>CEAB01053252.1_pt1 | contig 18080 bp, 19 predicted proteins | sample 557651 | NCBI WGS metagenome assembly CEAB01 (sample SAMEA3182046, study PRJEB8094) | gut metagenome | biome: human; feature: gut; material: Stool; isolation source: human stools | place: Canada | collected 2011-11-15
CGTCCCGAGGGAGATGCTGCGGGCGGAGAGAGCGGCGGCGGGCCCTTCGGCGAGGAGTTCTTCACCGAAGAGACGAAGTACGCCCCGCACAGCCCCTACTCGGCCTCGAAAGCCTCGTCCGACCACTTCGTGCGGGCTTACCACGACACGTACGGGATGCCGACGCTGGTGACCAACTGCTCGAACAACTACGGGCCCTACCAGTTTCCGGAGAAGTTGATCCCGCTTTTCATCAACAACATCCGCCACCGAAGGCCGCTGCCCGTGTACGGCCGCGGGCAGAACGTGCGCGACTGGCTGTACGTCGAGGATCATGCACGGGCCATCGACGTGATCTTCCACAGGGGCAAGGTCGCCGACACGTACAACATCGGGGGCTTCAACGAATGGAAGAACATCGACCTGATACGGGTGATCGTCAGGACGGTGGATCGGCTGCTGGGCAACCCCGAGGGGTCGTCGGAGAAGCTCATCACGTATGTCACAGACCGCGCGGGCCACGATCTGAGGTACGCCATCGACTCGCGCAAACTCAAGCGCGAACTGGGCTGGCAGCCCAGCCTGCAGTTCGAGGAAGGAATCGAAAAAACTGTCCGCTGGTACCTCCAAAACCAAAAATGGATGGACGACATAACTTCTGGCGAGTACCAGCAATACTATCAGAGCATGTATAAGGACAGGTAGCAATCTTTCGGTGCTGAAACGAATGCAAAAGGAGATTACCGGTTGCAGGACAGGTTTATAACTGAAATAAATCGATAAATGAAACTTCTGGACAACAAAACCTGTTGTGGATGCGGAGCATGTATTGCCGCATGTAAGAAGAATTGCATACATTTCACCACGGACAACCATTTGCAGAAATTTCCGGTTATCGACAATTCGAAATGCATTGAATGCGGGCTTTGCAGAAAAGTATGCCCCATCATTTCGCCCCGAGTTTCAGCATCCCGGGATACGAATGCCTACATAGCCTTTTCGCAAACACCGGCAACCCTTGCGGCAAGCTCCTCGGGCGGGGTGATGAAAGAGCTCGAACGGGGAGTTATGGAATTCCGCGGGGGGGGGGTGCGCGGGAGCGACATATTCTGAAGATTACAAATCTGCAAGACACAAAATCGCATGGACGGAAAAGGAATGTGAATGTTTCCGGGGTTCAAAATACCTGCAAAGCAATATGGAAGGAATACACAGAGAGATAAAGCATAAACTTGATGCCGGCAAATACATAGCGTTTACGGGAACTCCTTGCCAGGTGGCCTCCATATACGGTTTTTTAGGTCGTGAATACGAAAATTTGCTCACTTGCGACCTCATCTGCGACGGAGTTGCAAACCCGGCTGTTTTCAGCCAATATATAACTTACATCGAGCGGATTTTCAAGAAAAAGGTGACGTGTATCAACATGAAAGACAAGACGCAAGGCTGGCTGAAACCCAAACTGCGGGTTACATTCGAAGATCATACGTCACTGACTGATACATACGAAACGAAATTATGGGCTAGGATGTGCGGTTCGAAAGTCGTAATGCGTACGTGTTGCCTAAACTGCAAATTTTCATCCCCTAACAGGGTCGGTGATATCACGCTCGGGGATTATTGGAAAGTACAACAGCATTATCCCGGACTCATCAACCCGATGGGAACTTCGCTAGTGCTGGCAAACACAGACAAGGGGAAGAAAATGCTGGAAATGCTGAAGGATTCGCTGCAAATTTATCCGGTGGAAGCCGCAAAGGCTCTGTCCCATCCAAACCTTTTCCCGGCAAAGAAGATTCCGGCAATAAATACGGATGAATTCTACCAATACCTGAGCAACAGAGGATTTGCCGCATGTTCGGCAAAATTCTTCCCCCGGCCATCGGTTGTCTACAGAATCAGACACTTCATAAAAAGGCTGCTAATTAATGCATAACCATATACAGGACACGAAAAGAGTAGCTAAAAATACGCTGTATTTATATGGGCGCTCTTTGCTCGCATTAATAATCTCGTTATATACTTCACGTGTAATACTCAACATTCTGGGCATTTCGGATTACGGCATATACAACGCCGTCGGAGGAATGGTAGCCATGTTTCAGATCATGAGCGCGACGTTCACCTCGTCTACCCAGCGGTTCATTACATTCGAATTAGGGAAAAAGACAAACGCCCGAAGCAAGGAAATCTTCTCCTCGTCACTCAACATCCACATACTCATAGCAATCATAATCCTAATCGTAATGGAGACTGCAGGAGTATGGTTCCTCAACTGTAAAATGAACATCCCGGCAGGCCGCATGGTCGCAGCCAACTGGGTGTTCCAGTGCTCGGTCGCAACATTCATCGTCAACCTGATAAGCATTCCGTATAATGCGTCCATTATAGCACATGAAAAAATGGGCGTTTTCGCACTTATCAGCATATACGAAGTAACCTCGAAACTCATCCTCGTACTGCTATTGCGATATGTCGCATCGGACAGACTAATCCTCTTTGCCATTTTTATACTGGCCATCGCCATATCGGTGCGGATAATTTACGGGGTTTACTGTAAAAAACGGTTTCAAGAATGCAAATGGGAGAAGACGAACTGCAAAGAGACCTACAAAGAGATGCTGGCATTCTCGGGCTGGTCTTTCTTCGGCAGTTGTTCATCCGTACTTTCGACCCAAGGATTAGCCTTACTGCTGAATATTTTTTGGGGCGTCATTGCAAATGCTGCGAAAGGTATTTCGTTGCAGGTTGAACGGGCTGTAACCCAACTGGTGAACAATTTCATGACATCACTGAATCCGCTGATCATAAAATCATATTCGGCCGGGGAGTATAACTACATGATGAGTCTGGCCGAAAGAGGCGGAAAATTCTCATTTTATTTGATGGCGCTGATCTCTCTGCCCATCATATTCGAGACAGAAACCATACTGCAACTGTGGCTCGGGAAAAACATCCCGGAGTACACCACGACATTCATCCGGCTATCACTAATATACGCCATCATGCAACCTTTCTCCAACACGATGATCGTTGTTATGCAGGCGACAGGGAAGATAAAAACGTTCCAATTGGTTATTGGATGGCTCCAACTGCTTAATTTTCCGGCAGTATATGTCCTCTATAAACTCGGATTCAGTCCCGAATGGATGTACTATGTTATCATAGCCAACAGCGTCGTCTGCATTTTCCTGCGAATCAGATTCGTCGGAAAAACACTGCGGATATCCATGAAAAATTATATCAACAATGTGATAATAAAATCTGTTGCAATAGTCGCCTGCGCCTCGCTCCCCCTGATTCTGATAAGATCGATGCTGCTTGATTCGATTGGCACACTACTGCTCACCTCACTGTTGAGTTCCATGTTGATACTCTCTCTGATTTATCTGATCGGGCTTACGCAAACGGAAAAATTATTTTTCATCGAGCAGATCAAAAAAATACGACATAAACTCCTCTGACGCCACATGACATGCAATCCTTCTCCAAAAATTTCCGTCGTCGTTCCGGTGTATAATACGGAACGGTATTTACCGACATGCATCGAAAGCATACTTAACCAAAACTACCGGAATTTCGAACTCATACTTATCGACGACGGCAGTACGGATAAGAGTGCCGACATCATCCATGATTTTAAAAGCCGAGGGGGGGGGAAATTATCGTATTCCACCAGCCCAATAAAGGGGTGTCGGCAGCCCGCAACAAAGGAATCGAAATCGCAAGAGGAGAATTGGTATGCTTCTGCGACAGCGATGACAGCGTATCATCATCCTGGTTACAGGATTTTATCGATAATTACGAGAAGGGCATCTCCCTGCTCAGTCAGGGGTATATCGAACTGCAGGAAGATAAAACAGCGACTAAAAAGGTCATCCTGCCCGCCGGCGACTATACGACATCGGATTATTTCAATCTTTCGAAGGGGATAACATTGGGGTATTTATGGTGCAAGTGCTTCAGGAAAGATATAATAGCAGCTCACGGCATCAGATTCGACGAATCGGTCTCACTATGCGAAGACCTGCTGTTTTCAACCGAATATATTCTGGCGTGCGACCGGATCAGAAACCTCGCTGTTGCGAATTATAGCTACTGGAAGCAAGATTACGGAAAGAAATACAAGGCCGTCGACACTTTCGGCTCAAGCCTCAAGTTATTGGAGCTATACCCCAGGCTCGACATAGCTCCAAGTTCAGTACATTACGTTAGGATATTCGACTCGCTATATCATTCACTAAAAGGCGACATAAAAGGGCTGCGCTTCAGGATATTCCTCCAAAAGATCCGGAGAATAAAAGCCAGTCGCGCATACCCGCTGGTACATATGTCGGAAAACAAATTACGACGCATTTTCTGCATATTATAATGTCAAGTAACAATACCATTTCCAGATGAAAGTAGCTTTACTAACCTTTGCCCGCACTAATAATTACGGAGCCACTCTGCAGTGTTATGCACTATGCAAATATATAGAATCGCAGGGACACTGCGTAGATATCATCAATATCCCTCTCGTCGCAGCAGGGAAAAGCAGGGAAGGCAAGGCGGAACAGTTCATAAAGAAGGTCGTAAACAAACTGGCGCGGCTGTCGGGACACAACAGGCAATACGATTACGAGATCCGGTACAAGCGCACGCCGGAACAACAGCAGGAAGACCGGAAATACGACATGCTGAACATGGGGCTCTTCGACACGTTCCGAAGCAAATATTTCCGCAACCTCACCCACGAATATGTCACACCTACCGATTTCGAAGCCGACTACCCGGATGCTGATATATACATCGTAGGAAGCGATCAGGTATGGAACCTCTGGGTAACAAACATACAGTACCCTCTTTTCTTTTTCTCATTCGTCAAACCCGGCAAAAAAAAGATTTCATACGCCCCAAGCATGGGTGGGAATACAAATTTCAAATTCAGGAAAGAAGAGGTCGCAACCATACAATCCTTACTTGATAAATTCAACGCAATAAGTGTACGGGACAAAACCAGCAAGGCCATTCTGAAAAACGTATTCGACAGGGATGCGGTCGAGGTGCTGGATCCGACGTTCCTGATCGACGGGTACGACGACCTGTTAGCCGGATCGGATCTCGATGCCAAAGGCTCATTGTACAATTTCAAATTCATCATCAACGACAATTGGGTAGAAGCTATAAGGTTCATCGCCAGGGAACAAAAACTGGATATCCGGATGGATGGATGCCTTATTCCGATCGAAGGGTTTCCGTTTCACCCGCTCTGTTCCGTGCATGAGTGGCTGCGTCTCATCAAAACATCGAATTTCGTGTTCACGGATTCCTTCCACGGAATGGTATTCAGCATTTTGTTCCGGCAACAGTTCATCGCAACTCCGTCCTACAAGGGTGGCGAAGAACGGTACATGGACTTAGCATCCAAATTAGGACTGGAAGACCGCGTATACTTCACACCCCGCCAGATTATGGACAGCAAGGAGATATGGATGAAGCCCATAGACTACGATAAGGTTTATTCCAAACTGGATCGACTGAAAACATCGTCCCGGCAATACCTGCTGGAATACTTAAAATAAACGAAGCACATGTCCGGCAAAATCAGACAATCGTTGCGCGCCACTTTTCATCTCCTGCAATGCATTTTCTTTTCTACGATATTCCTTTTCAGGAAAAAGAAAAAGCGGGAAACACGGTACTATTTTTCACTATGTGCAATCTTCAAGGACGAAGCCCGCTATTTCAAAGAGTGGATCGAATACCATAAAATCGTAGGGGTCGACCACATATATCTCTACAACAATTTCTCCACGGACAACTATATGGAGATTCTGCGGCCTTATATCGACGAAGATTATGTAACGCTTACCGAATGGCCGTACGAAATGTCACAAATCGCTGCATATCAAGATTGTTACGACCGACACAGAAACCAAACATTCTGGCTGATGTTTCTGGATCTGGACGAATTCATATGCCCGCTGAAAGAAACGGATGTCCGGAAGTGGATGTCCGGATATGAAAAATACCCGGCTGTAATCATGTACTGGCTCATGTTCGGCACGAACGGCAAGATCAGGTACACCCCGGACAGACTGGTAATCGAAGAATTCACGAATTCATGGGACGCAATACGCAACGTCGGCAAGCAGGTGCTGAATACGGCGTACGAGCCTGTGAAAATGTACCATCACCATATATTCTGCAAATTGAAATGGCTGGGAATGACTTGGAGAGTGCCGATGGTCAACGAACTTAAAAAATTCATCCCCAACCCCGGCCACGAAAAATGCCCGGCAAAAAATTCGATCCAGATCAACCATTACTGGAGCAAATGCCTGGACGAATATATCCGAAAAATCAATAAGGGCGACATGTTCGACCTGAAGCACGATGAAATCCGGAAAAAAATGGATTTCTTCTATTGGCATGAATATCAAAACGTCGCTGAAAATAAAGTTATCTACCGTTTTCTCGCAGAATTGAAAATGAGGCTCGGCAACATATCCGTAAAATTCAAATAATCGCAGGCGGATGGGACAAGAAACTGAAATACTGAAAAATGACGTAAAGAACTGGTTGGCATGGCACGGCAGGCAGCTTTCCTTTAAATCATTCATGGCTGAATTCGCAAGGGACTGGGCATTCCGGATACTTGTCAAGTATCGGATATCCCGATTAGGAGGGGGGGGGAAAGTGCTGAAAAGGCTCATTCCGTTCACCAGTAAATACAACACGTTTATCGTCACGAAAAAAATCGGGCGGAACCTGAGAATGATGCATCCTTTCTCATCGATAATAAATGCCGAAAGCATCGGGGACAATTTCATTTTCTATCAGAATGTCACTATCGGTACGAACAGGGACAGCAACAGGCCCAGGATCGGAAACAATGTCATCGTCAACGCCCACAGTGTCATCATTGGGGATATAACGATCGGAGACAATGTCTGGATCGGAGCCTGTTCGTTCGTTTCGAAGAGCGTACCGTCCGACACGATGGTCGTCGGCAATCCGGCAAAAGCCGTGAAAAGGTACAACCCGTCGACCAAGACCTGGGAAAAGTTAACGTCGCATATTCCATTATAAATCCGGCCTGGCAAGGAGCAACCTCTTTCGGGCGCACGGGGCCGATTAAACAATTATCATAAATCACATGCGGATACTTTGGTTTTCAATAACGGCATCGTTATACGACAATAAAAGAAACCGACATAACGGGGGCGGTTGGGTCGAATCGCTCGAACGGATCGTCAAAATTTCGAATAATGTCGAACTCGCAATCGCTTTCGAGCATCCGTCCGCATTGTTCAAAGACGAAATAGACGGGGTGACCTATTACCCGATAAATGTTGGCCGGTCGCGGATGCAAAACCTGAAACGACATTTCACGATTGCCGATGAGGAAAAGCTCCTACTACCCCATTGTATGAAGATCATCGACGATTACAAGCCGGACATAATCCAATGTTTCGGTTCAGAATGGTGTTTCGGCCTTGTTGCGCAGCATACCACGATCCCGGTCGTCATCCACATGCAAGGCTCTATGCCCTCCTACTTTAATGCCCTGTATCCGCCCAGATACAACAAGTGGACAAAGTTGGGCTATGCCTTGTCGAGGTTGAAGATAAAAGACTTTTGCCTGAGCCTGTTCCAAGAAAAGAGGAATCGACAGAGAGCCGAGCGGGAAAAACGGATTCTGTCATCAAACGCATATTTCATGGGAAGAACCGACTGGGACAAGTCGATTGTAAAACTGTTCTCTCCCAAAAGCCAGTATTACATCTGTAATGAAGCCTTACGCACTTCATTTTACGAAAGCAAGGAAAGATGGCAGCCAAAAAACAGGGATAAGGTCGTATTATGTACCGTAGGAAGCGGAAGCCTGTGGAAAGGCATCGATGTGATTTTAAAAACGGCACACATCCTCACGGAATCCGGCATCCTGGATTTCGAATGGCGCCTGATCGGTGGGATGCACTCCAGACAATACATAGAATACATAGAAAAAATCAAATTTGCGGATGTAAACGCAACTTTCGTCGGCGTTCTGCAGGAAGATCAACTCAAACGGGAATTAACCGGCTGTGACATATATGTACATCCGGCATACATAGACAACAGTCCCAATTCACTCTGTGAAGCGATGATAATGGGTGTCCCGTGCATCGCCAGCTATGTCGGTGGCATCCCATCACTGATTGAGGACGGCGCAGAGGGAAAGCTGATTCCAGCCAACGAGCCCTATTACCTCGCCCAACAAATCATAGACCTTGCCCACGACAAAAAGACACAGAGGCGCTATTCGGACAACGGACGTACAAAAGCCCTCGGACGCCACGATCCAGACCTGATAAAACGGCAATTGCTGTCTATATACGCAACAATCACAAAGCACAGCCATGAGAAAAATCATTGACCGGATATTCTCTTTTGTACACCTGTTTTACAGCTATAGAGCGAACCGCAAACTGAGAAATATCAGTACGGTCATATATACCGCATGGATCAAGGGCAACTTGAAGAAAGCCGGGAAAATCCGGATCAACAGAGGGCTCTCGCTCAAAGGCGGGGAATATATAGAAATCGGAGACGATTCCGCACTCGGTCGTAACGGCGTATTGCAAGCATGGGACTTATACAAAGGAACAAGATATATACCGGCAATAACCATAGGGAGAGGGTGTTGGATCGGCGACTATTTTAACATATCGGCCATAAACGGTATCAGCATCGGGAACAATGTACTCACAGGCCGGTGGGTGACCATTTTGGATAATTCTCACGGCAGGACTGACAGGGAAGCGGTAACGAGGCCTCCCGGCGAACGACCTTTATATTCCAAAGGCCGGGTAGTAATCGGCGACGACGTGTGGATCGGTGACAAAGTCACCATCCTCGCGGGAGTAACGATCGGGCAAGGAGCCGTCGTCGCGGCCAATGCCGTCGTAACGAAAGATGTGGAAGCATATGCGATATATGCCGGCATCCCTGCAAGAAAAATAAAATAATCCTCCTAAGATATGGTATATAACATATTCGTACTATTCGTATTTTTCCTGTTGTACTTATATTACAAAGGCGGTTACCGGAAGGAAAAATACATAAATGCCATATTCTTCATGATGTGGGTAATATTTGCTATCGAATATTACACGACAAAAGATTATCCAGTATATTATGAAAATTTCTACAATAATATCGAGCACTGGGAACCCCTGTATACATTCCTAATGCATCTTTTCCGACCACTTGGGTTCATATCCTTCAATGCGGCAGTCTCGGCATTCGAAATTTTCACATTGTGCTTCCTGTACAAAAAAATAGTTCCGCCACGATACAGATGGATCGGGATCGTCTTCCTGATCCTGAACAACGATTACCTGTTGATTTTCATGAATCTGAAACGGCAGTTCTTTGCTATGGCGTGCGGGTTATGGGTTGCATACTATTCATTCTGCAGTGAGAATAAACGGAGGTATCTATATGCATTGATCGCATTGGTCTGCGCGATAAACATCCACTCTTCAGGATATGTGTGCGCGGTGTTCATATTGCTGTCGTTTATCAATAAGAGGATGAACAAACCCCTGATAATCGGCTTTTTCGTCATTTATGCCGTATCGTTCACCTTCTCCTTGTCGGCATACGCCGAATATATATCCCAAATGATGGCACTGACTGGGGAATCGTCAGACTATTACATGCAATATCTCGACCAGCAGGCCGAATATGAAAAGGAAGGCATCGGCAGAAACCTCACTCTGGTTTACCGGAGTTTCGACATTCTTCTGTTTTCGTTATTACTGATTTACAACAAGAAGGCGACTGACAAGGAATATAAGTTTTTCCTGTGCAGTATCATATATTTCATTTTGGGGAACATTCTGCTGGGCAATTTCTTCCGGATCAACCTCTATTTTAAAATAATGAACATAATATCCATCCCGCTGATCCTCTCCAAAATCAGGATTCACAATACCAACCAGCTGTTATTTTACGCCTATACGTTCCTTTGCCTGGCCATCCCGGCAAGGCTATATTACAACACGATGTTCAGCGATAAGTATAATTACATGACAGTCAAATACAAGAATTTCTATACCATATTCCACGACGAGGTGGATAAAAAAGATTATATGCCTTTTTAAGTTATGAAGAAAGCACGTGTAATAGCATATTACCTACCCCAATACCATCCGATTCCCGAAAACGACAGGTTCTGGGGCAAAGGTTTTACGGAATGGACGAATGTCGGCAAAGCAAAACCGCTGTTCCGCGGCCATTACCAGCCGAGGGTTCCGGCAGATTTGGGTTATTACGATCTGAGGCTGCCCGAAATAAGGGAGGAACAGGCAAAACTGGCCAAAGAGGCCGGGATCGAAGGTTTCTGTTACTGGCATTATTGGTTCGGAGGCGGAAAAGAATTACTTGAACGCCCATTCAACGAAGTCGTGGAAAGCGGTTCGCCCGACTATCCGTTTTGTTTAGGTTGGGCCAACCACACATGGTCGACCAGGACATGGACATCGAACAAAAGCAGATATAAGGAAACCATAATCGCAGAACAGACCTACCCGGGAGTGGGTGATTATGTCCAACACTACAACACCTATAAAAAAGCCTTCAAGGATTCCCGCTATATAACGGTCGACGGCAGGTTATTGTTCGTTGTTTTCGACTCGACGGCCATTCCCGACTTCGGATTATTCAAAAAAACCTGGAACGAACTGGCTCGTGAAGATGGCCTGAAAGGATTTCATTTCGTCGGGATAACCGAGAATTTCAGCGTTCACGACAAAGCTGCGGGCGGCAAATTCCGCATCATCGACAAACGGAAAGCCGCCGGTCATTGCTACGAAACGGTATTGTCACGGGGATACGATGCAGTGAATTCACGGGGCAGCAACCGGGCACAGGTATTTGCCAACTCGTTCCTGTGGTACTATTTCAAACGCTTTCTGCAAAAGGCGTTTAACGGAGGTGTCGTTCTGCGGACGAAATATTCCAGGATTATCAGGCATTACTATGTTCCGGAAGACAAACGGGAGAACGTCTACCCCACAATCATTCCAAATTTCGACAGGAGCCCCCGGGCCGGAAAGAACACGAACAACCTGTGGCACAATTCCAACCCCGAATTATTCGGCAAGATGATAAAAAAGGCCCTCGACATCGTAAAGGACAAACAGCCCGAACATAAAATAATCTTCCTGCAAAGCTGGAACGAATGGGGCGAGGGGAATTATATGGAACCCGATCTTAAATTCGGTAAAAAATACATTGAAACTTTAGCTAACCTGCTAAAATAAGATAACCCATGTATATTTTCATCTGGCCGAAATCGGATCATGAATCCTATGCATTTTGCAGCCAATTCGACATGTCCGAGTGCAAATTCGTCTGGGTAAGGCTCAAATACGTAAAATTCATACGTAAGATATCAAACCTCATTCAGCAATTATATCTTTCCATAAAAGCCGTTTCGATCGCCGGACAGGGAGATATGATCATTACCTTCAATTTTGAGCAGGGATTATATACCTATTTCATCCGACGTACTATCCGAAATAGGGGGGGGGAATTCTGGCTACGAACATGATAGACCACACCCGCAAAAAATGGAAATTGCTCATCAAACGCCAGATCCTTAATATGGCATTTAAGGATCCATCCTTTCATATCACGGTAAATAACGCCTCCGTTTTGGAAGAGTACAGGAGCAGATACAAACGCCTCGATCCGGAACGTGCATATGTTCTCCATGATAGTTACCAGGGCAATAATGGTACAGGCAGCTATGCCCCCACCGGAAAATACATCTTGTGTGCAGGCAACATCAGGGACTGGAAAACATTCTTCGACGTAGCCAGACGATTACCCGGCTATGAATTTGTCGGCGTTGGCCGCCGTCATAAAATGACATCTTATCTGGATAAGATCCCTCGGAATGTAGAAATGCATTTCGACATAGCACCGAACGAGGTCGACAAGTTACTAAAAGAGAGCCGGATTGTATTAATTCCCCTTCCGTCAAATATTACGAACGGCCTGACGATCCTCTTCCAGGCAGCATGTAATTATAAACCGATAATATGTACAGGGACTCCCACGATAAGAGATATATGTGCGTTGGAGGATGGTTCATCGGGAGCAGAACTCGTAGAGATCGGGGATGTCGCGGACATAACGGCCAAGATCGAAACATTGGCAGGCGACGAAACCCTTGGGAGAAGTCTATGTGACAAAATGCACATCGCAATACAAAAATATTCTCCGGAAAACTACGCCCGTACACTTTACAAGCACATTCAACATATCAAGCAAAACAAATGAAAAACAGCGTTGCAATAGTTATGGGAGTCTTGCATAACGGGAAAACGGCCGTATACGGAGAAACCATGAAGAACCAATATATAATCGACGGGATAAAACCTTTTTCCAACAAGATGATCGTATCCGATTTTATGGTTGGAACATCGGCCCTGAGTCATCGCACAATTTATCCTGGCCTTGGAACTTTAACTCGGAAATCATCGAACACGGAAAAACGGGATTGGTGATCCCGGTACATAGTGTATCGGCTTTGCACGATGCTATGAAAGTGGTTATAGAGGATAAGATCGATCACAGGAAGATATCCGAAAACTGCGGCCACCTACTGCGACTTCGGTTTATTCAAAAAGACTTGAACGAACTGGTATCATAAGCAAGAACTTGATTGTTCTCGGGGTGTAATTCTATTTTATGAATGAAAATCAAAATGGAAATGGTTTCAAAACTGCTAAAGATTCTGGTCACGCTCGGCTATTGTGGTGATTACAATGTTTTACGGAAAGCCGTGTTATCCAAGGGGGGGGGGATTTTAATCCCGATCTACAAACTTTTTTGTCTTCACCATTCATCATATTTACCATTGGATAATTCAATAAAAGGGAACATAATATTCCCTCATCTATCCGGCATTTTTATTTCCAATACGGCTATAATCGGAAAAAACAATATAATATACCAACACGTGACAATAGGTTCGACCTATATCGGCGGTTCAAAAAAAATAGGTAGCCCGACTATCGGGGACAATTGTGTAATAGGTGCTGGTGCTAAGATAATTGGCAAAGTAACTATTGGCAACAATTGTAAAATCGGAGCCAATTGTGTCATTGTTGATGATATACCGGATAATTGCACTGTTGTATTAAATAAGCCAAGAATCATTAAAAAAACCAAGTCATGCGTTCCGGATCGATAGAGATTATATACATATTACACGCCCGGGTATTTCCCCGAAGTGGGAGACGGAAACATTGCTGGTTTAATAAAGGAGACTGCAATATTGAATAATGACTAAACGACGATTATAGACCCAAACAAAAGGTTGTCGTAATAAAAAATACTCCCCGGGCAACTCACCCGGACAGATACACCCAACATATCGAGGATGGCAAATGAAAAGTAGCGTTGCAATAGTTATGGGACTCGTGCGTAACGGAAAAACGGCCGTATGCGGAGAAACCATGAAGAACCAATATATAATCGACGGGATAAAACCTTTTTTCAACAAGGTGATCGTATCCGATTTTTATGGTTGGAAACGTCGGCCCTGGGTCATCGCACAATTTATCCTGGCCTTGATTACGCATAGGAAAGCCGTGCTTATCCTATCCACGTCGGCCCAAAATATATACCCGTTAATAAAAGTATTGTATTACGTACCCCATAAATTACGGGTCGTGCATTGGGTTATCGGAGGCAGTTTTCATAAAAAAGTTATGAACGGCACCTATAAAGCCAGATATTTCGACAAACTTTTGGTGAACTTCGTGGAAAGCACCCAAATGGTCGAATCGCTAAAGAAGTGCGGGGTCAGTAATGCGGTATATGTGCCTAATTTTAAAAGTATCCCAAATATTCCCTGCCATAAAACGGCTTCCGGCACGATCCGTTTTATCTTTCTCTCCCGCATAATCCCGCAAAAGGGCGTCGATTATATCCTTGAAGCGGCAAAACAATTAAACACGTATGGCCTTTCCCGGAAATTCACAATAGATTTTTTCGGTGAAATCGAAAAATCATACGAGCAAGATTTTAAACAAAAAATATCCGGAGCGAAGAATATCGCCTATAAAGGATTGTTAAAATTACGTGAACCAGGCGGTTATGAAAAACTGACCGAATATGATATGATGTTATTCCCCAGCTACTGGAAAGGGGAAGGGTTCGCAGGCGTTTTCATCGATGCATTTATCGCAGGCCTTCCCGTTCTTGCCTCCGACTGGAACTTTAATCCGGAAATCATCGAACACGGAAAAACGGGACTGGTGATTCCGGTACATAGTGTATCGGCTCTGCACGATGCCATGTTAGAGGTTATCGAGGATAAGATCGATCTCAGGAAGATGTCCGAAAACTGCCGGGCGCAAGCCGCAGCTCTGGATGTTTCAAGAGTCATAACCCAAGAGCTATTTACCAATGTACACATATTATGATCCGTATCGTGTTGGTGATTTCAGATAAACGATATCAAAAACCTCGGGGTTTCCGAGGAACAGATTCAAAGGTTACGTCAAAGGCTGCACCAATTTTTTACTGGGGAAAGGTTGGTTTCTTCGTACGCATGCCTTGAACAACCTCCAATGCGAATCCCATCGATGGCTTATCATAAGAGGCATGAAATTATTAAACAAATAAACACGTATGCAACCGATATTGCCCCGGATTTTCACGACTCTTTATAAATCCGGCATTTTAACGCCCAAACAGGTAAGTATTCTCCGTTATTTCCTTAAATTCAAAAGATTGCCCGACCTGAAGTCTCCGAAAGACATCAATGAAAAAATACTTTGGCTAACCTTCAATGCTGACACCTCAAAGTGGACGGAACTGGCCGATAAATATCTGGTAAGAAATTATGTCCGGGAACGGGGCTTAGCGCATTTGCTGGTAAAATTATACGGTGTTTACAAAAGCGCGGACGAGATCGAATGGGATGCATTGCCCGATAAATTCGTCGTTAAGACGAACAACGGATACGGTACGGTACTCCTGGTTAAAAACAAGGCAGGACTGGATATACCCGGAATCACAAAAAAACTGAACCGATGGTTGGACATTCCTTTCGGGGCTGTCACGGCGGAACCACACTATATGCGTATACGCCCCCGAATAATCGTAGAGGAGTTGCTGGAAAACGACAACGATTCGTCGACGTCGTTAATCGACTATAAATTCTGGTGTTTCGACGGGATCCCGCGATATTGTTTCACGGGTAATAACCGGAACATCGAACACCATACGGTAGATTTCAACCTGTATGAAATCGCACCCTGGAAAGAGCGTAAGGATTATATGTCCGAAAAATTCAAAAACGAAATCCATGTGAGCGAACCGCCCCAATTGAAGGAGATGAGGGAGTATGCGGCAATCCTCTCGGAAGGGTTTCCGGCTGTGCGGGTCGATTTTTACAACATCAACGGGAAAGTATATTTCGGAGAGATGACCTTCACCAGCAATGCCGGTCGGATGTCCTATTTCACAAATGATTTCCTGCTGAGGATGGGAAATCTGATAAAATTAAAAAACAACCTATAATAGCATGAATATAGCAATCGTCGGAACCGGATATGTAGGTCTGGTTTCAGGAACATGTTTTGCAGAAATGGGGGTGAATGTCACCTGCGTTGATGTGGATGAAGCCAAAATTCAGGGTTTATTGAACGGGGAGATACCCTTCTATGAACCCGGCCTCAAGGAAATGGTAGCTCGCAATCACAGCGAAGGAAGGCTGAATTTCACGACAGATATCTCCACTTGCATCGACAATGTGGAAGTTGTCTTTTCGGCAGTGGGAACCCCACCGGACGAGGACGGGAGCGCTGACCTTCAGTATGTCCTCGCCGTGGCCCGTTCATTCGGGCAAAACATTAAGAAATACACGGTGCTGGTCACCAAATCGACCGTCCCAGTAGGGACGGCAAAGAAGGTGAAACAAGTCATCCGAGAAGAGTTGGGGAAACGCGGCACTGATATTCCTTTCGACGTTGCCTCCAATCCCGAATTCCTGAAAGAGGGAGCGGCTATCAAAGATTTCATGTCGCCGGATCGGGTCGTAGTCGGGATCGAAAGCGAAGAAGCCAGGGAATTGATGGTCAAATTGTACCGCCCTTTCCTGATCAATAACTTCCGTGTGATATTTACGGATATACCCAGCGCCGAGATGATAAAATATGCTGCCAATTCGATGTTGGCGACGCGTATCTCCTTCATGAACGACATAGCTAACCTGTGCGAGCTGGTAGGAGCGGATGTCAACATGGTGCGCAAAGGTATAGGTACCGACACGCGTATTGGCAACAAATTCCTCTATGCCGGATGCGGATATGGGGGTTCCTGTTTCCCCAAGGACGTGAAAGCCCTGATCAAGACGGCCGAACAGCAGGGCTATGAAATGAAAGTGTTATGTGCAGTCGAAGAAGTAAATGAAAAGCAGAAGTCGGTATTATTCAATAAACTTCACAAGCATTACGGCGGCAACCTGGCCGGCATGACCATCGCATTGTGGGGCTTAGCCTTCAAGCCTGAGACAGACGACATGCGTGAAGCGACGGCGCTTACAACCATCAATTACCTGTTGGATGCAGGTTGCAAGGTTCGCGTATACGATCCGGTGGCCATGGGCGAATGCCAGCGCCGTATCGGAAACGCCGTAGAATATGCAAAAGACATGTACGATGCCACACTCGATGCCGATGCCCTGCTGTTGCTCACGGAATGGAAGCAATTCCGGATGCCGTCGTGGGGTGTTGTGAAGAAACTGATGAAAATGCCCATCGTCATCGACGGACGTAATATTTACGACCTGAAAGAGATGGGCGATTTAGGATTCCAATATTATTGCATCGGGAGATGAAATGCAAAAAAAGACCAAAAGTTTTGATGGCGGCCTCGATCGGTGGGCACTGGATACAACTACTGCGTATTGCCGCATCATTAGAGGACAAATGCGATATCGTATACGTATCGACCCACGAGAAATGCGGCTGCATGGCCGGAAGGCACAGGTTTTACAATATCACTGACTTCAGCCGCTGGAATGCATACAAGTTAGTCCCGGCATTTTTCGCCTTATGGGCCATCCTGAAAAAAGAGTCCCCGGATGCAGTCGTCAGTACAGGTGCCGCTCCGGGACTGCTGACGTTGCTCACGGGGAAACTGATGGGCAAGAAGACAATATGGGTGGATAGTATAGCCAATGTCGAGAAACTTTCTCTATGCGGAAAAATCGCATCGAGAGTGGCCGGAAAGACCTTTACCCAATGGGAAAAGCTGGCAACGAATAACATCTGTTTTTCGGGTAACGTACTGGAATAAATCGGAACTGATGATTTTTGCAACAGTAGGGACACAAGTTCCATTCGACCGTTTTGTCAAGGCTGTCGATGAAATAGCACCGGAGATCGGCGAACCGATAATTGCACAAACCATAGGTTGCACCTATCAGGCGAAGAACATTGAAACTGTCGGATTGCTATCCCCCGACGAATTCAACAAAATATTCGATGCCGCCCGTCTGATAGTCGCCCATGCTGGCATGGGAACCATATTGTCGGCTCTAACCCGGCAAAAACCCATAATCGTGATGCCGAGGCTTGCCGCCTATAAGGAGCACCGGAACGACCACCAGATATCAACGGCTATGAAATTGCACGAATTAGGATATATCCACGTGGCATACGACAATCTGCAATTACGGAGGTTAATGTGCGACCCGACCGTCGTACCTATTAAAACAATCGGGGATCGTGCAAGTGACAGATTGGCATTATCCATCTTCGATTTTATTACGCAGGGATAGCGATTGATATCCGTCCCTATTCCCGGCGGCTGATTTCCGCCATGGTCGCCCCGACGAAAGCTATGAGCTCCGCCGGGGCGATTTTCAGTTGGAGGCCGCGGACGCCGGCGCTGATGTAGATGGCCGGAAGCGACGCGGCCGAGGAGTGGATGTAGGTCGGAAACTGTTTTTTCATGCCGATCGGCGAGCAGCCGCCACGGATGTAACCCGTCACGGGCAGCAGCTCCTTCATCGGGATCAGGTCGGCCTTCTTGTTGCCCGA
>CEAB01042779.1_pt1 | contig 18064 bp, 21 predicted proteins | sample 557651 | NCBI WGS metagenome assembly CEAB01 (sample SAMEA3182046, study PRJEB8094) | gut metagenome | biome: human; feature: gut; material: Stool; isolation source: human stools | place: Canada | collected 2011-11-15
TAACCGTAAAAGGGATTCTTACGCATCCATTCCTTTGCCAATGCCATGTTGGTGAATTTCTTGAAACATTTCATGTAGCGGACTATCGTGTTACGGCACAGTCCCCCCTCCGTTTTCAGGTAAATGTCAAACGCGCGGATGAACTCCGGTGTCAGCTCATGGAAGGTGATATCCTCCTTGCCGTAATAAGAGGGGATAAGCCGCTGCAATTTCTTCACCACGTTCTTGTACCGGTTGATCGTAACGGGAGAGTAGTCTATGCCTGTCAGTGTTTCCATTTCCTTGATGCCATCCTGCATGGTACCGAGCAATGTACGCATTTCGGTGTCTTTCCCGAAAACACGTTTCAGGATCAGTTTCGGGGTAATCAGGGCCTGTTCCAATACCAGTTCCTTGTGTTTCTCGAGGGCACGTGCGTGTAACTCCGCAATATAGGTATTCAATGCGATGGATGCCCTGTCCCTGCCCTTGCTGCATCCTTTGGCCGCATTCCATAAGTTCAGAGGCACGCTTCTTTGGATACGGGCATCGTCGTAGCTCCCGTTGATGGTTATCCGCATCAGTACGGGGGCCTCACCGTTTTTCAACAATTTCGTTTTGAGCACGAAAAAAAGAATGTTCATTGTTCCTTGTTTCATCACTTTTGTTTTTTTAGAGGTGTTACATCCAATTGTTTCGTCAAAACCGGATGGCATGAGGACGTGAAACGAAATGTTAAATTCGGTGGCTTTTTTGAGGGACTTGTGGAATAGCCATAAAAATCCCATTTTTATCAGGTTCGAATTGCCTTTTGTATCCCGGGTTCGATTCCTTTTTTTATCCCGATGGGAAATACCGAATTTTTAAATTTATTTCACATTTTCAACTCCATCCGGTCATGTGTGCAAAATTACTTTTTCACACCGGAGATTGAAATTGTCAAACAGTTGAAAAACAATGAAGTATGATACATATTTATGGCTTTTTCAAAAGCCTTAAAAAAAGCCACTGAACTGGCAAAATCCAACTTCACAAATATGTAATGAAATGCGTAGCGAGGGTAAAAAAAGAACCCTTGAACTATCTCTAATTCAAGGGTTTTCTAAAATTGAAAAGCTTTTTGGTGGTGCCACCAGGAATCGAACCGGGGACACAAGGATTTTCAGTCCTTTGCTCTCAAGACCTTTAAAAGCCTCGCCTACGGCTCGACTTTCAAAGGCAACCAACTGAGCTATTGCACCTTAGCAGTTATCTTATGATTTCTTTATATTCTTCTATTTCTTCTTTGGTTTAACTCACGGTTTAACTTTCAAAGAAAACTAAGATAGATTCAACATTAAATTAATAATCTCTTTGCAGCATTTAACTGCACCACGAAGTTAGTAAATATCGTGCTGTTATGCAATGATTCTTTCTTATAGTTTTGCTTTTGACTATCAGTTTTTTATATATCTAATGATATGGTATATAATGGTATAGTGTAGCTTTCTCTTTACTTAAAAAGTATTCATATACTATATTTCCATTATATAATATAGTAGCGGTATAGAAATCAGTAGTGGGTATATAAAGCTATATCTTCTTAAAAATCTACCTGCTGAAAAAATTACTCTTATTGTTTTGTGTTCTCTGCATCAATAAATATGTTTGTAAAACACATAGTTTTGTAGTTAATAGATGTTTGTTTAGAACTGAAAAAGCGATATTTGGTATTGTGCCAAGTATCGCTTTTTTTGAACTTTTGATAGTTATGTGAAATATCAATGCAAGAAAGTGACATGTTTAAAAATTATGCTATTAACTCATCACAGCGATGTGCATAAACGAAATGTTTATAAATAGTATTTCTGTAATGTTCAAGTTCTTTTCTTAGAAGTTCCAATTTAGATATTTCGCACTGCAAATTATCATAGGATTTTTGAATTGATATATATTCTTCTAAGAACTTTTTGTATTCTGGATGACGTTCTTTTAAACGCATTTCTGCCTCATAATCCCACTTATAAAGAGCACTGCCCAATTGAGGATTATAAGAAATCATATAATTGGTAGGATATAAAGGGTCTTTTTTTACTGCTTCAAGAATTTCTAACTTAATATTATCATATTCTTTTTTCTTTTTCTGGTATTTGTTCCATTGAGGGGTAATTTTAAGCAAATCTTTTCCTAATTCTTCCAGTTCATTATTAATTAGATTTATTTCATTTTTTAGTTGGGGATAAATACTCATATTACATTGCATGATTCGTTCTATGTATAATTCAATATCAGCATATAAAGGTTTAAGCTCTTTCAATTTATCCATAAAATATAATGCACCTGCAATTTTCTCTCCTTTAAAACGCACTAAGTTACGCCCCATTAATGTAAAGTGGGTATTTTTATGAAAATAGCTGTTTATAATTTCATATTTATCATTTCTATTTAATAACCTTTCTAATCCCTTGACCATTTCATCAACTTCATTTATAATCCAATTTTCTATAAACACATCAGGCTCCATGATGGATGAATTGTACATTTCAGCAGTAAAATCCATCGTTTTTATCCATTCCTCATTCTTTAATAAATGCCTTCGTGTATAGCGTATTATTTCAGCCTTATTTGCATGATAATATCTAATCCAATCGGAATAAGGCAATATATCAATGCCTTTATATTTGATGTTAGTAAAGAAATAGCTAGAAGCACCATATCCAAAGTTGGTCTTATAAATAACTGACAATTCATTGCTTAAACGAAATTCTGGTTTTGACCAGCCTATACGTCTGTGAGAAAAGGCTAGTACAGATTTATTGCCTTCTAACTTATTATATGTACATTCCAAAAGATAAGGTAATACATGTTTCTCTATTTTAGCGTAAAAGTTTGTTCTTTTTGAATTAATAAAATTCTGTTTCCTATTGTTTTCTATTTCTCTTTCATTTTCATCTTTGGCTTCTTTTATTTTTTGATTATATTCGCTTATACATTTTCTATAGTCTTCACTCTTTATCTCAGATATGTTAGGACAATATTGCCAAGGGCTGGATAAAGATTCACAAAAATCGAAAGACTTCATTAAAACACTAAGATTTGAATTTTTAACAAAATCAACTAATTCTAGGACACTCCTATTGGGATTTTCAGATAAAATCTTCAATTCCTCTAGTTGGGTTTGATATGGGAACTTGAGTTCAAAAAAATCGACATATAATTCATTCTGATTTTCTTTTTTCCTTAAAACACAAATATGTGTTTCATTTATTCTGATTTTTTCTGAATTCATATTATGTAAATTTGTCATTATGTGAGCAAAAATAGAAATTCTTTTGAAAAAGAAGATAAAACTAGCTTTTTATTTATAATTAATATGTTTGTAAGCATTTATTGGAAGCTGTTGTTATCTATTTAAGTAGCACAGTGTGATGTGATATTTTCTATTTACTTATCTCTGTTCCAGATTATCACTTGCTTTTATTTGAAGCAACTTCTCCAACTTTAAAAAGTATAATAGATAGATTAACTTTTACTTTGCAAGTAATGGTTGCTATTGTTTTACGCAATCTCTTGTATCATCAACGGTTTGATTGTCATCGTTCAAAAGTTCTATAATAAGTTTGGTATCTGATACAGATTTAACTCTTATATACCACGGCTCATTATCGTAGGTATCACTTTCTTCATCATATCCATAGCACATCAGCGTATTGTTTTTAGAATCAAAAGTGTATTTGTACTTCTCAACATAGTAAACTGTTGATGGTTGGTTGGCAAAGTAGCAATAGCCTTTCTCGACAATAAAGTAGGGACAATCGTCTGTATAGGCATCATACCATACGCCTTGTAACAGTTCTTGTGTTGATTTACCACCGTTACTTTCTTCATCATTATCACTACTGCAAGAAGCAAAGTTCACACACATTACTATGGCTAATAAAGCCATTCCAATAAATCTAAATGTTTTCATTTCGTTTGATTTTGAAATAGTTATTCTGATTGTACTAATTCAAATTTTCTGTCTTTTAGTTGGTAGATATGCCTAATAGCGTTGTTCCATCCATTAGAGCCAAAAACAGTAATAGTCTTGTTCTCTGAATCAAACTTACATTGTCCGTTTTCCAACTCTGTAAATGGTACTTCTGTTTTCTGTATAAAGTAACCGTATGGGCTGACGTCGTACACATCATAAGCATTGGAATCCCTTGAACCACTTTTATAGCGGTTGATAATGAACTCCTCTTCTCCGTCAAAATCAACATCAGAAAAGAAGAAAGGAGAATCATCCGAAAGGTATTCTTCGCTCTTTAATTTAGCCGTATAGTCCAATTCTATAACAGTGTTGTTCGGATATGTTTTACTTTTATCATATAGAATCTTATCAGTCCATTTCTCCGCAAAGTAGTAATATTGTACTTCTTGTTTCTCTAAACAGAATAGAGCGTTACCTACTTCACCATTTTGCAGCCACATTACTTTTACTGTATATCCGTTTATAGGCTGTTTGTACTTAATGTAGATATGCGGCTGATTGAAACATTCAAAATCCTGCGGAACAGATGTTTTGTCTGTTTTGCAAGCTATTAAGCAAAGTAACCCAATAATGATAAATAGTAATCTTCTCATTACCTTTCATTCATTATATCAATAATCTGCCTAAACACATCACCTGCCATCAGTCCACCACTTGCAGGTAATCCCTTCTTATTAATGGTAACGATAACACTGTATTTCGGATTATCGGCAGGGAAGTAACCGCAAAATTCTACGGCATATTCACCGTTTGGAAGTTGAATAGTTCCCGTTGCTCCTGCTACTTTAACCTTATCGGATTGGGCAGGTTTAGCTAATCCATTAGAAACAGCGTATTCCAATGCTTGCTTAATGGCTGTCTTGCTTGCTGCATTAAAGAAAGTCAAGTTCTGTAATGGAGTAGTGAGTATGCCATATCCCAAAGGGTTATAGACAAGGCTTGTATCTTTCACTTGATAACCGTATTTTGCAAGTGTTTCCGCAAAGGTTTGTTCATTATCAAATGCCTTTCTTACCGCCTTGTAATTGGCGATATTGGATGCAAGTCCGAAACCTTGCTCCACTGTGATTTTTCCATATCCACTCCTATGCCAATTATGGTCGCACAATGTATCTTTTCCAATAGCTAATATACCATTATCAACATCTATCGTATCGGATAATTTAACAGCCTTTGTTTCCAATGCTGCCAAAAATGAAGCGGTACGCACTAATCCTGATTCTTGCAGAATAGAATCAGAACCAACAAAAGCCTTGATTTCTCCCGTCCGTACTTCCATTACAATAGCTTGCCCTATTGTAGCATCAAGTTCGGATAGCTTGTTTTGCAGGATAGAATCAACACTTACTTGTAAAGTGCTGTCTATGGTAGAAACTTGTTCCGCTTTTTGTTTGGCGCAAGCTATGAATGTAGCTATGCTAATTAAAAGGATAATAGTATTTTTCATGGTAGTTTATGTAAATAGAAATGTTATTCATTGCTCTTATAAAAACAGTATGCCATTACCGTAACGTTTATAATATTGTATAAAATGGTTAGGATAACAGCGACACTATCCCACATACTTTCCCAATGATTAGCCATAAATGCAAGAAACCCAGTGATAAATAGAATTGTACATGCTCCATCCATATCACGCCCATTTTTTATTCCAGCTCTTATTTCAGCTATAATTGCGGAAATAAAGGCAATCCCAGAGTATGTGTATATTCTATAATTACTAATTTCCACCAATGTACAAGATGATATATCAACCCATGAACATACAATATTCCAAGCGATAAGCCCAACTATAAAATAAATGATAACCGCAATAATTAGGCATACAATAGATTTGAAAATATCCATAATCATCAAGATGTTATTTGCCATTAATCCGCTTATAAACAAGCATAACGGTTTGTCCTCTAAAAGTACCTCCTATGGTAATTCTGCTTAATACACCATTTACTTTATTAGAAACGATAACCACTCCACTTTCACCAAAACCTTTGTATTCGTAACCATCTTTAGATGTCAGAGTAACAGTTTCATTTTTATAAGTTACAGTGGCTTTAGATTCACTAATAAGATGGGCTGTAATATTTGAAGCACTTATAGTAGTTACTTTCTCGTTGTCAATAACTGCATAATCAAACTTGTATTCATCAGCATATAGATTAATACTGAATACGATTAATGTAAATGCGAATATTAGGACTTTGAATTTCATACCATACTTCTATTTAATGTGAACACATAGATACTAAAACCAATAATCCAACAACAGCAACAAGTATTGACATACACCCAGTTTTGTTCAGTTCCTTATCTTTGAATCCATTCTTCAAGCCATCTTTAATAAAGATATATGCAAAGAATCCTCCTGCGATAATACCCAAAAGTACCCATAAGGACATTCCAAAATTAGAAGTTCCACCGTTATCCCATCTACCACGATTACCAATGTCTGCAAATAGATAAGTAGTATTGAGGAATAGCATGATAAAAAGCAATATGCACTTATTTAACTTGTTCATACTTAATACTATTTACATGTTGTGTGAATATCTTCTGTTTACTATTGCTTTGGCAATTTCATTGAAATATGTAGCAACCTCTTTATTGGCATAAAAAGCCCGATACTTCTTTTGTTTGCGTACACTTAAAGCCCTGTACTCCGCACCACTTATTCTATTTCCTTTATTATCGTACCAATAATCATCCCCATCAACATTGCCCAATTCTCCTTTAGAATCTGTTATGTTTCCAAAATCATCAGCTGAAAGTCTGTCTTTTTTCAATGCGTCCATATACCTTTCATACGCATTTCTAAATTCCTCACGTTTATATTCATTCCAATTCTTACTTGTAACATAGGATTGAACATTAGTTCCTAAATTGTGTATATATAATTCTTTGTCAATTTTGCGCATACCATATTTATATGAAAAATTGCCTTGAAATTCTTGGTTTACAGATAATCTGTTCATAAAAATATCACTGTCATTTCCCATATTTACACTATATATGGGAGCAAAGTATAAGGTAAGCAGTAGTAAAACAAAAGTTCTCATAATTTCAACAATTAGTAGTTAAAGTAAATAGTACCCAACGTTGTATGCTCTACTTTCCATTCAAAGTTATTCACTATAATTTCTTTGTCTAATAAAGCATTGACCCTAACGGCTCTGTTATTACAATCTCTCCAACTTTCTCTATATAAAGAACGGCCTAATACAGCCCGAACATAGATTTCAGTTTCTCCCGAATAAGATTCTCCTAAATTGATTTTGATTTTTGTTCTTTTGAAATTTTGTGAACTTGCATCAAAGAAGTATGCTCCTACAGTCTGATAGCTTTGTGTGGTAGAACGGTTAGGAGTAGAATATGAAGGCACATTCGGAAAATACCCGTTACTATTGCCACGGTTATGTTCGTTGCTACTGTTGTTATTGCTTTTGCCAACTATTACGGGTTTGTATTCAACTAATGGAAGTTGTGAATAAGCAATTGTTGGCAGTACTGTAAAAGCTAAAATTGAAATAATCTTTTTCATTGCTCACTAATATTGTACTTCCCAATTCCCCGAAGAAGTGGATATAAAATAAGGTGTGGGAACTATATTTGTCTTATCCTTAGATTAGGTCTTCGCAATACCTTTGGAATGGATAAAACAATAGCCCCACACCAAAAGGTATATAACTCATTTACAAGATGAATATATATCAAATGTGTGGGTGCTATTGCTATCATCTTCATTCCAAAATTAAAGTTGCGAAGTTTAATCTAAGAAGATAATCTCAATAACACCTTTCGTTAAATATGTCCTTTCAGCGCCTTAACACATTAAGACCTCTGAAATTGTTGCAAAGTTAGCAAAAGGTTTTGAATAGCTAAAGATAAAACGCTGATAAATGCAGTTCTATGTGTTCCAAAACATATCTGTAGTAAGGTATTAGGCAATATTGCCCCTTTTTCTTCGTAGCTTCAAGGGTAGGTACTTTTTTTGATTGGGGACTATAAAAAGATTTCTTCCCTAAAAAAGTACCCGTAGATTCTGCGGATTGGAAAATGCAATTCTGTTAGAGATAATAAGGTATATAGATTTGTAGTCTAACTAAGTAATGAATGAAAGAAATATCTAATCTTCATAATAGGCATAAAAAAAGAGTTCACGTTTCCGCAAACTCTGATTTTGATATATGGATGAAATTACTCTGATTTTATTGCTTCTATGTTGCGTTTCAGAATCTTAAAATTTTCGTAGATAAAATATTTTTTCCCTTTTAATGTATTTGCGGTGAAAATAATAGGATGCATATCATCATTTGATACAGCATAGACAATATCTTCGTATTTCAATTTCAGAACAACAGAGCCTAAAACTTTTGAAACAAATAATTCTGCAATCTCTCCGTCTGTAGCACCATCAGTACCACACTGTATATTATTCCATAATATAACACTTCCTAAAGAGAACATATCTTCCATATCTATTGTGTTTTTAGTTAATTAGTCCACAAAATTAATGATTCATTTTCAATTATAGTGCCATTCGTGAGGATAAATTTGCCCCAAAATCGCACATACCATAAACTACAAGCCATATCATGCCTTTAAAAAAAGAGAATCTCCCACTCCGTTACGGAACTGGTTGCAATCCGCTAGAACTATCAGAATGTGACAAACTTTTCTATTTCTGTAAATGGTTCAGCTACTTCAAACTTTGTCACATTCCAACAGATTAGAAACTTAGACAATCATAAGTATTTAGTAGTTCTTCCTGCCTAAGTCCTAAATATCTTTTAGTTATGGTTACACTGGAATGATTAAACAGTTCCATAAGTTTAACTAAGGCAAGTTCTGAATTATCACTGTTCATATTATAAACTTGTCTGCCAAAGGTCTTCCTAAGGGAATGGCAACTGAAATTGCCTATATGTAGTTTGTACCTCTTTTTCACCTCTTTTAGTATCACATTGATTCTTTGGATAGTGAAAACAGTTCCTTTTTGGCTCACTAAAATAGGTGAGTTAATTCCTATTGGCTTTATCTGTTCATAACATTCTTTAATGTGCTGCCCAAGTTGGGCATTTATTCTAATAGTTCTCACCTTATTTGTCTTTTTCTCTATTACTGTAAATTCACTGGTATTTAATATCTGTTTCCATCTCAAAGTTAGAATATCAGATATTCTTAAACCAGTGAAACACCCCAAAGCTATAAGAAGTGAAATTTTGTAATTTCCATCTTTAGCCAATTTTCTTATTAAATTCATTGCATCAGACCAAACTAAATAATCTGCTGTAGTGCTTGAATACTTTAAACTCATAATGTTCTGTTTTATATGTAAATAAATAAAAGTGAATGTTTTACCACTACCAACATACTAGCCAATTAGTTAATGTGTTGATTTCTAGTAAAACATTCACTTTGTATATTAGTGAGTATTTATGATTGTATATAAATAAAGATGGATAAAATCAGTATCAGCAAAAATGGATTTATAATACCAATTATTATTAGTAACAGTACTACTAGTATGCCCCATAGTACTAGTTTTTCATTATCATTCATTTTGTAGTATTTTTAAGTTATTAAAAAGAAAGGACACCTAATAAATAGATGCCCTATTAGTTAGTTTAGCCCAAGAACCAAGAATATTTATTATCCAGTCCTTGTAATACATTGTTTAATCCAACACTTACCTCTGTAGCATTTACCCCACGTTGTAAATAGCTGTCTATGTAGCTATTTTTGTTTGATTGTGTGAGTAAATTATGAAAATCAAAAAGAGATATAGCATTATCTTTCACTCCAAACACTTCATTTGTGTAATAATCACGACACACACTATTTATTTGGCTGTCAGTGATTAAAAGTCTTGGTATTGCTTTCTGTCTTGCTGGTGAAAGTGCTTGATACATTCTCATTCTGCCTACCACTTGTGCAAACTGTGTTTCAGATAGATAAGTGTCTGATAATGTTTGCATCAGATGTATTTCTTTGGCTGCATTGAAGCTGTTAAACAATTCCAGTACATTTCTGTAAAGCTCACTGATATTGGTTACTTCCATGTTGAACCTCACACCCTCACCAGTAAGAATCTGATTAGAACAAATTTTCATTCTCCAGCCAATAAAGATAGAAAACTTTTCTAAGCCTTTGGAAGAACGGTACAGATTCAAGTCACTGTAATTTCTTACCCCACCTATACACAATTCAAGTTTTTGTCCTCTTATTGTTTCAAAAATGGTTGGAACAGTAAAAGCAAATGCAAGCCTTTGATAGAATTGTGTCTTTTCACATTCTAACAGTTCACTTGCTTTCTTGCCTAGTGCGGACGGTATTCTACCACGTACTATATGTGAAACTCTTATTTCTGGAAAGCTCACCTTTTCACCTGCATAGAATGTACTTGCAGCTTCATGCACACAAGAAATAAAGTCTTGGTGTGCAATGGTTAATTCTTGGTTTGCCCAAGTAGGCACAACACATTTGTTTGCAAGTTCTTCCAGTGTGATAGAATCTGTATTTGCTTCCAAGAAAGTAATGCTTGGCTTTGCAGTTTCTTCCACAATTATAGTAGCTTCTTCTGCAAACTCACCTAAATTCAAAGTTCTTTTCTCTGTTGGCATGATAACTAAATTTCTCATATTGATAAAAGTTTAAATGATTAATAATTCTTTTTATATCAATGTACAGAGGGGGACTATTGGAGGTTGTGGACACGCAAGACAGCCACTCTTATATATTTTAGGTCACTGGCTGAATGGGGAGGGGGATTTCTGTATTAAGTACCTTATATATCTGTTCTCTTGACTTTTAGCTAAACTGAATATGGGTGATTCTTTGATTATGTAGTCTTTTTAATGTCATTGGCTGTATGTGGCATATTATAAAGTATAGGCTATATAACTCTTATTAAAGTGGAAATTTTCAGAAAGTCAGAATCGGAAAAATGTACGTCTGTGGTTCTGCGCCAAAAATAAAAGCCGCAAGGGTTACTTACGGCTTGGCAATATATTAGGCAATGTAACCTCTTTCAAGGTCTTCATCGGTGATTATTTCGGGATATAGGTTCTTGATAATAGCCAACTGACTTTCAGAAGTTATCAGAAATATATCCTCTCTAAGCAGGTGTATTCCTTTCTTGTCCCTTTTGGCATAGCCTCTTTCTATGGCTTCATTAATGTATTTCGATACTGTTCCTTTGGCTAAGCCAAGTTCTTCCGCTAATCTGTTTTGGCTGTAAAGAGTAGTGTTGGTTCCGTTCAAGCATTTGCATTTCAGCAGGATAAGAAAGCCTTTCAGTTCCTTGTTTATAGGTTCATCATATAACTTATTAGTTATAAGAACGTAATGTTCCGTATCTAATCGGTAACTGCATCTGTTGAATTTTCCATATTGTCCGTAAACATCAAATTTATCTATGTTTACTAATCCGAGGGATTCAAACTTGTGCAGCCATTCTCTTATTTGGTCTGTCTTTTTAATTCCGTAGAAATCAGTCAAGTTATCTTGTTTGATATATGATTCCATCGTATTGCAATCGGAACAGAGAGCCAAGCAATAGAATAGGTACGTTTCCAGCAAATTAAGTTTTCCTACGATATTAGATGTTATTCTTCTGTATGAGGTCATTAGCAACCGTATGTTTATAGTTAGTAAAATAAATATCTCCTTTCTTTACCAGTCTTCTGTAATGGTGGTTTCCGAAGTAGCTTTTCGCTTCTTTCTGATTCGTGAATGTCTGTTTTGTAGGTAAATAGATAATCATAGGCAATTAAATATGAGATTTTGAGAATTAACCAATCTGTCCCGATTTGAAAAATCGGGTAGGTAGGTATTTATATGTAGGTATTTATAAGTAACCCACCTAAGATGAACACTCCGCACCCCCTAAAATGAACACCTCTTTTTTGAGAATCAGAACCGGATTTTGAGGATGTTGTTTTTGTGAGGTTGGATTTCTGTATTTTCAGATATGCTATCTTATTCATTGTATTAAAAAGTTCCAAGTAGAATCGGTGCAATCATTAGTTATAGAGAAAACCAACCATTTTTAGTGATTATAGGAAAGACACGGTTTGCATCTGTCCTATAATCTTGTATAAACGTAAGATGACTTTCTGTATATGCAGGTGCAGGTACTTTTTTAAAGCAGGGTATATATAGGAATTTCTTCATAAAAAAGGTACTCGCCTATATACCTTTCCGCATGGTCAGTTGATAACCTTTTATATTTTTCCGCTTGCTTTCCACCGCATGAAAAAAATCAAGAATGGTATGTGATGTTACCGCTTTCTTTGGGACAATGCCAAACAACTTAAAAATCCTGCTGATTTCTTCCTTTATGAATTTTCGGGAATACCATTTGCCCGTTTCAAAAGAGTTGTATATCATCTGTGAGACTTCCGTTCCCGTAACTTTGGTATGGTAGTCTGCAATAATCATTGCTTCCTTTATTTTCTTGCGGTTATATTTCAGTCGTTCAATTTCTTCCTTGCCTATCTTGTCGTATGCTTCCACTATAAAACTGTCCGCTTGTTCCAAGTCCCTTTTGAACTGGTATTCCATTTCCGTTTGGCACTCACCAAGCAATTCAAGTTGTTGCACCATTATTTTGCGTTTCTCTTTAATTGAGATTGATTTATTGGTACGCTGCAATCTTTCATAATCACCAAGCTTATAATCCAAGAAACTATAATGATTGATTGTAAAGGCATCGCAGTTCTTGTATGCTTCATGCAGATTATCGGGACAATTATAATATCCTTTCACCAGTTCCGTATTGATGTAGTTGTCTATCTTGAAGTATTTGGTTCTTCCTTTCTCGTCCAGCATCTCCGCATAGGGCAGACTGACAAGTATTGTACCGTATGCGTCTTTTGCGGAAACGGTGGTCACATAGTTATAATGATTCTGTAACATATCGTACACGTCTTTCCAACACGAAATACGTCCTTTAAGTTCTTCCTTACTTCTCACCATGAAATTGCGGTTGGTGTTGCTGATATGGTGGATAGAGGACACACCGTTTCTGAATCTTCCCACACATTGAATCGTGTCCGTATTCGGGTCAAATGCGGTATAGTCCGCAAAATAACAGTCTGTCAGTAATAAGATGGTCGGCTTCTCTTCAAGTTCAATATCCACCGCATTATAAAAACGTGAAGTGAGCCAGTTGTAACGCTTCATTATGTCCTTGTTCCATATATCGGAAACATTCTCAAACTTCAAGCCTTTCAGTTTTTCCACACTCTTTTCGGAACAGAATACAGCGGATTCGTCCAATAAGTCAAGTTGCTGCATCAGTGAATAGATGGTATCTGTAGAATTACAGAATACGAAACAATTACCTTTCAGACCTGCAAACACTTCTTTTACTGCCTGCAACAGATTATTGGTAACATGGAGATTCATGCCTTTTACATAGTCGAATGTAGGCTTGATGGTAATGGTCTGAAATTTCTGTTCTTCAAAACGTGGGTCTGTAAACTCGATGGGAGTGGCAGATACCAAGGCTTTCTGTTCACATTCAAAAAATAAGTCCATAGGCAATGTTATATCGGGACGAAAACCTGAATCTTTGACTATCTTATGGCATTCATCGAACAATAGAAAGCTGTTATAGCGTATATCCATATCCATTTCTTCAAATGCTTCCTGCACCTTGTGGAAACTTTCGGGAGTAGTGAGTATCTTGAAATGTTTACTCTGTTTGATGCTCCTTTCCATGTATGCCACTACGTCATCCGTATAGACACCATCAAAAACACCAAAAAGATTGTCTTTCTCATGTTTCGGGTCTTTGCATTTTCCGCTGATAACGGGTTTGTTCGGCTCTATGATGATTGAATTGCGGTGTGCTTTCAGTTCTCCATAAGTAGCACCAAGTCCCGTAAGTTTCTTATATAATATGGTGTTGGTGGGGATTTCGGGCAGTATCTCTGTCAAGTATTGGATTTTTCCGTTTGCTTCCTTGCTGACTGTTATCTCTCTGTTCTTCATTTTTCTTATACTTAAATAGTTAATAAAAAAGGGGGAAACTTCCCCCCTTACTTTTGGTTGTTTAGATAATCTGTTTATGCTCACGTAAATAGTCCAATGTCTCATCTGTCCGCTTGATTCTGAACATTATCTTTCCCTTGAAGCAAGGAAGAATCGCACTGATAGATTCGGGATGCTCTCTAAACAACGGAACATATTGTATTGTCTTACCAGCGTCAATCATTGCTTTCAGTATTCCAAGCTGGAAGTCCTCGTTCTCATCCAACGTCTCCGCTTCTTTCGGGTTTGTATCGAAGTCTGTCACGTCACCTTTGAATAAGTAGTTCAACAAGCCTTGATAGGATGCGCTTTTCAGTTGGTATTTGAATCCTGCCACGTGAGCGGATTCTATCCATGCACAACGTGTATTGTCTTTGCTACCGTAGAACTTCACTATCAGTTGTTCCTTACGCTTCATCATTTCCTGCAAGGTGTTGTATGCGCCTTGGTTATCATACTCTTTTATAGCGGTTTTTGTACCGAAATTGTAATCAAAATTACTCATGGTTATAATTTTTTAATTAATGAATATGTTAATGCAATCATTGACTTTGGCGCCTTATTGTCTCTGATTGACATTGCAAAAGTAGGGCAGAATTTAGGGGTAACAAAGGAATTTGCCGAATGCCTATGTGTGTAGAAAACGTGCCCATTCCAGTACGCAAAAAAAATGCGTACCGAAAAGAATAAGCCTTTCAGTACGCATTTCTGCTATGGTTTTATGTATGTTGTTTATGAGACTACCATGTAGTTATTAGCTATGACAGACGGAAATTTCTCGTTCTTGTATCTTCTAAGGAGATTGGATAACATTCTGTTCTTGTTGCCCTCTGAATCGTATTCTTCATTGTATCTCTTGCCATCATAGCCCACTGTATAGATAAGCCTTGAAACAAGCATCATCTTTTCTTTAGATACCTTTACCTTTTTGTTGGGTATGGTGGTAGCCTTTCTTCCCTCAATGAAGAACAGAAACATATCCGTGAATTTCCACTTCTTATAAGATATGTCAAGACTGAACTTGTCTGTAAAGCTGATTTTTGACGATAAGTCATTTCTGATAAATCCATTTAAACCTATGTCTTTTAATTGTTTAATCATAGTTTCTCTATCTTGTTCACTATGTATAATATCGCTATATGTATTGACAAAATGCTGCAAGGCTGCTTGAATGATTCTAATTGTGTCCTCTCTTTCAATAACATAGCTTTTCTTATTGTCCTTCTTTAAGGTGATGCTTGTAGCTTCCGATAGGTTGGTATAGAAATAGCTAAAATCTTCTAATACGGACTTATTTAATGCAGGTGCGTTTGTACCAATATCCTCTATAAAATCATATACGAACAGAAGCAGATACCAAAACTTACTAACGTCTAACTTATACGCTTCAATGGTATTCTGTAAATCTTCATTAGTTAGAAACTTCTCTTTGAAAGAATCATCCAACTTTCTGTATTCTCGTTTCTTGTATTCTTCCAAAGTTCCTTTGAAAGTTTTCATTTCTTGTGTTCTCTCGTACCTTTCTTCAATAGATAGATTTCTTTCCGCATATCTGTTGGCGAATACAGCAGGTGCGGAAGATTCTACGGGTATCATTCCCATATCTGTTTCTGCATAATCGGGCAGGAAGTGATTGGCTACTTCCCACACATATTCTAATAGTGGTTCAGCAAGGCATTTGTAGCTTTCATGCCAAGCCACTTTTAAATCGGGCAATTCTTTTATCTGATACATAGTGTATTCATATTAGTTATACTGCAAAATAAAAGAAAAGTCTGCAATCTTTAGCGGATTACAGACTTCTTTTTCGTTATAGCAGGTTCTTCATTGCATTGTTTATCTGCTCATTGTCGAAACTATCTAAATAAACTTGTGTTACTCGTTCCGAACTGTGTCCCATAATCTGCCCTATGATAGCGGTTGATATACCTGCTTTCTTCATAATGGTAGCTTGGCTATGTCTTGCAACGTATGTGGTGATTGGAATAGGTATGCCCAATTCTTCGCCAATCTGTTTTAAGCGTTTATTTACTTTGGTGATAACTTTATGCAGTCTGTTGGCTTTCTCTTGTTCCGTTGTATGTCTGTTAGAAAATATCGGGAACAGATAAGGGTTGTTCTTGCTGTGATACTTCTTAATAAGTTCAACTGCTTGTGGAACTAACGGTAATTTGATGAGCTTACCCGTTTTGCTTCTTTTATAGACAAGTCTGTTGTCTATGATGTTCTTCTGTGTGAGATTGGCTATGTCCACAAAGTTAATGCCACCCATGTAATAGGTGAAAGCAAACAAGTCTATGGGTAGGCGCATAAATCTGTTGTCTGTCTGATATTGCAACACTCTGTTTATGTCCTCTTTGCTTAACGCTCTTTTGGCTGTTTCTTGATTCAACTTAGATACTTTGTATTTCTTGAAAGGGTAGTGTTCCGCTTTTACCATATCTTCTTGTATGGCATAATTATAGATGGTGCGCAATGTTCTGAATCGTATGCCGATGGTATTCTCTGCAAGTCCGCTGTTTCTAAGCCATGTCTCGTATTTCTTTAGCCAAGCAACATCTATATCTGTGAAATGAATATTCAGATGTTTATTGTACTTGATGAGTGAATTGTACACTTGTTTAACAGAAAGCATATATCCACGTCTGTTTTCTTCTTGAAGAAGTCGGAGATACTCATTAAATGCTTCTTCTACTGTTTTCGGTTTAACCGAATTAGAAACTTGCTCATTCAAGGTATTGGCTGTAAATAACTTATCTTCTGATTTCAGTTTAACTATTTCCGTTTCGTACTCTTTTTTCTTGTTAGCTATGAGTATGTTAATATGCTCTCTGTCAGGGCAATTCGATTTTGGGACATTCTTTTCAAAGTTCCAGTGTTCTGCTCTTACAGACACGCCAAGACTGACATACTTCTTTTTACCATCCTTGCAGATACGAATCATAAGCGGATGTTCACCATTACTAAGAGTTTTTGACTTGTAACACAGTACATTAACCGTTGTAGCCATATTGATTTCCGGTTTAACTCTTGGTTTAACTCTGATAGCGAAAAGTGGCTAAATCCGTGGAAAAACAGGGTAGTATATAAAGAAAAAAGCAGCTACCTTAATTAGTAACTGCTTGATAATTAGTTTTTTAAAAGTGGTGCCACCAGGAATCGAACCGGGGACACAAGGATTTTCAGTCCTTTGCTCTACCAACTGAGCTATGGCACCATTATTTCTTGTTTGCGGTTGCAAAGGTAGTGAAACTTTTTTAAACTGCAAACTATTTCTAAGAAAAAACACTGATAAAAACATAAAATGCTTATTATCAGTGTTGTTTAATTAAAATTATTTTTCTTTTAGTGGATTCCAACCTTGCGCTTTCAGCTCAAACTCTTGTCCGTCACGGGTAATCAGGGCACATCCCAGCTCCGGTTTGGTGATGTGACCAATCACTTTTATATTCTCTATAGCCGAAATTCGTTCATGGTCTGTTAAAGGTACAGTAAATAACAGCTCATAGTCCTCACCACCATTTAAAGCACATGTTGTCACATTCATATTCAGTTCTTCCGCCATTACAGCCGTTTGGTAATCAATGGGAATTCTTTCCTCGTAAACGCGACAGCCGGTATCGCTTTGTGAGCATATATGCAGCAGTTCCGAAGAAAGGCCGTCGGAAATATCCATCATAGCGGTGGGCTTGATTCCCGCTTTTGCCAGTTTCTCAATGATATCCTTACGTGCTTCAGGCTTTAACTGACGTTCCAAAATATATTCTTTTCCGGAAAAATCCGGATTTGCTTCTTTTTCTCCTTGGAAAACAGCCTTTTCACGCTCTAGAAGTTGAAGTCCCATATAAGCTCCTCCCAAGTCACCGCTGACACAAATCAAGTCTGTATCTTGTGCGCCGTTGCGATAAACCACTTTGTCCTTGTCCGCTTCACCTATGCAAGTAATACTGATGGCGAGCCCGGTTACGGATGAAGTTGTATCTCCACCCACAATATCTACATGGTGTAGTTCACAAGCCAGTTTTAGCCCATCATAGA
>CEAB01056155.1_pt1 | contig 18008 bp, 21 predicted proteins | sample 557651 | NCBI WGS metagenome assembly CEAB01 (sample SAMEA3182046, study PRJEB8094) | gut metagenome | biome: human; feature: gut; material: Stool; isolation source: human stools | place: Canada | collected 2011-11-15
CCTGCCGGTACGAAAGAATCTGCGGCAATCTGTCCGGTCTGTCCTACATTCTCCACGATAAACTCACGATCAATCAGCAGGTTCATTGCTTTACGCATAGATGCTGCCTGCTCTACGGTCTTTCCGTCAAAAATCGGGTCGTTTACGTTAAAACCAACATAATAAGTTCCAAGGTTTGGAATGATATGGAAATCAGAGTTCTTTCCATTTAATGTTGAAATCTCATCGTTTGGAACGGTATCTACAAAGTCAAGGTCTCCACTATTGTATGCTGCATAGGTTGCAGTATCATCTGCACTCAGCATGATGTGGATCTCATCCATAGTTACATTGTCTGCATCGTAATACTTCGGGTTCTTTACATAAACCATGCTCTCGTTGTGCTTCCATGATTTTAATGTATAAGCACCGTTTGATACAAAGCCAGCCTCCTGACACCACTTACCCGGATTCTTTCCATCAGGATCCGCTTTTTCCACATCCTTCTGGTATACCGGGAAATAAGTAGGAAATGCCATCAGGTCATTGAAATACGGGCATGGATTGGTCAGTGTAATTTTTAACGTATAATCATCAGTTGCCTCTACAGCAAGTGAGCCGTCATCATTTCTTGCAATAATATCAAACAGATACGCATAATCAGCTGCTGTTTTTTCATCCGCAGCACGGTTCCAGCTGTATACGAAGTCGTTTGCTGTTACCTCTTCCCCGTTGCTCCACTGGGATTTTATCATCTTTACCGTATAAACAGTTTCATCATCGGATACTTCCGGCATATCAGATGCCAGCTGCGGAATCAGCTTGCCGTCCTTGTCGTAGGTATAAAGACCCGCGAAAGAATTCACGATCATACATCCACCATCTACGGCAGAGTTCAGTGCCGGATCGATGGATTGTGGCTCGGAAGCAAGGTTAATGCTTATCTGGTTGTCCGGTGTTTTACTTACACTGGAAGCCATTGCTTCGGTTCCGTCCGTCTTTGCAGAGTTTCCTTTTGATGAACCACATGCAACTACGCTAAGAGCCATTGCAGCAACCAGCATGATTGATACAAGTTTCTTCTTCATAATTGTTCCTCCTGAAAATTATTTATATGTTTCACCCTTGCGGGAAAAAACCTTATTTATTCCAACATGCAACCATATGACCATTCCCCCTGTCGGTCAGCTGCGGCATCTCCTGACCGCATTTTTCCGTTGCATACTTACATCTTGTACGGAATGGACATCCGGTTGGCATTTTCAGCGGACTCGGAACATCCCCCTCCAACACGATTCTATGACTTTTTCTTGCTGTCTCCGGATCCGGAATCGGAACTGCGGACAGCAGACTCAGTGTATATGGATGTATCGGATTTGCATTTAACTCATCTGCATCCGCAATTTCCATCATCTTTCCCAGATACATAACTGCAATCCGGTCGGAAATATGATGTACAACCAGCAGATCATGTGCGATAAACAGATAGGCAACTCCAAGTTTTTCCTGTAATTCCTCAAACATATTGACAACCTGCGCCTGAATGGAAACATCCAGTGCAGATACCGCCTCATCACAGACAATAAATTTCGGATTTACCGCAAGTGCACGGGCAATTCCGATACGCTGGCGCTGTCCACCGGAAAACTCATGCGCATAACGCATGGCATGCTCTGCATTCAGACCGACCAGCTCCATCAGATCGAGAATCTTTTCACGACGCTCTTTTCTATTTCTGTAGAGTTTATGCACATCCAAAGGTTCCCCGATAATATCTTCCACCGTCATACGTGGATTTAATGATGAATACGGGTCTTGGAATACCATCTGCATTTCCTTGCGATACGGCATCATATTGACATCTACTTTTTTGCCCATAACCGGCTTTCCGTTTGCATCAACGATCATTTTTCCGTTTTCGCCATACTGTTCTCCACTGTCAAAGAGAACGTTTCCGTCAAACGTAATCTTACCTGCCGTCGGCTGATACAGGCGAAGCAGTGTACGGCCTACTGTTGTCTTTCCACAACCGGACTCGCCAACCAGACCAAGTGTTTCTCCCGGGCGGATGGCAAAGGAAATATCGTCCACTGCTTTCAGCGGAATGGTGCTAAAACCCTGATGCACCGGAAAATACTGCTTCAAATGTTCTACTTCCAGCAGATAATCATTGTTTTTCTTTTCACTGCTCATTGCTGCCGCCCTCCTGTGCTTCATAGATTTCTTTTACATTCATCCAGCAGCTCGCCAGATGGTCTTCGCCCACACGAAACTCCGCCGGCTGCTGTTTTAAACATATCTTCATTGCCGACTCACAACGCGGACAAAACGCACAGCCCTCCGGCATCTGGAGCAGGTTGATCGGAGTTCCGCCGATTGGGATGAGTTTTTCGTTCATATTGTCTGCCTTTGGGATGGAGCGGAGCAGTCCTTTGGTGTACTCATGCGCCGGATGATAGAAAATGGCATCCGCTGTGCCCCGCTCACAGACACGGCCACCGTACATGACAATAATCTCATCACACATACTTGCAATAACACCCAGATCATGGGTTACCATGATGATCGCCATACCAAGCTTCTTCTGCAGATCCTGCATCAGTTCAAGGATCTGTGCCTGAATGGTCACATCAAGTGCCGTGGTCGGCTCGTCTGCGATCAGAATATCCGGTTCACAGACCAGTGCCATGGCAATCATCACACGCTGGCGCATACCACCGGATAACTCATGCGGATACTGTTTCAGACGACTTTCCGGCTCATTGACACCAACCAGTGTTAACATTTCAATGGCGCGCTCACGCGCCTGTTTTTTATCCTTGTCTGTGTGGAGCAGAATTGCCTCCATCAACTGATTTCCAATCGTAAATACCGGATTCAGGCTTGTCATCGGATCCTGGAAAATGATCGAGCACTTTTCCCCTCGGAACTTCTGCATCTGCTTTTCGTTCCACTTGGAAATATCCTCGCCGTGATAAAGTACCTCTCCTCCGGTAATTTTTCCGGTTTCCGCAAGAATCTGCATGATCGAATAAGAAGTAACGGATTTACCGGAACCGGACTCTCCTACAATTCCCAGTGTCTTTCCCGGTTCCAGATTAAAGGAGACACCATTTACCGCACGAACTTCCCCAGCATCCGTAGCAAAGCTGGTATGAAGATCTTTTACCTGTAATATATATTTATTTTCTTCACTCATTTGCTTATCTCCTTAATTCAGTTTTGAATCAAATGCATCTCTCAATCCATCGCCCAGAAGGTTCAGCGCAAGTACGATCAGACAGATCAGCACTGCCGGAATTACCAGACGGTACGGATACGACTGCATTGCTGAACGCGCATCGTTTGCCAGACTTCCCAGGGAAGTCAGCGGTGCACTTACCCCAAGGCCAAGGAAACTTAAGTAGCTCTCGGTAAAGATGGCACTCGGCACCTGCAATGCGGTCGTGATAATGATAACAGATAAACAGTTTGGCAGAATATGACGGGTCAGGATGCGGCTGTTTCTGGTACCGATACAGCGTGCTGCCAGTACATATTCATTATTTTTAATTGTAAGAATCTGTCCACGGATCAGACGCGCCATACTTACCCAGTAAAGCAATCCAAACACAATAAACATGGAGATCATATTGGTTCCGAGTTTTTCAAACATGGTTCCCTCAATCAGTGGCTTTAACCGTTCCTGAAACACAACCGAAAGCAGAATGATAATGAGCATATCCGGCAAGGAATACACAATATCCACGATACGCATCATGATCAGATCCACTTTTCCACCAAAATATCCCGCAACCGAACCATAAACCAGTCCAATGATAAGTACCATGATTGCAGCGATCACACCAACCGAAAGGCTGACTCTCGTACCGTAAATCACACGGATAAAGTAATCACGGCTTAAGTTATCAGTTCCAAAAATATGCGGAAACAGTTTCTCACCGGTACGATCCATGTACTGCTGCTCTAATTTCGAGTACTCAAACGGTGCCATATTGGCTGCGGTCTTGTCACGCTTGCCGTCCACTGTAATGATATCCGAATAGCTGTATGGTACAAAAAACGGTGCAATAATGATCAGTGCCAGAATCAGAACCAGAATCACAATACTTCCCATTGCCAGCGGATTCTTTTTCAGACGTTTCATGCCATCTTTAAAAAATGTCGTTGACTCGCCCATGACATCCTGCTGCTTCTTCTCTTCTTCCGTTGCCTTTATAAAATCGCCCTTATTAAATTTACTTAAATCAATCTGTGCGGACAGTATCTGCCGCTTTTTTAATTCTTCATTTCCCTGCATTATTCTAAGTTCCTTCCTCCATCATTATTCAAATGTGATTCTTGGATCAATCAGTTTATATGCAATATCTGTAAGAAGATTTGCAACTACCATCAGAACCGCAAGGAAAATCGTGATTGCCATAATCATAGTGTAATCACGGTTGACAATGCTTGTTACGAATTCGGTTCCAAGACCACCAATGGTAAATATGTTCTCCACAACCATGGAACCTGTCAGAATATAGGCAACCATAGGACCAACATATGTTACAACCGGAATCAGGGCATTTTTCAGCGCATGCTTAAAAATAACTTTGAGCCGGTGCACGCCCTTTGCCCTTGCAGTACGGATATAATCCTGATTTAGCGCATCCAGCATACTTGTCTTTGTCAGACGCGTAATATATGCCATCGGATATGCCGCCAGTGCAATGATTGGGAGCAAATAATTCGGATTGCTCGAAGACCATACCGGAATCCATCCAAGTTTTAAGCAAAATACAAGCAAAAGCAGCGTTGCCAGTACAAAAGACGGCATTGCCGTACCCAGTGTCGTGAAAAATACGATCAGACGATCCGGCAGTTTATTTCTTGTAAGTGCTGCGATACTGCCCAATATCACACCGATGATAATGGCAACAATTGCCGCAACTCCACCTAATTTTGCAGATACTGCAAACTTTCTGGAAATCTCTGTTCCGATATTTCTTCCACTGTGAAGTGAAACTCCCCAGTCGCCATGCAGCAGATTGTTCATATACAATACATACTGTTCCGGAACCGGCTTGTCCAGATTGTACCTTTCCTCCAATACCTGCTGTGCTTCCTTGCTGGTCGCTTTCTCCTTATTAAACGGTCCACCAGGAATCAGGTTCATTACGAAAAACGTAATGGCACTTACAATGAGTATTGATAATATCGCTAACAATACACGTTTTACTAGATATTTACTCATGTTCTTCTCTCCTACCTCTTATTGAGTATTTAGTAATTTCATCGTATTATCTCATTGCCTCATTAGCTCTGTAGCACGTTAAAGTGTTCCAAAAAAAAAGCACGTAAACATGCCCCCTTTGACATTATTTGCGTACCAATTTACCTCAATGGATCATACAAATGATAATTTGTATTATACCTTCATAAAATATTTTGTCAATATACAAAAAATGGGTATTGTATGCTTTGTACCTTATTTGTTACGGTTTGCAGGGCAATCTGTGAACTGTAACCCCTATTTATAATACTGTCTTCTTGTCAATAAAACAAAAAAGATGTCCGGTCATACCGGACATCCTGTAGGATATGGGCTTAAGTGGACTCGAACCACCGACCTCACGCTTATCAGGCGTGCGCTCTAACCGGCTGAGCTATAAGCCCTTGTGCAAAACACGTAATATACGATACAATATTTTTTTCTATTCGTCAAGTAGTTTTCCCATAATTTTGTCATTTTTTTAAGCAAAAAGTAATTGACATCTGCACACAATGTCGTTATAGTTAGTAAAGTATCTTCTATAATAAAAGATACAAAAACTACATAAACTTGCGGGCATGGCGGAATTGGCAGACGCGCTAGATTTAGGTTCTAGTGGGAGACCGTGCAGGTTCAAGTCCTGTTGCCCGCACGAAAAGAGACTATCCTTACTGTTAGTCTCTTTCTTTGACTACAATTACAAATGAATAAGAGGTAAAGGAGATTTTACTATGAGAAAAGACATGACGATCGGAAATCCAATGAAGATCATTCTTCTTTTTTCCCTTCCGGTTCTGCTTGGAAATCTGTTCCAGCAGTTCTACAACATGGTAGACACCGTGATCGTAGGCCAGTATCTTGGGGAGGATGCACTGGCCGCCGTTGGTTCTACGGGCTGCCTGATGTTTCTGGTTCTCGGTTTCGCCAACGGAATTGCTCAGGGATTCGGTGTCATGGTATCCCATGCATTCGGTGCCAAAGACATGAAACTTCTCCGTCATTGCGTAGCACTTTCACTGCTTTTAACGGTTGTAATTTCCATGATTCTGACCGTTCCTACGGTTGCGTTTTCCCGCCAGCTGCTTCTGTGGCTGAATACTCCGGAAAATATCCTCACACTGGCAAACCGGTACATCCGGGTCATCTTTGCCGGTATCTTTGCTACCATGGCATATAACGTAGCATCCGGTATTTTACGTGGGATCGGTGACAGCCGGACACCACTTTATTTTTTGATCCTGTCCAGCGGTCTCAATATTTTTCTGGACATCTTCCTTATTGTTGTGGTAAAACTCGGCACTGCCGGTGCCGCTTATGCCACCGTTATCTCGCAGGCGGTTTCCGCAGTTTTATGTTTCATTGTCATGTTCCGCAAATATGACATCCTGCGGACCACACGCGAAGATTATTACTGTGATTTTCATGAGATCCGCCGGATGCTGTCTGTGGGAATTCCGATGGCTTTAAACTATTCCATCACAGCAATCGGAACCATGATCCTGCAAAGTGCCGTCAACGTGTTTGGTTCCAGCGTGGTAGCTGCTTTTACTGCTGCTTCCAAAGTCAGCAACATCGCCACCCAGACCATGCCGACACTCGGTACAGCCATGGCCACCTACTGCGGACAGAATCTCGGTGCTGGAAAACATGACCGCATTTTCCGCGGTATGAAAGATGCATTTTATTTATGTTTCTTTGCAGCCGGAGCCGCCGCACTGCTCTGCTGCCTTGCCGGACCTACGATGGTCGGATGGTTCATCCACAACCCATCTGAACAGACACTGCACGCAGCAATGCAGTATCTGCACATTGCAAGTATTTTTATGCTGCCTCTGGCATGGATCTTTGTATACCGTAATGGTCTGCAGGGCTTAGACCGTGGTCTGGTTCCCATGCTCAGTGGTGTACTTGAACTGTTCAGCCGTTATGCGGTTATCCTGATCGCCACAAAGCCTTTTGGATACGTGGGTGTATGCAGTGCTGATGCTGCTGCCTGGCTGACAACCGGTATTTTACTGATTGTTACTTATATGATTTGGAAACATCGTGTCAAAAAACAGCTAAACGCAGAAAATGCCACCATGAACTGCATCAAATAACTATTCTTCCATATCGGAAAAAGGGAGCGTCACCGCTCCCTTTTTATTTTATCTCATAAGTTGTTCCGGTCAAAAGGTATGATTGATGATACCTTTTGGATTCTTTTATCATCTGATTTATCCACAATAACCGTTATCTGCGGAGTCCATTTCGCTGCAGTACATCACTACACGGTTTCTCCCCATATTCTTCGCCCTGTATAATGCAGTATCTGCATGTTTAATTGTCTCCTGATAATTTTCTTCCCTGCACTCTGCCACTCCCACCGAAATCGTAACCGTTCCGGTTTCCAGTTGTAACTGTTCCACAGCCTCGCGGATTTCCTGCGCATGTTCCTCAAATCTCCGCTCATTCTGTTTCATGATGACGATAAACTCTTCCCCTCCCCAGCGGACCAGAATCTCGTCCTCGCATAATCTGGACCTCACAGCTTCCGATACCGCAACTAATGCTTCATCTCCAGCCGAATGTCCATACATATCATTAATACGCTTAAACTTGTCCAGATCATACATTGCGATCGCCATATACTCACCCTTTGCGCAGATAAACGTGTGATTTTCCCCAACTAATGACTCAAACACATTACGGTTATACGCTCCCGTCAGTGCATCATGCCGAAGGTGATCTTCCAGTTTTAATTTCAAGGCAACCTGATCCCGGTATGTTTTTTCCATTGCCACATCAAATACACAAATTCCGATATACAACGGGATTCCCAGAAGAAACATCATCACGTAATCCGGATAGTGTAAAAAAGTATTTGCAATCGCAATATCCACAAACAACAGCCCATGTCCTATAACCTCATATGGAAGCGGTGCTGCAATGCCAAATGCCAGAAAAATAAACAGGATGATAAAAAATCCTACACACGCAAAACTCAGATCATCCAGATAGGTACATGCCCAGATCGTACACCACATTACGCCGTGCCCAATCGCATAACTCATCGGTACCATAATCCGATAATCTTTCGTATACTTATTCAAAATTAAGTAAATGAGAAATGGAATGATAATTGCAGATCGTGAGATCAGCGTTTCAGTGGAAAATCCACCCAGCAGATAGCAATCCGAGAAAAAATATCCGATTGATGGAATACTGATTCCGAACACAGCCCACAAATTCAAAGTTCTATAATACTCATACTTTTCCTGATAAAAATTTTGTTTATCCATAGGTATACCCTCTTTTTATCCACTTTGTATACTTCTTAGCATAAAAAAAGACCTATAGCAAACTACTATAGATCTTCCAGTGAGACACGGGGGATTCGAACCCCCGACAACTTGATTAAAAGTTATCTTTGTCCTTTTCACCATAATAAAAGAATCTTTTGTGTTATATGTTATTGTTTTCAAAATTAAGTTCGAAAATTTCTACTAATCTATGTTATCTCAATTTAGTTATCTTTTACCCTACGTTTTTTGAATTTGATGATTCTTTTTCCTGCTCGGCTTTTGCTGCTCCGGCTTTTGCCAGTAGTAAAATACTGTCCTGTTCTCCCGGGCTGCATTGTCGGAAGTGTTCCAGAAGCTCTTGTTCCTGATCGGTTAGGGTTGGCGGTGCTTCTGGATTAAGATCTAACAGGTAGTCACTGGATACTTCTAAGTATTTGCATATTTTTATTATTGTTTCACCATTTGGTATAGTTCCATTTTTCCAGCGACTTGTTGGAGATTGGGCAAGTCCTGTGCCTTTTGCTAATTTGTTTAGCGTTAGATTCTTTTGTTTTAGAATCTTTTCTAAATTTTCATAAAACATTTGTTCCCTTTCTAAAAAAAAGTTAGACTTTTTTGTCTTTTTTTCTTGACAGTGTATCTCGAAATGTCTATAATGTAATTATGAGGTAGACTTTTTGAGATACATTTCATTTTACCTCTAGTATATCATAACTAAAAAATTTTTACATTAGGTTTTTTCATGGAGGTGCTGAACATGAAATATAGTCTGGAAATTTCAAAAAGTATTTTTATTGACAAGTTACAAGATTTTAAATCTGCGAATGCTGCTTATTTGGCTGCTGAGCATGAATTTATTAATTTTGATCTTGATCATGGTACTTCGGATGAATTTAAAGCCGTTCGAAAGAAATTACAAATTGCTCGTGTTGATCTGGAATATTGTGCTGTAGCTTTTTGTAAATTTTTAGAAGCTAATACAGACGTTTTGGAAGATGTTCCGGCTGACGCTCCAGAAGATGCTCCGGAAGACTCTTCAGAAGACGCTCTGGAAGATTCTCCAGAAGATGCTCCGGAAGACTCTTCAGAAGACGCTCTGGAAGATTCTCCAGAAGATTCTTTGGCTGATGCTCCGGAGAATGTTTCAGAAGCTGATCCAGATGCTTCAGACGATATTTTCCCGGCAATGTCTGCAAAATGCAAACTTTGTCCGTCTTGTGTGGATGGTCGTTGCTTCTTTACTCCGGATCTTTACGACAGCATATTTCCGTGCTTGTCGCCTGCGTGGGATGATTTTTTTAAAAGCGGCGGCTCTCGTAGCCCGGCGCCCAGAGCGCGCGCGTCTCCTTTGTAGACCCTTAGCCGCGTCTTTTCCAAACCAATCTATACCGATTGTTTGACGAGGGGGGACAACAAAGGTACATATCCGCATACTCCGCCGTCGCTTGTGTGTAAGTGTAAAAGCCGCAGTCCCATGCAGCCTTGTGCGTATCCTTGTTGTAATGCTTGTGTGCAGTCCGGGGTAACGCGCACAGCACACAGCGGATTTTCCGCCCGGGGAATCCGCTGGGGCGTTATCCCGGACTGTGCACAGCATTTCAACAGGATATGCATAGGCGGAATTGCGGCTTTTGCACATATGCATAGCGATTTTGAGAGGTAGTGGGATGGATCTGTGTTGGAGTTACGAGAAATGCTCCCCCAATCGGTATCGGTTGGTTCTAATAGATAATGTTATAGGATGCGGTCATACCCTGCGCGCGGTCTGGGTGCCGGGCTATGAGAGCCGCCGCCTGATAGATATATTGCAGGCGGCCTGGTATTTAAACAGTGGCGGTAAGATCCGGAACGGTTTAGCCGATCATACGGTGTTGATTCTGGATCAGATCGCAGAATATAGAAAGGAGTCTTAACGCTGGTAAAAAAAAGTATAGCGAAATCCGTGCGGTTGACACAGGAAGTTTATGATTACATCGAACAGCAGGCTGGGAATGGATTTAACGAAAAATTTGAAAATATAATCCTCGAAGCAAAAAAAGGTGAATCAGAACGGAAGAAAGAGCTTGCACGGCTGGATAAACAAATCAGGAAACAGCAACAGAAACAAAATTTAGTATTTTCACAATTAACGAATTTTGATTATTTTCTCAATTCTTTTGAAGCTGCTTCAAAATCTTTGAATGACCTGAAATGTCATCTTAAGGATGCGGGGCTTTCCTTGCAAAGAATTGAAGAAGTAGAAAACAATATAAAGGAGATTGACAATGAATAAATTTAGAATTTTTCTGTATTACTCGGGACTTGTAGACATGAAAGCAACTGAAACAAGGGATGCCGTCAAGGGTGTATCCATGGAGTTTCTTTTTTACGGCGAACACGGGGAACAGGTAGAACCTACCGTTTCCGCTGACGGAGTATCCGGAACTAGACGCGGTAAATCGTTTCTTTCGGAGGACAAGTTACATAAAGTCAGCTATGTTCCCGGTATTTACGACGGCACTTTTGAAATGACTGTCGGATCTGATGGAAAGCCAGTCCTTAAACTGGTGGATGTGGACTTTGTTGACGCTGCTGTTATTTCCCCGAAAGATTCTGGGAAAGGAGCTAAGTAATGAATGAAACCGAAATTTTGGAAAATCAGGAAACTGCTCCGGCTGCTTCTCCTACTGTTGACGGCTCTACAGAGGAAAGCCGATCAGATGATATTGTATCTTCTGAGACTGTTCAGGTGATTGATACGCCGGAAGTTTTGGCTTCAAAGATGAGTTACAATGTTGCTCTTTTATTCGTCCTGTCAATGTTGGTAGGGCTTATCATATTTCATATATTATCGCGGAGGTGGCAGACATGAATTTTGATAATGATATGTTTTCTACATATTTAACAGTTATTGCCGCCGGAATATCCGCAGGTTTTGTTCTCGGCTTTATATCGTGGGGCATAGGCTACGCGATTTATAGCATAATAAAATTTTTTAAGATGGCTTGACCATCAGAAGGAGGTTACCTATGGAAGCTATTTCAAGTGCAATGAAGACAGCCTTTTCTACTGTCCAGACGGATGTTACGTCCATGATTACCGCATCTGCGCCTTATGCGCTGGGTATCATTGGCACAGTGCTTGCCGTTACAATCGGCATTAAAGTTTTCAAGAAGCTCACCGCGCAGGCGTAGTTTTTGGAAAATAGTTATCACTCTAAAAAGGGTAAGGGATTTCAAGTGCCCTTACCCTTTTTTGTATCTCATGCCCTCTGTTGCTGCTCCGCTGATCCGGATTTTCTGCTGAAAAATTGAGATACATCAAAAACATAATGAAAGCTTATAACAAACGTAAACGACAACCAAAATCATAATCATGATTTTTCCCGGTTCGTCCAGGTAGTTCCAGAAATCTGCTCTGTCCGGTTCTGGTTTCTTTTTGCGCTTCTGTCGTATTTCTTCCATGGGTGTTTTTACATCCTGCCCGAAGACGTACTTCCGAACATAGTATTCCTGACTATGGCGTTTCGGTTTGTATTTTCGTTTCAAATAGGTTTTTGAATGTTTTTTCGGTGCGTACTTCTCGCGCCAGTACTCTTTGTCATGTTCATCTGGCATAATCAAACCCCTCCTGTTTTGATTATACCATGTACATAATAATTATACGAGAGGGTTATTTTTTATGAAACATTTTTTTAAAAAGATTGTCCCTGTTCTGCTGTCGTTGTTTATTGTCGCTGGTGTTGTTTTTTCCAGCTATGACACTGCTAAGGCTACAGGCATGGAGGAATATTTATATGTAACCTATTGGGATTTGATGAATACACTTTACTCTATGTGCGGTTATGATATGAAAGTATCTGATGATCAGATCAAGAATCATGGTGTGACAGGTAAGCAGGCATGGAATAATTTCACATCATTTGTTGATAATGCCGCAAAAGTACACTGGAAGTTATATTCTGATGCCGGGAAAGCTGCTGTGAAAGAGCTGAAAAATCTTGTAAATACTGCTACGGAAAAGGGTATTTCTATGTCGCAGGATCTGTTTGATATGCTTAAGGATGTGTTTGGGTATCAGGCTAAGTATTCAAATGCTGTAAATCAATTTGATACATCATCTGTTGATGTAGTTTATGAGGAGTTAATGGCTTGGACTTGTGCTTCATCTGATTTTGAAGATGTTGATTATTTGAAATCAGTTGCTCGATCTGTATTTTCCGGTTCGATATTAAATATTGTTATTGATTCAGCGGGGCGATATATAGTTTTTTGCTCTTCTTCAAATCTTTATTTGTCTAAATCTGGTTATATTTATGTTTTAGATTCTAAGGGTAATGAAGTTTTACCGGGTTTTTCTCAAGTGTGGGTTCAGCCTTATAGTAAGTCTTGTCATAAATATGATGGTTGTATATATGGTGTGACATCTTGGATTGTTAAAGGCGGTGCTTTTACTGGTGCTGATGTTGTAAGTGCGCAAGTGTCCGCCGGAGCTTGCCCGGCTGAAGTCCCAGACGTGAAGCCGTGGATTAAGTCCCCAGATATTCCTGATGAATTTCGTATTGTTAAGCCAGGTGAAGCACCTGGTCAAAAACCCGATCCAGATGAGCACCCCGATTGGCTTCCGGGTATAATCCCGTTTAAGCCTAAAACTCCGCAAAAACCGGATGGAACGGAAGAAACCGAAACAACGGAAAAGCCGGAAGATCCTAAAGATCCTGAAAAACCGAAGCCTGACAAAGACAAAGATAAGGATAAAAAAAGGAAACCTGCTTGGAATCCTATTATTAATCCGCAAACCGGAAATGTTATTGATCCGGAGACTGGTCTTGACATTGATCCGGAAACGGGAAAACTTATTGATCCGGAGACTGGTAAGCTGATTGATCCGGATGATGCCGGATCTGGAGGCGGTGGTGGAGGTGGTATAGCTGATAAGCTGGGGAAATATGGAGATATAACGAAATTATTCCCTTTCTGTATTCCTTTTGACATTGTAAATCTGATCAAAGGCATGAGTGCAGAAAAAGCTCCGCCCGTTTTTCATTTTAAGTATTATTTTAAATCTATTAATTACACATTCAAAGTTGATGTCGATCTGTCTAAATATGCTAAATATATTAAATTGTTTCGCTATGGGATGCAGATCTTTTATATACTGGCGCTTATGTTTATGACAATCAGGATATCTAAATTATTTAGTTAGGAGTGATTTTATGCAACTACTTTACGGAATTATATTTGCCATGCTCGTGCTTTGCGTTGGTTTAGTTTTTAAAATTTTACCAACCAGTCCATTTCTTGCTTATCTTGGTGTGTCCGAGTTTAGCGAATATCTACCTTATATTAACTATTTTGTACCTATTGATGCCTTTATCGTAATATCGGAGGGCTGGCTTGTCGCTGTAACGGCATGGATTATCTTGAAATTTGCCCGAAAAGCTGTGACAACTGTTACAGAAATTACACCCCTTATGTAGGAGGTTTTATGATTACTCTTTATTCTGGAACACCGGGTGCAGGGAAATCCCTGCATCTGGCATCCCGGTTATATCATTGGATGCAATACCGCCCTGCTCCGATCATCGGCAACTTCTCCTGTGATTTTAGCAGCATAAGTAAACCGAAAGGTTCTTTCCTGTATATTGATAACGCTTTCCTTACCCCTGAGCGTTTAATAACGTTTTCCCGTAACTATTCTGAATACGTGGGACGGAGAGTTAAGGAAGGAGAGATTTTGTTAGTGATCGATGAGTGCCAGATCATGTTTAATGCCAGGGAATGGGGGCAAAAGAACCGGGCTGCATGGTGTAGTTTTTTCACCCAGCATCGAAAACTTGGCTATGAGGTTATATTGGTGGCACAGTTTGACAGGATGCTTGACCGTCAGATCCGGTCTTTGATCGAATATGAGTGGGTGCATCGTAAAGTCAGTAACTTCGGAGTTGCCGGGAAGTTTCTTTCCCTTTTTGCTGGTGGCAAGTTGTTTGTAGCCGTGAAAGTATGGTACCCCATGAAAGAGAAAGTTGGATCAGAATTTTTCGTAGCACGAAAAAAGTTTTATTCCATTTACGATACTTATGCTCTTTTCTCCGCTCCTAGTTGATTTATTTTGTGTATCTCAAAAAGTCCGGCGCTTCTGGTGCCAGGAAAATTTTTTGAGATACAACGAAGAACGGCACGCCCCGGACAAGATGTGACGCGGGGGATTGAGGGGGACCCGCGGCGCGGCTTGCCCGGGGTGTGACCACGGGGCTGTAATACGTGGTCTGAAAATACACAACTAATTCTTGCTAAACTCTGATGAATACTTACTTTGAACCCATTTTTGTAATTTCGTAGAATTGCAATTCTACGAAAAAATATTTTTACATGGAGGTGGTTATTTTGATTGACAAGTTGTATATTAAAAAATCTTTTATATACAATGAGTTTGATGAGGTTGAAAATACATACTGGTTTGATTTTAAGCAAAAAAAGTTTCTTCACAACATTGATACATTTTATTATTCCGTCAAGTTCAAAAATGATTTTACAAATGATTCTAAGGACTTGAGTGTGAAACGCTTCCGCAGGAAGTTTGATGCGATTGGTCAGGAATGGGAAAAACTGAATGACTATTCGTCTGGTGTGCCCTTTTTCTTTGATGGTCTGCCTAGTGCTTTGAACTACAAACCTTTTAGTTATGCCGGATGGTACAACATTTGTTTGGAATGTCCGGAGTTATTTGATATCTTTTTCGCTCCAAAAGTTCCGCACTCTTCTGATAATGGTGATTCAGTAACCTGTGAATGTGTGGTGCAGATTCGTAGTTATATGCTTTGGATGTATGGGGTTCATATAGCTTATGAACGTTCTTATGAGTATGTAAAAGCGATTGCAGATTATTTTGGACTTGAAATTGATTTTGTCCAGGAGAACCGTGTGGACTATTGTTGGCACTCTAACTATTTAAAAAACCCGGAAAAGTTTTTCAGTCCGGAAAACTTCTATAAAATGCGTGTGGATCGTTTTAAAGATGCATTATTACATACTTCCAAAAAGGGATCAGAAGATTTTGAGATTGATTATCTTGCTATCGGAAAGCGATCTGATAAAATTTTTATTCGAATTTATTTGAAATCAAAGGAAGTAGTTGAAAAAGGTTATAAACCATGGTTTTTTAAAGTTTGGTTGTTCAATGGACTTATTAACAGATATGATATGTATTGTTATGAGTACGCATTTTTAAAACACAGTTGGAAAGCTTTAGATTATGGTCGATTGCAGTATTATGCAGAATTTGGACGTCAAAAACATTATGTTGAGAAATGCCGCAGGATTTTAACAAAAAAAGAAGATATTTCGCCGGATTCACTTCATAAGCTCGCTGATCTGCTTACTCCGCCTGTTAATTTGATTATGAATGTGGAGTTCCAGACAATGAGGAAACATACAAAAACATATGAACTTTTACCTTTCTTTGATAATTCGTCTAAGGGAGAGGGAAAACGTGTTTATGATTATTTTGACAACTGGAAACTCATTTGTGATTATCTTACAAGTAAAGTTTTACGGTTAGTTGAACCCCATGAACCCGGAAAAAATGATTCAAATAAATCTCGCCGTGATTTGTGTCCTTTCTGGAAAGCACTCCGCAGCTGTAAACTTACGGATGCATTTATACCGGATGATCAGAAATCACTTGTTAGAACGTATACAAGAAAACTGAATAGTGAAGTTGTGAAAGCTCGCGCTGTTAAATCTGCTATAACATATGGTATTTATACCCGTGGTATTAATAGTGATGATCCTTTGAGGGATTGTATTGAGGCGCTTTGTATGCTAAACGATAATGATGTTGAAGATGCAATTCGTTTTAAAACAAAGAAAATCCGCCAATTCAATTCGGATGAATTAGCGGACACAATGAAAAATGCTGTTAAGCGTTCCAGTAACCTTATGATTATTGATAAAAATACCGGAGATATAATTTTCAACTCTTAGCTTTGTTATAACATGAAAAAGCCAAAATGTAAAGGCGAATGTTGCAAAGTGGTGGTTATATCTCCTGATAAGGAGGGTTTTTATATGAATGTACAGATGGCTTTTAACTTATTTCTCGTTGATCATGAGTCCTACTGCTCTGAACAGTCTATTGTATATTATCGGTTCAATGTGCAGAAATTTGTTGATTTTCTTTCCGATCAGCTCGGATCAGTGCCTGATCTGATCGAGTGTGATGTAATTTCTCGGGAGTTGGTGCTTGCATATCTTTCCCAGCTCCGGGGGACAGGATGTAAAAATACTTCTATCAATACTTATTTCAGAGCAGCAAAGGTGTTTTTAAATTATTGCATTGATGAAGGGTATTGTTCTGCTGATGTTCTCCGGAAAGTAAAATTTCTGAAAAAAGACAATGCTCCGGTGCTTCCTCTTACGCAATGGGAAGTTGATGAAATTGACGGTTGTTATAATGATAAAACAGAATCCGGACTTCGTAACCTTTGCATTATCCATTTGATGCTGGATGCTGGTTTCCGTCTCGGTGATGTGGTGTCTCTGACATTTAAGGGAATCAATTTCAAACTCAATTACCTGACGATTAAAGGTAAAGGGGATAAATTCCGGACAGTGTTCCTGTGTCTGAAGTTGAAACGGATGCTTTACCATTATTTGATCAAATATCGGGCTTACACACCGGAAGATGATTTTCCGGTGTTTGCTCAGGTTGGAACAGCTGAACCGATAACAGAAACGTCTGTGAAAATGGTTTTTGCCAGATTAAAAAAGAGAGCCGGTATAGATCGGCTGCATCCGCACCTGCTCCGACACACATTTGCAACGTCTTTTATTATTGGCGGCGGCAATTTGGAGTTTTTGCGTATGATGTTGGGACATAGTGATTATGCAACAACTAAAATGTATTTACATCTCGCCCAACAAGCTAAGATGTTGCACAGCGATATATACAGATTAGATCCAGTATTTTTTCAGGCTGGGTATTAAGGAGGAATTATGGATATAAAAGAATTTACTATAACATTGGATGAATATGTAGTCGTTGATCCTGTGGATGGTTTTTGCTACTTCTGGTCAAAGTCAGAATTTGAAGCGAATCTTTTTTATAAAGTCAATTGTTCGCTTCGCGCTTCTTTGCTCCATGTGTAATGTATCTCAATGTTGAATGGCTGCGGCGCTGATCAGGAAAACCGGCTTTGATTTGTGAGATACATTTTGAAATGTATTACAATTTCTTTTCCTGGTTCCGGTTGCTGCAGAAAAAATGAGATACAACAAAAAAGGACTTCCATTCTTGGAAGTCCTTACTTTTTATTTATATTAAAACATATAATAAAAAGTTCTTAGTGAGACACGGGGGATTCGAACCCCCGACAACTTGATTAAAAGTCAAGTGCTCTACCAACTGAGCTAGTATCCCATAATTTAATTTTTAAGCAAGCTGGGCTAGTTGGATTCGAACCAACGAATGCAGGAATCAAAATCCTGTGCCTTACCGCTTGGCGATAGCCC
>CEAB01032321.1_pt1 | contig 17987 bp, 23 predicted proteins | sample 557651 | NCBI WGS metagenome assembly CEAB01 (sample SAMEA3182046, study PRJEB8094) | gut metagenome | biome: human; feature: gut; material: Stool; isolation source: human stools | place: Canada | collected 2011-11-15
TGGTGGTCAGCTGAACCCGACGTGGGTCGAGTGGCTCATGGGGTGGCCGCTAGAGTGGACCGCCTTAAAGCCATTGGCAACGGGCAAGTTCCTGCAGTGGCGGCAACTGCATTCCGGGTTCTTCTCGGTAGATTCCAAGAAGGAAAGGAGGTTTTGATATGGCCGGAGACTGGATCAAAGTGGAAAAAGAACTGAACGATAAACCGGAAGTGCGCCGCATGGCCCGCGCTCTTCATTTATCCAGGTTCGACATTGTAGGACGTCTTGTTTCCGTATGGTCCTGGGCGGACACTCACTCTTTCACAGGTTCCGGGATGGACATCTCGGAAGAAGACATTGACGACATTGCGGACCTGAACGGGTTCGCCGATGCGCTTCGCCAGGTGGGCTGGCTCAAGGGACGCGCTGCCTCCCTTGAGTTCCCCAACTTTGGACGGCACAACGGCCAATCCGCGAAACGCCGCGCAATGGAAGCAGAAAGAAAACGCCTGGAAAGAATGGGTTACGACGATAATGCGGACAAACGTCCGCACAGGAAGCGGACAACATGCGGACAACATGCGGACCAGAGAAGAGAAGAGAAGAAAGAAAACATTGTCCCTCTAACGAGGGCCAATGAAAAAGAAAAACGCGCCATTCCGTTGCCGGAAACGTCCGAAGAGGTGGAGGCTTTTCTGTCGGCAGAGGCCTTCAAAGGGGCTCTTCCTCTTCAACATTCCGATGTTAAACAAATTGCTTTGCTTTTCTTCAACGACCGGGAAGCTTCCGGATGGGTGGACAGGCAGGGAGTTCCGGTAGCCAATTGGCGGGCCGCTGTGAGGGCGTTCGCTTTGCGATACCTCGACAACATCCGGAAAAGAAACACTCCGGAACCACAACAAACTACTCAACAATCAAAAACTTATGGCTATTAACATGAACAATTTACATTCCGCCGCCGCCATGTGCGACGACAAGGAAATAGCCGGGATACTGAACCGCCTGGAAGCCTTGGTAACGGACGACCCGGAAACGGAGGAACGCGCCGCCCTGGAGGCAGCCATGAGGGAAGAGCTGCAGCGCCAGGAGGACGAGTTCTGCCTTCTGTCATCTTCCGGATTCCCGCGCCGGGCCCTTCATGCCCTGGATACGTTGCCGGACGGTGAAACGCCGTGGAAAGCAGCCAGGCGTCGCGTAAGCGCGCTGGTGAAAACGCCCGGCGCGATTATAGCGCTGCATGGCCCATGCGGCACGGGAAAAACCGTCATGGCTTCATCCATTGCCCGCGGACTGACGCGCCTTGGAAGGTCTTGCCGGTACAGCAAGGCTTATGATTTTTGCCTTGCCCTGCGTCAGGACGAAAAAGCTCGCGAAAAGGGCGTGATGTCCCGTTTCAAGCGGCCCTACTTTCTAGTTCTTGACGAATTCCACGAGCTGAAGCGTTCAGACTTCGCGGCCTACTCAATCGATAGGCTGGTAGATGCCCGCTTCCAGTCAGGGAAACCCACTTGCATCATTTCCAACCTCCGGGCGGAAGAGGTTGAACCTGCGTTGGGCCCTGCCATTGTCAGCCGGATGCATGAAGCCGGAGGCGTCATCACCTGCGAATGGGCTTCTTTCCGGGAATTGAGAGAAGAAGCGGAACAGGGAGGATGAAGGATAATTGACTGTCACCCATTGAATCTTGATTCAGTTTCCATGAACCATTAAACTACAGCCGCAGGAAAAAGAAACCTACCACCAAAAGAAAACCGGGGCGACCGAGCCTCTACACCGAGGAACTGGCCGCCGAAATAGCCACCCGCCTTGCCAACGGGGAAACCATGAAATCCATCTGCTCCGACGACCACATGCCAGAGGTCTGGACGGTCTGGAATTGGCGTGAAACAAAGCCGGAGTTTTCCAAACTCATTCAACGCGCGCGGGAAGCGCAGTCGGAAGCCATGCTCGACGCCTGTCAGGAGCTGGCCGACGAAGCCGCGAAAGTCGCCCTTGACCCGGAATGCGGCTCCGCCTCCGTCGCCGCGAAGAAGCTCGCCATTGAAACCCGGCTGAAAGTCGCCGCCCGCTTCGCGCCGGAGAAATTCGGAGACCGGGTCCGCCAGGATGTCGCCGGCGTTCCCGGCGCGCCGCTGGAACGGAAAATCACGCTGGACCCCGAGCAGCTCGCCCAGCTGCAGGAAGACGAGAAAACCGCGCTGGAAACCATCGCCGGCAAACTCCACCCTTAACCGAGCAGGAATCATCTCCCCGTCAGTTTTTTCTTGCGCCATATCCTCCGCCTTGACCCCTATCCCTGGCAGGTAGAGGCCATCAAGGCGTTGTCCCTGGGCAAGCTGACCCTGGGAGGGAAAAGCGTTGCTCTGGTAGCTCCTAACGGTTCCGGCAAGACGAGCAACTGCATTGCGCCGGCCATCCTGTACTTTCTCACCTGTTTTCCGCGGGGACAGGTCCCGGTTACGTCGTCGTCTTGGATGCAGGTAGAAAAGCAGCTCTTTCCCGCGCTCCGCCGGTACATGGATAACCCCTTCTTTGACAGCTGGACCTTCAATAAGACGGAGATCCGCACGCCGGAGGGAGGGTTTGCCGTGGGATTCTCCACTGACAACGCCGGACGCGCCGAAGGGTGGCATCCGAAAATCTCGCCCGACGTGGACCCGGTCTTTTACGTCCTCGACGAGGCCAAGACCATTCCCGACTCCATCTTCACCGCGGTTTCCCGCTGCACGCTCTTCCACGCGTTCATCACCTCGTCACCGGGTGCCGATTCCGGCACCTTTTACGACTGCTTTCACAAAAATTCATCGCTCTACTACAAAATCCACGTCAAATACGAGGATTGCCCGCACATTGAAATCAACGACCCGGGCAAGGCCGAACGCCTGAAGAAAGAATATGGTGAGCAGTCCTCCTTCTACCGCTCGGCCATCCTTGGTGAATTCACCGACCTTGACGGACAATCCGTCATTTCCCGACGTGCCCTCATGGAGCTGGTCAACAACCCGCCTCCCTTCCTGGACACCGGAGAGACCTGCGGCGGCTTCGACTTTGCCGCAGGGGGTGATGAAAACGTCTTTGCGGCCGGGCAGGGCAACCGTTTTTTTATCGCCGACCACTGGGCCGACCCGGACACCGTAGGAGCGCGCGGACGCTTCCGCCGAAAGGCCGCCGAGCTCGGCATCTCCGCCGACCGCATCTTTGCCGACGGCGACGGCCTGGGGCTCCCCATCATTGACGACTTCCGCGCCGAGGGTTTTCCGGTGCACTCCTACCGGGGCGGATTCCCGGCGGATGACACGCAAGCCTTTGTCAATCTGCGAGCCCAGGCATGGCGGGCCCTGGCGCGCGCCATTGAGGAAAAAGAACTCATCCTCGACATTGACGAGGACACGATTGAACAACTGGTCGCGCCTCGGCTCCAAACCGACGCAATAGGCCGCGTCCGCATTGAGAGCAAGGAAGATATGGCGAAACGGGGCGTTCGCTCCCCAGACCGGGCTGACGCCCTCGTCATGGCCTGGCACGCGCGACGGAACAGCGGACTGGCGCGGACGCTTGGAGCCTGGTACGCCCGGCCCGTGTCATCAAAACGCGCTTACGGGAGATATTAGGGTTGACAACATATCAACATATCAGTATATGACGATATGTAATCAATCGCAGGGTGGTGAAACGGTATCATATGAGGTTCCTGTCCTCATGTCGGAGGTCCAACTCCTCCCCCTGCAACCAAACTTTTCCTTTCTTTTCGCCGCAGGTTTAACGCCGTCAAAAATATCCTCAACGCCCCGAAGCTGGTCGCCCAACAGGAGACCAGAATCAAGGAGCTTGAAACGGAACTCTCCCGGCGAGCGTTGACGGAACAGAGCCGGAAGCCTAACCAGCCTCAATGGTACGAATATTGGGATCCGTTACAGGGAGCCGACCTGCAAACCCTGATTGACGCCCGGAACGAAGCGCGGCGGGGAGCCTTTGCTCGCCAAATGCTCATTTGGGACGAGGTCATCTACTCGGACGGCCTGCTGGGCATGCTCTATTCCCGGCTCATTGAAAGCGTTTCCATGCAGGGATGGAAGATTGACGCCGCGGACGACAGCCCGGAAGCGCAGCGTCAGCAGAACGCGCTGGAAGAATTCTATCACTCCGTCACCGGACTTCAACAGGCTTTCGGGCAGCTGGCTTCGGCCATATTCTACGGTTACGCCCATCTCCAATACATTGAGGACGCCTGGGGCCGCCGGTTTGAATTCATCCCCCAACGCTATTGGGTCCGCCCCGGAGAGCTGAATGAATGGCAGTTTAACCCTCAATGTTACATCGGCGTCGACACCGGCGAAAGCGTGGAAGAAGAAACGCTCGTCGTGATGGAGCACCGGAACCCCATTCTTTTCCCGGCAACCCGCGCCTCCTTTGAGCGCAACCACGCGAAAATCACATGGGACAATCATATGGACCGCTACGGAAGCGCCCCGGCCATCATCACGGCGCCCAAGGACGCGAGCGCCGCCGTCATGGACGCGCTGGAACGGGCCTGCGAGCAGCTTAAATCCGGCGCCTCCATCGTGCTTCCTCCCGGCTGCACTGCGGAACCGCTCAAGGCGTCCAACATCAACGAAAACTATTTTCTTTCCCGCATCAACATGGCCGATAAGGACCAGGTGCGGTTTGTGATGGCCGGAACCCTGACCGTCCTGAATGAATCAGGCTCCGGAACGCTGGCCGGGGGAGCACATACGGACAGTTGGAATTCGGTCGTCTCCGCGGTCTGCTCCAAGGTCGCCGAAGCTTTTAACGCCGCCATCAGCCCGCTTGTCCTGGGAGACGGCGAACCCCTGGCCCGCCTCCACATCACCTTTGACACCGTCCAGACCCCGCTGCAGAAGGCCGAGGAAATTGCCGCCCTTGCCGACGGAGGCGTCCGTCCGGAGAAAACCGAAATCGAAGAAAAGATCGGCATGTCGATCGAGGACACGAGGGAGCCCGTGCCGACGGCGGCGGCAGTCAACAGGGAGTCGGGAGCCTCCCTCATTCCGCCCGACGCCTACGAACAGCTGCAACAGATGATTTACGCCGGCCTCATGAAAGGATTTACCGATGATCAGTACCAGACAAATCAATGACCTGTCCAGGCCCGCCAACGGCTGGTTCCACATTGAAAAAAGCGGAGACCATGACGTCGACTACGGCGAAGGACCCGCCCTGCTGCGCATCGACGAGCAGGCCGTCCAGGACATGGTGGACGACTTCAACGCCCGCACCTTTGACGGCCCGGGCATGCTCATCGACGGAGACCACCTGAGCCACGACCTTTCCCGCGATACGCGCGCGCTTGGATGGCTCAAGAGACTGGACACCTACCGAGACCCTTCCGGCACGCTGGAACTGTACGGGTTCATCGAATGGACGCCGCGCGGACTGAAGATGCTGGAGGACAAAGAATACACGCAATCCTCCACGGAATACGGCGACGGGATGTCCTTCAAAGACGGCGTTTATCGCCCGTCACGGCTGACCGGATTTGCCCTGACCAACCGCCCCCGAATCAAGGGCAAGCGGCCGCTGGTCAATCGACAGACTTCCCCCGCCTCTGACGAGGCCGGGGGCGACACCAAAAGCCCCACCGAAGAGGGGGAAACAAACCAGAAAACTAATATGGACAACGACGATAGAGAATATCCGTCCAAGGAAATGGACAAGGCCCAGCGGGCCCTGTTCGATTCCCTGCTTGACAAGCTGGATGTCGAATTTGACGGCACCGACGACATGAGCAGGGCGATCCTCGGACGCCTTGACGAACTGCTCTCGCTGGAAAAGCGTGAGAAAGACCACGTGAACGCCGAAGTGGACGACGCCGTCAGCACGTACGAAAACGCGCTGGACGAAGAAGAACGCAAGGAATTCACGGAAGAACGCCGGGAAGAGCTGAAAAACTCTCTCCGGGAAAGCCCCGCCGCGCTGAACGCCTTTATCCGCGCGCTCAACCGCCAGGCGGGCCCGCAGAAACAGGAGCAGCCGGAGCAGAAGAAGCTTCCGCAAAGGACGCCTCTGAACCGCCGCGCGACTTTGAATCCTCCTGATCCGTTCCGCAAGAAGGAATCCATTGACGCATTCAACAACCGCGTGAACGAACTCATGAAGGGAGGAATGAAGCGATACGACGCCTACCAGAAAGCGACCGACGAAGGCTTCATTGTTGTCAACGAACGATAACCACTAACCGCTAAAAACCAATGCCATCAATCAACATCACCCAAACAGACGCCGAAGTCTACTTCAACGCGCCGGAAGGCGTTGACCTGTCCGCCCTGGAAGGATGCGTCGTCGCGCTAACCGGCAACCCGGATATTCCCGAGCTGATAGGGACCCCTCTGACGGCTCTTCCCACCCAGGACCAGCTGCTAGGGCTCGTCACTCAAATTCAGCCCGACCGTGGCACCTGCTGCGCCGTGCTGGTCGGCATGTTCGCTGGTCTGGCCAAAGCGTCTCTTGCCGAGACTCCCGGAACGATCAGCGTAGGAACGCCGGTGACCATCACCGCCAACGGAACCTGGAAAGCCGCCGCCAGCGGAGAAACCGTCTATGGACGAGCCATCCATAACCGTTGGGAGCCGGGGAAAATAGAAATCGGTTTTGTCGCTCCATACCAGGTTGCGGCCGCATAACCTCACCTCTAACCATTAGAAAGACCAACCACAAGGGCTAATCTATTTTATTCAGCTTATCAGTTCACGGACGTCCTGACCTCTTTCTCCGTCGGTGCGGGGAATACGGAACGGGACTCCATGATCAACCGCATCGCTCCGCTTGTTCCGGTTTACGACATCTCTTTCCAGTATATGGTCTGGGATACGCCGGCCGCGTTTACGGTGGAGCCCATCCAGGTCGCGCCGGGCGAACCGCCCCGCCAGACTTCCATGCTCGGAAGAAACGAAACCGACACGCTTCAGGGGTACGCGCTGACGGATCCGATTCCCGATATTCTGCTGGGGGTCAACAAGGAGAAGGCGCAGGCGATTCTGCTGGCCCATGCCCGGTTCCTGGAATCGAAATTCGTCACGTCGTACGAATACCAGCGCGCCAAGCTCATCGAAAGCCAGGTTCCGGCAGCGTCCGGTTATGGCGATTGGGACAATCCGCAGAAAAACCCGCTGACGGATTTGGACAACGGGATCCGCGCCATCAATGCCACTGCCGGGAAAATGCCGACTACTATTGTTTTCGGCGCCAATGCCTGGGCCCGTTTCCGGGCGAACCCGCTGGCAAGACAGGTAGTGTCGTATAACAGCGTCGGCCTGTTCGACGAAGATTTGCTGAACAGAGCGTTGTATACGCGGATGAAGGAAATCTTCGTCAACAATATGCCTTTCTACGACCCCACCGGTCAAGGGAAGACGATGATGGAAGACGACGTCTACATCCTCTACAAGGAAGATTCCCCGACGCAGTTTGATGCCTCGGCTATCAAGACCTTTGCGCTTAATGGACAATTCCGGCGGGAAGTAACGACGGAATACTTCCCGACCAACAAGGAGACAAAGGTGACCAACCGGGTCTATTCGCTGACCAAGCTGACCAACCCCGGCGCCATCATCCGCATCAACACGGCCTCCGCCGATTAACCCCAACGCCCGCCTCCATCATGTCCGCCTTTCCTGCCTGGTCCACGATTTCCACCGACGAAGCCGATCGGCTGCTTGGCCTCAACACCGCCGAACGCGACGCCCTGGTGACCGCCGGGGAGCAGCGCAGCCTGGACTATCGGGACGTCATGATGGAGGCGGTCAACGATGTCTGCATGACAATCCGCGGGGCGCTGGCCAACAACCTCGCCCTGCGGCAATCCCTACAAAACAGCGGCATGTACGACATTCCGCAAAGCATGCGGTCCCTGGCATGGCCGCTGATCATCCGGCAGCTCTACCTGCGCTACCAGCTCAACCTGACCGAGACGCGCCAGAAGGCCGCCGAATCGGCGGACGCGATGCTGGCGCTCTACGCCAAAGGGGACATGCTGCCGGAAAGCGTGGACGGATCCGCGCCCGCGGATCCCGCCTACATGATGCCGCGCTACACGCGCCGCCCCTGGTTCAACCCCATGCGAAGCACCTACCGATGATGACCGCCGCCCAGATGGAAATGATTGCCAACGACTACGCCGAACGCGCCTTCTTCGTGTCCGGGGTGGAACCCGGCATCATCCTGTCCGATTTTGAGGACAAGGCGTCCCAGGTCGCCTCGGGGGCCTTGAGCTACGAGGAAGCGCAGCAGGCCATCCGCGAAACCCTGCGGCAGCAGGGATACCGCCCCCCGGCGACGGGGCAGGGAGGCATTCAGGATTTGTCCTCCTGGGTCCGCATCCAGGTCGTCATGGAAACCAACGCGGCCATGGCCCACGGTTACCGGAACTGGTACAACTGGACGCAGGACGAAGACACGGCCGCCTTCAAATTTTACCGCTCCCAGGGGCGGGAAGACCCGCGCTATTGGGCCGAACGCTGGAACCGTGCCCGGGCCGGGCTGGAAGAAGAAGCCACGGAAGCGGTATCATCCGGTTTCATCCGCGGAGAAACAGTCGGCTATGCGCTGGCGGCCTCCGACATCTGGATCCGCCTCTCGCGGTTCGGAACTCCCTACCCGCCCTTTGACTACCTGTCCGGCATGAACATTGCCCCCGTGGGCGCCGAAGAAGCCCGCGCGGCCGGGCTGGACGTGTCGCGCGTCCGTCCCGCTCCCGCCAGCTTCAACGCCACGCTGGAAAGCAACGCCAAAGGCGTGACGGAATCCAACAAGGACCAGATCCGCCACATCCTGAAAGACGCCCTGCGCGTCAGCAACGAAAACGACGGCAATACCACCTTTGTCTATACCGACCCAAACGGCACGCGGCCTTACACGGACGCGGAACTGGCGGAACTCCTGTCCGGGGATTTCCCTGAAGAGATCCCCTTGCGGCAGGCCCAGGCCTTCCGCCTGGCGGCAGCCGGGGGAGCCGTGGCCGGAACGCTGGCGGCCCTCTACCTGGACCGCCTGCTGGACCGCCTGTCCTCCGAACCGGAAGGCGTCTGGTACGCCCGGCCCGCAGACGTGGCCGCCGCGTCCTCCCGACAGTATATCCCCGTTTCCCAAAAAGAAGAGGGGGAATTTACCTGGCGCCTTACCTCCGGGCACGTCAAGAAAGTGGAAGACGTTGCCGGAGCTCTCCGCGTGGAACTGCCCACCCCTTACGTTTTACCTACCAAATGGATGTAACCGTCCATATTGACCAAACCGCGATTGACCGGGCGTTTGCCGACATGGAGCCGTCCGCGGCCCGGCACAAAACCGCCCTCCGCAAGTCCGGCGTCGCCTTGAGCCTGCTCATCCAGGAAACCCTGCGCCAGCAGGGCAAGGACTACTACGACGGTGCGGCGGACGCCACCGCCATGGAAGAAACCGCCGAGGGCGTCAGCGTCTCCATTGCCTGGCGCGGCATCGGTCTTCACTGGATCGGCACGCAGGGTTATCTGGGCGGGCCGCTTCGCCCCACGGGGCGCACCTCGGAAATCACCGGGAACCCGATCCGTAACCTGGCTATCCCCACCATCAACGCCCCCCGCGGCCATGGCGGGGCCCGAAGCATTTACAGCGCCGGCTTCCGCAAAGAGGACTTGCAATTCATCCCCTCCAAGAACGGAGGACGCAACGGCAATGTGACCGGCGTCCTCATCCTCAAGACGGCGCAATCAGCCACCGGAAAGAAAGCGGCCCGGAAGCTGTTCCGCAAAGGAGCCAGAACCGGGGACGTCCTCTACGTGCTTTGCCGCGAAGTCACGATCCCGCCCACGCCGGGGATCCTCCCGACGCTGGACCGGATGGCGCAGCGCGCCGCGGAAACCTACCTCGCCAACATCGGAAACGAATCATGATACCCTCCCTTGACCAAACCATGTGCCGGCGCATCATTGAGCGCCTGCAGAGCCTCGGAACATTGGACTGCCATATCTTTGAGCGGCCCTTTGATCCCCAGTACGCCGCCAATGACATCATCATGTCGGCGATGGGAAACAACGGCGTGGTGCTGGTGTGTCCGGGAGACGCGGACGAATACCAGGATGGGCACGGGCAGACGGAAGCGCCGACCATGTGGCGGCAGTATTTCATTATTGCCGCCGTCTACCACAACGCGGCCCTGTTCCCCCCGGAATGCCTGACGCCCGACTACTACCTGCGGGCGGTAGGCGACGAAATTGAAGAAGCCCTGTGGAACTGGAACCCTTTTCCCTTTGCCGCGCCTGCGATGATGAAACCGAAAATCAAAGGCCGTTTTTCCTCTTCCGCCGTCATCGACGGCGAGAAGCGGCAAATGAACGTTTTGACCGTGGATTACCGCGTCCCGGTCAATATTAACATCAGAAACAACCCGCAATTCCAATGAGCAGAAGAGCAACAACCAAGAAGAAGGCCGCCAGGCAAGTCCCGGCGGAACCCGAAGCAGCCGGGGAATCTCCGGATCAAACGCCGGCAACGCCGGATGAACTCCGGGAATCCGACGATGAACCATCGTCCACGCCCGACAAGAAGTCCGTCCGGGTCATTCGCACTCGTGCGGAACTGGACGGGGGGCTGGTCATCAGCCTCTCCATGAAAACCGATACCCCGGAACTTCCCGCGCCCGTCGCGGAAGCTCTGCAAACCCTCAACCTTGTTGACATCAAATGAGCAAAGCAACTGCCGCCAATATCGAACCGGACAAAAAGACGGAGCAGGCCGCCGTCATCGACACGAACATCCTCATTCTCGCCAAAGAAGTGCGCATAGGGCGTTCAACGTTCTTGAAAGGAGCGCATATTCGTGTTACGAAAGAACTCGCCAATAAACTGGAAGCCGACGGCAAGGCATCCATCATCTACTAACCATTTCAAGCATCAGGGCTACTACATACGACCCCACTTTTAGCAACCGCAACGTGACGCCGCAGATTACCGGCGTTCTGGCTATTTTCCTTCCCGACGGGATCAAGGTGACCGAGGACGAGGGAGCTTCTTACGTCACCGGGCCGGACCAGTTTCCGACGCCTCCGACATCTCCGCCGACGGATCCGACCGCCGGGCCCGAAGCGCCCTGGGTGAGCTTCGGGCTGCTGGGTGCCTTCCAGTCCGTCGCTACGCAGGTCGAAGGAGAAGTGACGCGCTTTTACGGCGGCGCGCTGGGCTACCGCCAGCAGCGCAAGAACACGACGACCGGCAAGCGGATGACCTTCACCACGCCGGACATGTCCCCCGAATGGTTCCAGCTGTCTTTCGCTCTGGGAGCGCCTCCCGCCAATGGAGAGGAATCGACTACCGTCGGACATGGCGGCGACAACAAGATTGAGGGGTATCTTCGCTTCTGGTACCAGAACGACGTCGGCACGATCTATCTGGTCGGAACGGCGCATGGCGCGTTGCGCCTCCTTCAGGATCCGGAACATACCACGGCGATCGCTTCACCCCAGTTCGAGTTCGAGATGGATTATCGCGGCAAGTACCAGTTCACGCCTTCCAATGTGCAGGACGTGACGCCTATGCCGGGTTCCTGACATGTTTCACCAGGGGGCGGATGACGCCCCCGCATCCTTGTTTTTTTCAGGCAGCAGGCAGGCAAATATGATATCAGGACCGTCACGGGGCTGAACCAGTCCCTGGTCGTCCGCGTCGTGGATTTCCAGGGCGACCCCGTCGATATGAGCGGCGTCACCCTGCGCGGAGCCGTCCGCCTCAAGACGGGCGTGACGGAGTTCGGCTTTTCCCGAGACGACGAGGGAAACGGCGTGATTTCCTGGGAGTCGGTGCCTGCGGGCATGTGGTCCTATGACGTCTTCATGGACGACGGAAGCGAAGAAAGCCCCCTTCTCTACGGTTGCTTTGTTTCTTCCGGCCGGGTAACGCCGGACTTGCCCGGCGAGCAGCAGGCCGTGGCGGGCGCGGTCGTCGTGCAGCTGCCGGAAGGAAGCGGCTGCGTGCAGGTGGTGCTTGATAATGCGTCCAGCGCCGCCTGGTACGCGGAACAGGCCAAGAAGTACGCGGAGAATTTTAGCCTGTCCGTCGACGAAGTCATCACTGGGGAACCGGGAACGCCCGCCGCCGCGGAAGCCGTCAAAGGGGAGGCTGCCGGCTCCTATAAGCTCTCCTTCACCATTCCCCGCGGGGATGTCGGTCCCGAAGGGCCGGCAGGCCCGCAGGGAGAACGGGGCGAAACCGGCCCCGCAGGGCCGCAGGGCCCCCGCGGCGAAACCGGGGAACGGGGGCCGCAGGGCGAAACGGGCGAGCAGGGCCCGAAGGGAGATACGGGCCCGGCCGGCCCGCAAGGTCCCGAAGGCCCGGAGGGGCCGGAAGGTCCGGTGGGGCCCCAGGGCCCTCAAGGGGAAAAGGGAGATCCCGGCGACGTCAATACGGAAGAATCGTATACGTGGAGCCAGCCCCAGGCGTTTTCAAGCGCCATCAACGCCAATGGAGGCGTCAACATTCCGCTGGCCGTGGGAGCGCCGACCAATGAATCCGGCGTCAACCGCCTGTATGCCGCGGGCATGGGAGGCGCAGCCAATGCTTATGCGGCGGCGGCTTTCCTGAACACGGACTCGCTGACAACTACCGGCACGGCAACGGTGACTAAAACGGTTCCCTACCAGATGGCCAGGATAGGCATTCCTGCGGGCGCTCACACGACTATTCAGGCCCCCTTTGAAGGCCCCAGTTCCCAATGGAATTATTCTTCATGGGCCGGCTTTTCATTTGTCTGGCGCGCCACGGCCGCGGCGAAGATAACGATGGTCTTCGGGCGCGGAGCGAAAACAATCAGGACGGACCTGACCACGGATTCCTACACGATTATTCCCGGCAATGGCCTGGCCTTTAATTTCGGGGAGATTCTGGACATCACCTTTGACAATGTGCGCGATACAACGCGCAACGGATATACGGTGCGCGTGCGGGAAATTTATGCGCTGACGTCCGCCGATGGATGGCAGGTCAAGACGACGACCAGCTTTATCCCGGCAACGCAAAACGAACCCGTCCCGTGGACGGTGTGCAAGATTATTTACCAGCAGCAGACGGTTGCCAACAGCAACGTTTACGAAAACCTGGGAGGCCTCTGGCTGCTGGTCACGGGGGCACAGACCAACAACCTGTTCAAGATCGCCACCTGCCGGGGCGTCTCCAATTTTGAGACCGGCGTCGGCATTTCCCGCTGGGTGACGGATGTGATCAACACCACCAGCGGCCCGGCTTCCGTTTACGCCGGGCCCGGAGAATATGCCTACTACCAGCCGGGCAATGTGAACCCCCTCTTTTACGGGTTGGACGCGATAGGAACGAATGCCGTTGAATCCGAGGCGACCGCCGCTTTTGAAGATATTAACGTACCTTTAGAATCATGAATAATGCAGAGATACAGATTCAGTTCCCCCAGCCGGGACAGTGGGATGAATTTACCCTGACGCCCATTTATCAGGACGCGTGCGGTTATAGACCTCCGGCCCGCTTTAATCAGGACGATATACCCGCGGATCAGGCCCCGGCAATGGCCGCCGTCGTTGCCGCTCTGGTGGGGCTGGGGGAGGACTGGCAGGCGGTTCAGGTATGGGCGCGGCTGAAAGAGTTTTACGCTCCGGAAGAGGATGCCCCCCTGCGGACGGAGGAAGCCGTGGAGTTGACCGTTGAGGCCGTCCATGCGGAGACCAAAGGCCGCAGGATTTTTACAGTCTCGGACTACCCGGCTTTTATCATCACGGACCCCGCCGCCGTGGACTTTTTCAAACACTTCACTACCCCCAATCAATAACAACCATAATCATATGACTACTAGTAATAAATGCAATCACGCCTTGGAAATTGCCGAGGATATGTATAACGCCTATGCCGACGGCAAGGACCGCTACAAGCACCAGCCGATGGTGAAATACGCCGACCTGCCGGACGACGATAAAGCCGGCTGGCTGAACGTAGCAGAACAGGCCCTCCCCATCATCGGCAAGCATGCTATGGAAGATGTTAAAAACTACCTCTCCGGGCAGGCCAAGACCTCCACCGGCTTGCGGAAGTGGCTCTACTTGGCCGGGGTGGGCATTGTCGGTGCTGTCCTTGGCGGCCTGGGAATGTCCCTCTCCGGCTGCGGCCATTCCGTGGACGTAACGCCGGACAAGACGGTGGTCTGCAAGGACGGCTCCTGCCTGGTGCTGGAACCAGGGCATATCTCCTATTCACAGGCGCAACCCGAAACGGACGTTCCGCCCGTTGTGCAGGTAATTCCCTCCAAGAAGTAACACCATGTGCAAACTCTCCGATGTACCGGCGCGTTTCATGGATTTTGCCAAGGCGTCACCCGTGTTTGCCTGCGTCATGCTATCGCTGGTCATTTGCGGCGCGTCCTGCTGGTACATCGGGGATGTCATGGGACACCATAATGACCGGCTGTGTGACCTGATGACCATGCAGACACAGGCCCAGGTCGAGACGGCCAAGGCGATTCAGCTGCTTGCCGTCAGAATAGAAAACATAGAAAGAAAACTGGAAAAATGAATAAGCTACTGTCCCCTTCCGTTCTTCTGCCGCTGATGGGGTGCGTGATGTCCGGCGTTTTTGCCGCTTGCGGAGACACGACGGCGGGCATTGCCGCGTTCTGTTTCCCCATTGCGTGCCTTGTGTTCCTCCGATGTGCGGAACGCTGACCAACTGTAAAGTTTTTCTTACAAGTTCCAACCATTTGACAATTAAATAATATGTCTAATTCATACACCAATTCAGGCCGTTCTTTTTCGGATGCTCTTCATGCTCTGAAAAACGGCAAGGGCGCCAGACTGCCTAAGTGGTCCCTGGATGTAGTTATCCGCGCCCAGTTTCCAGACGAACACAGTAAAATGACAGCTCCCTATCTTTACGTGGAATCCCGTTTTGGGCGGGTACCGTGGAAGGAAACGTTCATTGAATTGTTTTCGGAGGAATGGGAAATTGTCGATTGAACTGTAAAGTTTTTCTTACAAGTTCCACTATATTAACAATCAACCATTAAAGGAGAATAATCAGGAAAATAGCCATTGATATAGGCCACGCCAACAACACCGGAGCCCGTGGAAACGGGCTTGAAGAACACGCCGTCGCGGCGACGATCGCGGAACGCCTCGCCCCCATGCTGGAACGGCTGGGAGCCCGGGTGGACGTGATCGACTTCCCGAAGATGACCAATTCCCAGGACTTGAACGCCACAGTCAAGGCCGCCAACGAAGGCGGCTATGACTTCGGCATTTCATTGCATTGCGATTCGGCCGACAATCCCCAGGCTCGTGGCGCCCATGTATGTTTCTACCCGGGAAGCGTCAAAGGGAGCCGGCTTGCCATATGCATCGCGGAACCTCTTTCCCGGTTGCTGCCCGGACGGGCCAACACCGTGCAGTCGCGCCCGGGACTGGCCGTCCTGAAAAAGACCCGCTGCCCGTGGGTGCTGTGCGAATGCGGCTTCATCACCAATCCTGAAAACGCCTCTATCATGAAGGACCATCCCGGACTAATTGCGGAAGCCATTGCGGAAGGGGTGAAGGACTACCTCAACCAGTAACCGCCCATGACTTACCAGGCCCCCTACGCGGCACGCTACGTTTCCGCCGCCGGCAACCAGATCCAGCTGCTCAACCTCTGGGACGATACGCCGGAGCCTCCCCGCTTCGGCGGATTTATGGAGGCATTTGAAACGTCGCTGGTAGACGGTCCCCGGGCGTTCGCGCAGGGGCTGGGAAGCGCCGTGGAGCAGCGCACCATCGCGTTTTACCGCTGGTTTACGGATTATCAGGACATGGCTTCCTGGCAGGAGAATCTTGCCCTGTGGCTGGCCAGCAACCAGAACGGATATCTGTACCTGCAGTTCGCCGAACAGCCGCAATGGCGTTTTGCCGCCGTCATCACCGGCTACCAGTTTGAGACGGAGAACTTTGTTCCTCCGCCGTCTCCCGAAGACGGCTATCTGTGCCTGCTGGTCACGCTGACCATGACGGTCACTGACCGGACCCCGGACAATTCCAACTGGATATTCAGCGTGACGCCCTCTTCTTTCGACGTTCCCGTCAAGGGCGGCGAATACACCATTAATGTGGAATCGTCGTTCAGCCCTGGACCGGTAGGGCAGGGGTGGCAGATTGCCGACGTTTCCGAAGGATTAACCGTTTCCGATATCGTCAACGGCAACAACGGGACATTCAAGGTTATCGTCGCGGCCAATGAAGGAGACCAGGACAGGACCATGTCGCTCCAGGTCATTCAGGACGGAACAGGACAGGCTGTTGAGGTTGAATTTCGTCAGCTTCAACCCTCTTACTCATTCAGCCTTGCTCCAACCCAGGTACAGGTTCCCGTTACTGGAGGAAGCTACCAGGTCCAGGTGACTTCCTATTATGACCCGGGAGCAGTCAGCGTTGACTGGACGCCCAATTCTCCCAGCTCTTCCGTTGTCATTTCCGATATCACGAACGGAAATAACGGGTCCTTCACGTTAACCGCGGCGCCCAATGAAGGAGGGGCCGGCTCCGTCGTCGTTTCCGCGACACAGGCGGATTCCGGTTTAAAACAGACAATCCGCGTATTGAGGGCAGGACTGGTCACCCGAAATCATCAGCTTCCCCCGCCCGGAGGGGAATACTCGGATAATCCGATGAGTTATTCCTCATGGAGGTTTATTCCCTCGGACGTTTATCCGGACTTCCCGGAAGGCAACCCCGAAGGAAAGGGACTGACGCTGCAGGAAATCATCACGACGAACCCCACCAGCTCCAATTCCGGCACGTTAACGCTTTACCGGGTGGAAAACGGGTCTGCCTCTCTTCTGGCAACCAGCAGCGAGGCGGTTTCCACCGGAGAGGGCGGAAACGTGAAATGGTCGTTTTCTCCCGGCGTGGAAATCCGTTCGGACTGGCAGCTGGTCGTGGAAAACCAGAACGGCATTTATGAGCAGCATGCCATGCTGGAAAGCCCCCAGTCATTTGACGGTCTCGGAGACGAGGCCTACCCCGCGGCAGCCACGGCGCCCGGGCGTACGTTCGGATTATCCCTCGTCATCCGCTACACTTCCACCGAATACCCATCTTAACAGAATAATCCATCATGAACGAACAACAACAAAACGGAATAGAACGGCTTTTCATTGAATTTGCCGAAGAGTGCGGCAAGAACCCGAACCTGAACCAGGCGGTGCAGGAATTGAAGGAAAGCGTCTTTACTGCCTCCCAAGATGCCGGCGTCGATCCCTCCCATGCCTTCGGCGTCATCATCCGGGATATGATGCTCCTGGAATCCTTGCAGAAACGCGTGGAAGAATCCCGCAACGCCCTCACCGCCGGGAAACTGCCCGCTTTCGTCATCGAAGAAGCCCGCGAACAACAATAACCCTCCACCTTTACCACCATGGCCACCAAGAAAGAAATTGAAATCAAACTCAAGTCCACGCTGGACGGAAAAGGCGTGGAAGAAGCCAAACAGCAGATCGACGCGCTGAACAAGTCTACGGAGCAGTTGGATAAAGACAGCAAGCAGGCAACCAGGAGCGTGAAGAACATGGGGCAGGGGGCCTTGCAGGCTGCCTACTTCTTCGATGACTTGCAGTACGGCATCCGGGGCATCATGAACAATATTCCGGGGCTGGTGATGGGCTTCGGAGGCGGCGCAGGTCTGGCCGGCGCGATGTCGCTTGCCGTTCTGGCCGGGGCGAAGCTTTACGATTGGATGGGGAACACGGAAGCGAAATCCAAAGAGCTTGCTAAGGCGATTGAAGAGGAAGCAGAAGCATTTAGAAAATTAAAAGCAGAGGTTGAAGAGACATGGCGGCAAAATCAAAACGAGCAAATTTTAAGAGAAGCTTTAGATAGTGCAAAGAAAATAGCTGATTATCGAAAGCTGGAATCAGAAGCCTTAAAATATTCTCTGGATTATCGTAAAGAATTGATTTCTTTAGAATCAGGAATCAAAGACGATGAAGCAGAAATTGCCCGATTAAAGGTAGAAGAAGAT
>CEAB01035953.1_pt1 | contig 17986 bp, 15 predicted proteins | sample 557651 | NCBI WGS metagenome assembly CEAB01 (sample SAMEA3182046, study PRJEB8094) | gut metagenome | biome: human; feature: gut; material: Stool; isolation source: human stools | place: Canada | collected 2011-11-15
ATGAAGCTCTATATCCAGCGCTATATCCACCACATCGGCGGACTGCCCGACTTCACGGCGCTGCGCTTCACGAAGTACAACCAGTATGAGTCCATGATCCTGCCGATGGTCAAGTACCTTGAGGGCTTCGGCGTGCAGTTCCACTTCGGCGTGCAGGTGACGAACGTGGAGTTCGACTGCAAGAGCGACCGCAAGGTCGCCAAGCGCATCGACATTCTTGAAAACGGCGCGGCGAGCGCCATCGACCTCACCGAGAACGACCTCGTGTTCATCACCAACGGCGGCTGCGTGGAAAATTCCTCGATGGGCAGCCAGAACACCCCCGCGCCCTACAACACCGAGCTCAAGGAGGGCGGCGGCTGGGATATGTGGCGCAAGATCGCCGCGCAGGACCCCGCCTTCGGCCACCCCGACAAGTTCTGCTACGATCCCGAGCAGACCAACTGGATGAGCGCCACCGTCGAAACGCTCGATCAGCGCATCATCCCCTATATCACCAAGATCTGCAAGCGCGACCCGTTCTCCGGCAAGGTCGTCACCGGCGGCATCGTGACCGTGAAGGATTCCAGCTGGCTCATGAGCTGGACCATCAACCGTCAGCCGCAGTTCCGCTCTCAGCCCAAGGACCACTGCCTCGTGTGGGTCTATTCCCTCTTCACCGACAAGCCCGGCGACTTCGTCAAGAAGCCCATGCGTGAGTGCACCGGCAAGGAGATCTGCATGGAGTGGCTCTACCACCTCGGTGTGCCTGTCGAGCAGATCGAGGATATGGCGGAGAACAGCGCCAACACCGTGCCGGTCATGATGCCGTATATCGACGCCTTCTTCATGCCGCGCGCCTACGGCGACCGTCCGAAGGTCGTGCCCGACGGAGCCGTGAACTTCGCCTTCCTCGGCCAGTTTGCCGAGACCCCGCGCGACACCATCTTCACCACCGAGTATTCCATGCGCACCGGCATGGAGGCCGTCTACACCCTGCTGAACATTGACCGCGGCGTGCCCGAGGTCTGGGGCAGCGTGTACGATGTGCGCGACCTGCTCGACGCGACCGTGAAGCTGCGCGACGGCAAGAAGCCCATCGACATGGAGCTGAACCTCGTCGAAAAAATGGCGCTCAAGAAGGTGCTCGGCAAGATCGAGGGCACCGACATCGAAAAGCTCCTCAAGGAGTACCACATCATCTGATACCGTTTCCACGCGATCTTCTCACAGCGAAAGCGAGACGCGAGGCTCCAAGCAGGGCTTCGCGTCTCGCTGTTTTCTTTTGTTATCTCCGTCCCGCAAGGCAGCAGAGCAGGAACACGAGCAGGTTGCAGAGCACCACGCTCGCGCCGACCGGCGTGGAAAGGAGGTACGAGGCGATCAGCCCCGTGCAGAAGCACACCACGCTCAGCACGCCCGCGCACACGACCACCGCGCGAAAGCTCTTGAAAATGCGCATGGCCGAGAGCGCGGGGAAGATAATGAGGCTGGAGATGAGCATGGCGCCCATCATGCGCATTCCGAGCACGACCGTCAGCGCCGTGAGCAGCGCGAGGAGCGAATGGTAGGTGCCCACCTTCACGCCCGTCGCGCGGGAAAAGCTCTCGTCAAACGTGACGGCAAAGAGCCGGTGATAGAAGAGGATAAAGAGCGCCAGCACGGCAGCTGCCAGCGTCACCGAGAGCGCCACGTCGCCGCGCGACATGGCGAGGATACTGCCGAACATATAGCTGTCCACATCCGTGGTCATGCCCGTGGTGAGGCTCGTGACCACGATGCCGATGGCGAGCGCCGAGGCCGAGAGCACCGCGATGGCGGCGTCTGCCCCGATGCGGCTGTGCTCCGCGATGCGCAGCAGCAGGAAGGCCGAAGCCACCACGACCGGCACGGAGAACGCCAGCGGCGCGAAGCCGCAGGCGACCGCGACGGCCAGCGCGCCGAAGCTGACGTGGGAAAGGCCATCGCCGATCATGGAATAGCGCTTCAAAACGAGCGGCACGCCGAGCAGCGCCGCGCAGAGCGAGACGAGGATGCCCACGGCGAAGGCCCGCAGGATAAAGGGATAGGTGAACATTTCCAGCAGCAGACTCACAATGCACCTCCAAACCGCTTGCCGGCGGGGGAGGCAAGATACTCCGCCACCGTGCCGAAAAACCAGCCGTCGCGCCCGATGTGCAGGATCGTGTGCGCCTCGCGCAGCGCGCCTCGCATATCGTGCGTGACCATGATGACCGCCATCTTCTCTTTTTCGTTGAGGTAGCGCAGGGTCTTATAGAGATCCTGCGTGGCGGCGGGGTCGAGACCCGTGACCGGCTCGTCCAAAATGAGCAGGCGGTCCGCCGCGCACAGGGCGCGCGCGAGCAGCACGCGCTGCTGCTGTCCGCCGGAAAGCTCGCGGTAGCAGCGGTTCTGCAGCTCCAGCACGCCGAGCTTTCCCATGTTCATCAGCGCCGCGCTCTTCTCCGCGGCGGAGTAGAAAAAGTGCAGCCCGCGCTTGTTGGAAAAGCCCGAGAGCACGACCTCGCTCACCGTAGCAGGAAAATCGCGCTGCGCGCTCGTCTGCTGCGGAAGGTAGCCGATGGCGCCCGCGCGCTGCGCGGGGCAGTCGATCGTGCCGGCGAGCGGAGGAAGCAGCCCGAGCAGGCTTTTCATCAGCGTCGACTTGCCGCTGCCGTTCTCGCCCACCACGCAGAGGTAATCCCCCGCGCGGACGGTAAACGTCAGATGCTCGAGCAGCGCGCGGTGCTCGTAGCCGAGGCTTGCGTCACGGCACACAAGCAGAATATCCCGATTCATCACAGCAAGCCTCCCTTCAAAGCCTCGTAATTTCGCTGCATCAGCGTTAAATAGGTCTCGCCCGCGTCGAAGTCCGTGCGCGAGACGGTCTGCATCGACCACAGCCGTTCGATGCGCGCGCCGGTGCATTCGCTCACCGCCTCCGCGACCTTCTGGCTGCTCAGGTCGATGGTGTAGACGACCGGAATGTGCTCGTCGTTCACCTTGTCGATGAGGTACTTGAGCGTGGCGAGGCTCGGCTCGGTATCGCCCGAGCAGCCGTGGAACGCCGCGCGGTAATGGAGGTCGTATTCCTCACAGAAATATAAAAACGGAAAGCGGTCGGCAAAGACCAGCAGATCGCGCACGGCGCTCGCGCGCAGGGCGCGGAGGTCCGCGTCGAGAGCTTCAAGCTGCGCGCAGTAGTCCTCGCAGTTCGCGCGGTAGAGATCCGTGTTTTCCGCGTCCGCCGCGCAGAGCGCGTCGGCGATGGCGCGGCAGAGCTTGATGGCGTTTTTCGGCGACGTCCAGATGTGCTCGTCGTACTCGACCTCGTCGCTGTCGTCATGGTCATGCTCCGCATGGTCGTGGAGCTCGTGGTCGTGCGCGTCAGGCTCGTCGTGGTCATGGTCATGGTCATGGTCATGCGCGTGGTCGTGGCTGTCCGCGCCCTGCATCCCCTCGGAGAATTCCTCCTCGCGGGCATCGACAAAGTCCATCATGCGCAGCACCGTGCCGATGTCCTCGCCCACGGCGTCGAGCATATCGTCCGCCCAGACCTCGCCCTCGCCGCCGTTGTAGATGAAGACGTCGGCGCGCGAGATGGTCACGGCGTCGAGCGGGGTCGGCTCAAAGCTGTGCGCCTCGCGGCCCGGTGCGAGCAGCAGCGTCACGTCCGCGCGGTCCCCCGCGACGGCGCGGGCAAAATCGTAGTAGGGGAAGAGCGTCGTCACGACGCGCAGCCGCCCGTCGTCCGCCGATCCCTCCCGCACGGCACAGCCGCCGAGCGAAAGCGAAAGCACGAGCGCGAGCAGCGCGCCGACGAGCCGTATCCTGTTTTTCCTCGCCGTCACGGCGCGCTCACCTCCCCGAAAAGACTGCTTTTCCAATCATACCATGCTTTTGCGGATTATCAAGTGATTTGTAATGAAATCGTCACACTTTCCCGCCGCGCCCTATGCTATAATAGCCACACCAGAGGATTTCATTCCAGCTTATTCTGTGAGGAGGCGCTGACCATGAAGCGTATGTTTTCTTTCTTCCTTGCCCTTGCGCTGCTCGCCGTGCTCAGCGGCTGCGGAAAGCGGGAGCCCACCCCGAGCAGGCCCGACGAGCCGACGCCTCCGCCGGAGGAGGGCATCACGCTCGCGGAGCTGAATGTGGAATTTGTTGCGGGCGACCGTGACACGGACGCGCTGATGCAATTAAAGAAGGAGCTGCCGCCACTGCTCATCGGCGCGCTCGCCGACGAGGGCGTGACGGTCGGCAGGGTCAATGTGACCTTCGGCGCAAGCGACGAGGCCACCGCCGACGCGCTCGCGCGCGGCTCGGTGCAGGTCGGCTTCATGCCGCTGGAGACGTATCTGGCGCACGAGGACACGCTGCGGCTGGTCTCTGTGCCGGAGGAACCCGCCGGCGACACGGAGCGTGTCGGGCTGTATTTCCCGGTCTCCGACCAGAACCGCACGCTGCGCGCGGCGTTTGAAAAGGACGCGGCGGGCGGCGGCGCGCTGCACGCGTGGGAGACGCTGCTCGGCAGCTTCTGGATGGATAATGGGAGCGACCCTGTGTTCGCCGTGCCTGTGGATGACGATGTGGCCCGGCGGTTTCTCGACAGCATGATGGACGTGAACGCCAATGGCATGATGGCGGACAGCATTCCGCATCTGACGGAGTACGTCAGCGCGGATGAGGTGTTCTCCACTGCGGATCTTGTGGTGCTGCACGGCGAGGCTCCGGATGAGGCGCTTTGGATGGAGATTTACGGCTGCACGGTCGGCGGCGAGACGGTGTCCGTCAGTACCGCTGACGCCATCGTCGGCGGCGACGAGTTTGCTGCGGCGCTGCTTGCCGCGCTGGAAAAGCTCAGTGCGGACGAGACGGCACAGACGGTGCTGCGGCTCTACGATGGAGACGGTGTGCGCTACGGTGGGGCCGACACACAGGCTGTGGAATTTGCGCAGTATCTGCTCGGCAATACAGAGGGCATTTACCAGCTCACGAGCGAGTAAAAGAGAAACGCGCGGCGACGCCGCGCGTTTCTTAGCCTCTGCACAGGCTCAGATCATCATCTGTATCCCGTTGTCCTCAATGCCGATCTCGATTTTCGGCACACCGGGGGCGTATTCGCCGTCGAGCGTCCAGGGAATGCTGCCGTCGCTCTCCGCCGTGACATGGCGGACATGGCGGAAGATGAGCGCGTTACTCGTTTCGTATTCCTCGTAAACGATGGCGCGGATGGTGCGCTGGAGCTGCAGCGGTGTTTTCGGCACGGGCACGAGCATCAGCTCAAACTGCCCGTCGCACAGGTCCACCGCGTCGGGTGAGAGCTTCATCAGTCCCGCGATGGAGGTCGAGTTGCATACCGCGCCGAAGAGGTACTCGCCCTCGAACACCTCGCCGTCGGCGGTAATCTTCATGGGATAGGGGCAGAGCGTTTCAAGGTCCTTCACGCCCTCGAGAAGATAGGCAAAGTGACCGAACATATTCTTGATGTCCTGCGGCACGGTGTAGGCCGTGCGCGTGAACGCGCCGAAGGACGCGACGTAAACGAAGTTCTTTTCATTGAACACGCCCACGTCCAGGTCGCGCGGCTGAAGGCGCATGGCGCTCTGCGCCGCGAGCGCGGGATCGGAGGAAATGGACAGGCTTGCCGCGAAGTCGTTCGTACTGCCGCCGGGCAGGTAGCTCAGCGGCGGACGCTTCTCCCGCGGCAGGCGCATGATGCCGTTGACCGTCTCGTTGAGCGTGCCGTCTCCGCCGTGGCAGACGACGAGATCGAAATCTCCGCCGAAGCGCTCGGCCAGCTCGGTCGCGTCGCCGTGCCGCCGCGTCTCCGCCACGCGGACCAGATAGCCCGCCTTGGAGAAGATCGAAACGGCGTCGAACAGCGGCGCGCGCGATTTCGTCTTGCCCGCGCGGGGATTGACGATGAACAGCAGCTTCTTTTCCACAGCATTCATCCTTTCTGCGAACGAAAAAAAGTTTGAAGATTCGGTTAATTTTAGTATAGCACAGAAATTGTGCTATTGCAATTCCGCAATAATCATAGTATGCTAAGCTTGATCTATTCTGAATACGGGCAGGCACTGTGCCGACCGAGGGCAAGGGAGGAAACATGAAGCAGAAAACCTATCTTCGCTGGGGCGTGACCATTACCGCCGCGGCCTGCGCCATTCTCGTGTTTTACGACACCTTCTTTCAGGACGGCGTGCTGTTTATTTTTATAGAAAAGCTCTTCGGCATCCTCAAGCCCGTGCTCTACGGTCTTGCGATGGCCTACCTGCTCACGCCCATCGTGGACTTTTTCGACCGTCTCCTCCGCGACAGGCTCGGCGTCAAGCGTGCCGGACTGATGCGCTGCCTGAGCATCCTTGTGACCTGGCTCCTTGCGCTGGGACTTGTGTATCTGCTCTTCAGCATCCTGATCCCCGAGCTGGTCGCGAGCGTATCGCTGCTCTTTTCCAATCTCGAGAGCTATTACCGCACCATCTACACCTGGGTCACACAGCTCGTGGAGGACAATCCCTACATCTCCGAGCGCGTGCTCACGCTGGTCCGTGATTACTACAATGAGCTGGTCGACTGGGTGAAGAACACCGTCATTCCCGGCGCACAGGTCGCCATCGTCGCCGTGACCGGCGGCGTGCTGAGCGTGCTGGTCTTTGCCAAGGACCTGCTCGTGGGCATCGTCGTTTCCGTTTACATCCTCGCCCGCAAGGAGACCTTCGGCCTCCACACGCGCAAGCTGCTCTACTCGCTCGTCTCCGCGCCGCACTATGAGCGCGCGCTGCGCGCCACCCGCGAGGCCGACCGCATCTTCTCCGGCTTTGTGCGCGGCAAGCTGCTCGACTCGCTCATCATCGGCATTCTGTGCTTCATCGTCTGCTCGATTTTGAAGTTCCCCTACACGCCCATCATCGCGGTCTTTGTGGGCGTGACGAACATCATCCCCATCTTCGGTCCCTTCCTCGGCGCGATCCCCAGCGCGTTTTTGATCCTGCTCGTGAGTCCCCGCCAGTGCCTCTACTTTATCATTTTCATCATTGCCCTCCAGCAGTTCGACGGCAACATCCTCGGTCCCAAAATTTTGGGCGAGACCGTCGGCATTTCGAGCTTCTGGATCGTCGTCGCCATCCTTGTCGGCGGCGGCTTCGGCGGCGTGCTGGGTATGTTCCTCGGCGTGCCGGTATTCGCCTGCATCCACTCCGCCGTGAGCTTCCTGTGTGAATCGTCCCTGCGCAAAAAGGGCGTGACGGACGACACGATCTTTGCGCCCCGCCGAAGCCTGACGGGCACGACCACAACAACAAAAGGAGAATCCCATGAATAAGTGCATCCTCACCCTGTTTCTTTCCCTGACTCTGCTTCTCTCCCTCGCCGCCTGCGGCAGCAAGGACACCAACGCCACAGACGCCCGCCGTGAGGCCAACGAGATCGTCGTCGGCATCGCGCAGGACCTGGAAAACAGCCTTGACCCCTACACCTCCGTCACCGCCGCGAACCGCGAGGTGCTGTTCAACGTGTTTGAGGGCCTCGTCAAGCCCGACGCGGACGGCAACCTGATCCCCGCCGTCGCCAAACGCTGGGAGAGCTCCGACGATCAGCTCACTTATACGTTCCATCTCCGCCCCGGCGTGAAGTTCCACGACGGCAGCGAGGTCACGGCAATGGATGTCGCATGGTCGATCGACAAGGCTATGCAGTCCGGCAGCTGGAAGGCGCTGGATAACATTGACGTCATCGACATCGGCAGCGACTATGTCTCCGTCGTGCTCAAGGCCGCCGACAGCGATTTCCTCTCCTACATGACGCTGGCCATTACACCGGAGGACCACGCCGACAGCGCGGACCCGGTCGGTACCGGCCCGTTTAAGTACGTCTCCCGCGCCGCGCAGCAGAATCTCGTGCTGGAGCGCTTCGCCGACTACTGGGGCGAGGGCGCGAAGGTGGACAAGGTCACCTATCAAATTTATGAGAATGCCGAGGCGCTCGTCATGGCGCTCAAGAGCGGCGCGGTGGACATCTGCGCCCACCTGACCGCCACGCAGGCAAACCAGCTCACCGAGAGCTTTGACATTCTCGAGGGCACCATGAACCTCGTGCAGGCCGTCTATCTCAACCACGCCTACGAGCCGCTTGCGAACGAAACGGTACGCAAGGCGCTGTGCTACGCGCTCGACCGCGAGCAGGTCTTTGACGTGGTCGCCGACGGTCACGGCACGGCGGTCGGCAGCAGCATGTATCCCAACTTCCGCAAGTATTTCCTGCCCGAGCTTGCCGACCTCTATCCGCATGACACGGAAAAGGCCAAGGCGATGCTCGCCGAGGCGGGCTATCCCGACGGCTTTGACCTCACCATCACCGTTCCCAGCAACTACCAGCCGCACATGGACACCGCGCAGGTCGTCGCCGAGCAGCTCCGCGCCATCGGCGTGAACGTGACCATCGACCCCGTCGAGTGGGCGAGCTGGCTGGAGAACGTCTATTCCGGCCGCCGCTATCAGGCTACCGTTGTCGGCGTGGACGCCAGCACCCTGACCGCCCGCGCCATGCTCGAACGCTTTACCTCTACGGCGAGTAATAATTTCACAAATTATTCCAACGCAGAATACGATGAAGCCTTTGCCGCCGCCATCCGCGCCGCGACCGACGAGGAAGCGACCGCCCAATACCTCCGCTGCGAGGAAATTTTGGCCGAGACCGCCGCGAACGTTTACATTCAGGACCTCGCGGACCTCGTCGCCGTGCGTAAGGGTCTCACCGGCTACCGGTTCTACCCGCTCTACGCCATTGACCTGAGCACCGTGACCTACACCTGACGAAAATCCGAGGGCAGACACCCTGACCGACAAAGCGAGGCGAACACCATGCGTTATACAGCGAAAAAAATCGCAACGATGCTGCTGACGATGGTGATCGTCTCGTTTTTGACCTTCGTTGCCTTCTCCCTCCTCTCCGGCGACGCGGCGACGCGCCTGCTCGGTACGGAGGCGACTCCCGAGCGGCTTGAGGCCCTGCGCATCGAGCTGGGGCTGAACGACCCGCTTCTCGTGCGCTACGGCCGCTGGCTGTGGGATGCGCTGCGCGGCGACCTCGGCACCTCGTACCGCTACGGACAGAGCGTGAGCTCGCTCATCGCGCAGCGACTGGGGCCCACGCTGACGCTCACGGCGCTCGCGTTCGCGCTCATCGTGGCGGTCTCCATTCCGTTCGGCGTGCTGTCGGCCAAATATGCCGGCGGTCGGCTCGACCGCGCGCTGACCGTGATCAATCAGGTCGTGATGGCGGTGCCGCCGTTTTTCACCGGCATCCTCTTTACCTATCTCTTCGGCCTTGTGCTGCATCTGTTCATCGCGGGCGCGTTCCCGGCGGGCGGCGTGGGGCATTATATCGGTTATCTCTTCTTCCCCGCGCTCGCCGTCGCGCTGCCGCGCATCGCCATGACGGTCAAGCTCCTGCGCACGTCGATCTTAGACGAGGCACAGCGCGACTACGTCCGCACCTCCATGAGCCGCGGACGCTCGCGCAGCGGCATTCTCTACCGCCATGTGCTGAAAAACACGCTCGTGCCGGTCCTGACCTTCCTCGCCATGACGGTCGCCGATCTGCTCGCGGGCAGCGTCGTCATCGAGCAGGTGTTCGCCGTCCCCGGTCTCGGGCGGCTGCTGCTGACCTCCATCGAGGGGCGCGACGAGCCGGTCGCGCGCGCCATCGTTGTGCTGCTGGCCTTCGCCGTCATTCTCTGCAATCTCCTTGCCGATCTGCTCGCGCGGCGCATCGACCCGCGGCTCGGCTCCGGAGCGGGAGGTGCGGCATGAGAAAAAACACCTTCCTGCGCGTGGGCCTCGTGCTCACGGCGCTGGTCGTCGGCTTCATTGTCCTCGGCCTTTTCTGGACGCCCTACTCCCCCAACGCCATGGACTTTTCACGCCTGCTGCCGCCGTCCGCCGCGCACCTGATGGGCACGGACAAATTCGGGCGCGACATTCTCAGCCGCGTCATGGTCGGCGCGGGCGACACGCTGCTCATCGCGCTCGGTACCGTCGCCATCGGCACCGTGGTAGGCACGCTCGTCGGCGCGCTGACCGGCTGGTACGGCGGCTGGGTGGACGAGGTGCTCATGCGTCTGAACGACGCGCTCGCCTCCTTTCCGAGCATTCTCATTCTGCTCGTGCTCGTGAGCCTGCTCGGCGGCGGGCGGGAGCACATGACGCTCGCGCTCGGCATTGTCTTCATCCCCAGCTATGCGCGTATCGTGCGCAGCGAGTTCGCCCGCGCGCGCACGCAGAACTACGTCCATTCGGCGGAGCTGATGGGCGCATCCACCGCGCGCATCCTCTTTGTCCACATTCTGCCGAACATCTGGCACACGCTCGTCTCCGCCATCACCATCGGCTTCAACAATGCCGTGCTCGCCGAGGCGGCGATGAGCTACCTCTCCATCGGCGTTTCGCCCGACGAGGCGAGCCTCGGCTATATGCTCTCGGAGTCGCAGAGCATGCTCGGCTCCGCGCCGTGGTACGCGCTCGGCACGGGCGCGGTCATTGTGCTGCTGATCCTCGGCGTGAGCCTGATCGGCGAGGGCCTGCAGCGCGGCGAGAACTGATTTTCAGAAAGGAGATGCCCCCATGGTCGAGATCCATGATCTGCACGTCCGCTTTCACGGCGCCTCGCGCGAGGCCGTGGCGGGCATTGACCTGACGATCCGCGACGGCGAGGTCGTCGGGCTCGTGGGCGAGAGCGGCAGCGGCAAGACCGTGACCGCCATGACGCTCTCGGGCCTCATCGAGCGCAAAAAGGTCACGCTCTCCGGCGAGGTGCGCTTCGACGGGCGCGATATCCTACGCCTGCCCCGCGCGGAGCTGCGCGCCATCCAGGGCCGCGAGCTCGGCGTGGTCTTTCAGGAGCCGATGACCGCGATGGACCCGCTCATGCGCATCGGCCCGCAGGTCGAGGAGGCGCTGGCCGTCCACACGCAGCTGACGAAGGAGCAGCGCCGCGCGCGTGCGCTCGAGGCGCTGCGCGATGTGGACCTCCCCGCGCCGGAGGAAATTTACCGCAAGTACCCGCACGAGTGCTCCGGCGGCCAGCTCCAGCGTGTGATGATCGCCGCGGCCATCGTCACCGATCCGCATCTGCTGCTGCTCGACGAGCCGACCACCGCGCTCGACGTGACCGTGCAGGCGCAGATCCTCGCGCTTTTGCGCCGTTTGAATCGGGAGCGCGGCATCTCGATGCTGCTCATCTCGCACAATTTGCAGGTCGTGCGTCGCATCTGCTCGCGCGTTTCCGTGATGCAGCGCGGTCACATCGTTGAGGAGGGCGCGCCCGAGCAGCTTTTCACCGCGCCGCAGCACCCCTACACCGCCGAGCTCATCAACGCCATCCCGCGCCGCGTGCGCAGAGGTTAACGCCATGGACGACCTTGTTTTAGAAGTCAAAAGCCTTACAAGCTGGTACCGCGACACCGATGAGCATGGGCGGCGGCACGACCATACCGTGCTGCACGACGTGAGCTTCACGCTCCGCCGCGGTGAAATTTTGGGGCTTGTAGGTGAAAGCGGCACCGGCAAAACGACGCTGGTGAAAAATATCCTCGGTCTGGTCAAGACCCACACGGGCGAGATCATTCACTACACCAAGCGCCCACAGATGATCTTTCAGGACCCCTACTCCTCGCTCAACCCCGCCTACACCGTCGGCTGGAGCTTAGAGGAGCCGCTGCGCATCTATGGCAAGTACGACGCCGCTGAGCGGCGCCGCCGCGTCGCGGAGATCGCCGAAAAGGTCGGACTTCCCGCCGAGTGCCTGACGCGCAGGCCGAACGAGCTTTCCGGCGGGCAGCGCCAGCGTGTTTCCATCGGGATAGCGCTCATCCAAAAGCCGCGGCTCATCATTGCCGATGAACCGGTCAGCGCGCTCGACGTGACCATCCAGCGGCAGATTCTGGAGCTGATGCGCACGGTGCGCGACGAGCTGGGCATCTCATTCCTCTTCATTTCACACGACCTCAACGTGGTCTATCAGCTCTGCGACCGTGTGATGGTGATGAAGGACGGGCGCATCGTGGAGGAAAACACGGTGCAGGAGCTTTTCGACCACCCGCAGCACGCCTACACGCGCGAACTGCTCTCTGCCGCCGACTGACGCCATGAAATCCTTGTTTTCCCGTTACAAAAAACTGCATCTCTGGCTGCTCGCGGACCTTGCGTTCCTTGCGGCCTTTTTGCTCGCGCGTCAAAGCCGAGGCGCTATGAACGCCCTGACGGAGGGCTTCACGAATCCGCTGCGGCGCGTGATCGGACAGCTCTGCGAGCGCGTGCCCTTCTCCGTCGCGGAAAGTTTGTACGTCCTCGCGGCGCTGGGCTTTCTCGTCTTTCTCGTGCTGGGCGTGCGCGCCGTCGCGCGCAGCCGCCGCAGGGGCGGCACGGTCTACGCGCTCGTGCTTGGGCTTGGGAACGCGGTTTTGACCGTCTATGTGCTCTTTTGCCTGCTCTGGGGTGCGAATTACTACGCTGACAGCTTCACCGACAAAAGCGGCATCGATGTCGGGCCGGTCGCCGTCGACGACCTCGAGCGCGTGACGCGGCAATTCGCCGCACTGGTGAACGAATACGCCGGAGACGTCCCCCGCGCCGCCGACGGCGCCTTTGCCGGCGACCGCGCGGAGATCCTCGCCTACGCGCCGAAGATCTACGAAAATCTGTATGAGGAATTTCCGTTCCTCGAAATGACCGACGTGCCGCCCAAGGCCATGCGCTTTTCCCGCGTGATGAGCGCGATGGGCTTCACCGGCTTCTACTTCCCGTTCACGGGCGAGTGCAACGTAAACGTCGATTTCCCCGCCGCAACGCTGCCCTCCACCGTCGCGCACGAGCTCTCCCACCGCCGCGGCATCGCGAGCGAGCAGGAGTGCAATTTCCTTGCGGTGCTCGCGTCGCTGCGCTGCGACGACGCCGCCTACCGCTACGCAGGCGCGCTATCGGGCTACATCTACCTTGCCAACGCGCTTTATTCCGCCGACGCGGAGCGCTGGCGCGCCGTGCGTGGAACGCTCGACGAGCGCGTGGTCGCCGACCTGCGCGCTTCCGGCGCCTACTGGGCGCAGTTTGAGGGGCCGGTGGACACAGTCTCCAACGCCGTCTACGACGGCTTTCTCAAAAGCTACGGCACCATCGGCGTCAAGAGCTACGGCGCCTGCGTCGACCTGCTGGTGGCGTATTTCAAGTGAAACAGAAGCGGCTTGCATTGCAAGCCGCTTCGCGCGTTTTCGTCTACCGGCGCGAGTGCGCCGCCGCAAGCGTTTTGCGCAGCAAAACCTTGACGGAGGGCGAATTCACTTCGCCCAAGCATTTCAATTCCCGATCCAGGATTCCAAAACAGAAGCGGCTTGCAATGCAAGCCGCTTCTGTTTTGGAGCAGGGTACGGGAATCGAACCCGCCTTCTCGGCTTGGGAAGCCGATGCACTACCGATGTACTAACCCTGCAAAGTGAGGCTATTATAGCAGACTTCCCCGCGCAATGCAAGGCGAAATTTGCCTGCCGGCACAGTTTTCCGTATATGCCCCCGGCGGGCGGCATAGGATGGGGCAAAGGACATAAAAAGGAGTGCATCCCATGAAACGAACGGTATTTTCTCTGCTGGCAGCCTTCGCCCTGTGCGTCAGCGCCGCGGCAGCGGGGCCGGCGGTGAGCTGTCCGAGCGCACTGCTGATGGAAAAGCAGACCGGCGCGGTGCTCTTTGCGCAGGATGAACACACGCCGCGCGAGCCGGCGAGCGTGACGAAGATCATGACGCTGCTGCTGGTGATGGAGGCCATCGACTCCGGCGCGCTCTCCTACGACGACGTGGTGACGGGCTCGGCGCACGCGGCGGGCATGGGCGGCAGCCAGATCTGGCTCAAGGAGAACGAGCAGATGACGGTGCGCGACCTGCTCAAGGCCGTGTGCATCGTCTCGGGCAACGACGCGGCGGTGGCGCTCGCCGAGCATCTTGCCGGCAGCGAGGACGCCTTCGTGGAGCGCATGAACGCGCGGGCGCAGGAGCTCGGCATGAACGACACGCACTTTGTCAACTGCACGGGCCTGCCCGCGGCGGGACACCTCACGAGCGCCTGCGACATTGCGCTCATGTCGCGCGAGCTGATCCTCAGGCACCCCGACATCCGTCAGTTCACGACCGTTTGGATGGACTCCCTGCGCGGCGGAGAGTCCATGCTCGTAAATACAAACAAGCTCATCCGCTTCTACGACGGCGCGACCGGCCTCAAGACCGGTTCGACCGGCTCGGCGGGCTATTGCCTGAGCGCGACGGCGGAGAAAAACGGCATGGAGCTCATCGCGGTCGTGCTCAAGGGCAAGACAAGCGACGAGCGCTTCTCCGACGCCAAGAGCCTGCTCAACTACGGCTTTTCGACCTGGTCGCTCGTGACCGTCACGCCCGACGAGGTGCTGCCGCCCGTACCGGTGACGCTCGGCGTGCGCGGCACGGTGCAGCCGGTGCTCACGAGCGAGAACACCCTGCTGGTGGAAAAGACGCTGGCAAACGGCCTGACGAAGGAGGTCGCGCTGGCGGAAAACGTCGCCGCGCCGGTATACGCAGGCGACACGCTCGGTCAGCTCACGGTGCGCGACGCGGCGGGGAACACGGTCGCCGAGCTGCCCATCCTCGCAGGCGAGGACGTGGGCCATGTGACCTTCGTGCAGATGCTGGGACGCTGTCTTGCGCGTGGCTTCTGCATGGGACCGCAGAGCTGAACCCCACCGAAAGTGGCAGAATTCGCGGAATGACCAAAAAAAGACACAAAAATTTTACATTTTCTCTTGACAAAACGCTGTGAGGGTGTATACTGTCCTTGTTTTTAATAAGTCTTGATAGAGGCGCGGCCAACATCAGTAGCTCTGCATGACCGGCAGGAACCGGAGAGCGAAAGGGGCGGCCGCCGAGGGGACACACGGATTCCTGTGCGTGCGTTCACCGGGCCGGGGGATAACATCCGTCGGACTGTCGCCGAAAGGCGGAGAGCTGTCATGATCGGAATACGACCGAAAGCGTATTTGCAAAGGGTGTTGTGTTTAAGTCATGATGGAAGCATCATGGCTTAAATTTTTTGTGCAGACGCACGAAAGGAGAATCCCTCATGTTTGTCAACACCTTCTGGTCCCTCGTTCCCCCAATCGTCGCCATCGGCCTTGCCCTGCTGACGAAGGAGACCTACTCCTCCCTCTTCATCGGCATCGTCGTCGGCGCCCTGCTCGCCACCGACTTCAGCCCCATCGGCGCGCTCGACACCATCATCAACGACGGTCTGACCGCCGCCATCGCCGACAACGCCGGCATCTTCCTCTTCCTCGTGATCCTCGGCGTGATGGTCGCGCTCGTCAACGCCACCGGCGGCTCCGCCGCGTTCGGCCGCTGGGCCGCGAGCCACATTCACTCCAAGGCCGGCGCGCTGCTCGCCACCTTCGCCCTCGGCGTGCTCATCTTCATTGACGACTACTTCAACTGCCTCACCGTCGGCTCCGTCATGACCCCCGTGACCGACAGCCAGCGCATCTCCCGCGTGAAGCTCGCCTACCTCATCGACGCCACCGCCGCGCCGATCTGCATGATCGCGCCGATCTCCTCGTGGGCAGCCGCCGTCTCCGGCGTCGCCGCGAAGCTCGACACCGGCGTGTCCGGCATCCAGCTCTTCATTGAGGCCATTCCCTATAACTTCTACTCTCTGCTCACCATCGTGTTTGTCATCACCATGGTCGTTCTCGGTGTGGACTACGGTCCCATGGCCGCGGCAGAGCTCAAGGCTGCCCAGACCGGTGACCTCGGCGCACTGAGCGACGAGCACGAGGAGGGCTCCTCCCGCGCGAATATGTGGGATATGCTCATTCCCATCTTCCTGCTCATCATCTTCTGCGTCATCGGCCTCATCTATGTCGGCGGCTTCTGGGATCCCGAGACCAACGCGGGCGACTTCATCGCAGCCTTCGGTGATACCGATGCCTTTGTGGGTCTGCCCTGGGGCGCGTTGATCGCGCTGGTCCTGTCCATCATCTACCTCTGCGCGCGCCGTGTCATTACCTTCAAGGGTGCCATGGGCTGCATGACCAAGGGCTTCAACGCCATGGTCCCCGCCATTCTGATCCTCACCTTCGCCGTCTCCCTCAAGAGCATGACGGGTCTCCTCGGCGCCGCCGATTATGTGGAAGGTCTGATGAAGCAGGCGTCCGAAGGTCTCTTCATGCTGCTGCCCGCTATCATCTTCGTGGTCGCCTGCCTGCTGGCCTTCGCCACTGGCACGAGCTGGGGCACCTTCGGCATTCTCATTCCCATCGTGCTGCCCATCTTTAACGCGGCTCCCGACCTGCAGATCATGGGCATTTCCGCCTGCCTCGCCGGTGCGGTCTGCGGCGACCACTGCTCCCCCATCTCCGACACCACCATCATGGCGTCCGCCGGCGCGAACTGCAACCACATCGACCATGTTTCCACGCAGATCCCCTACGCCGTCACCGTGGCTGCCATCTGCTTTGTGAACTACATCCTTGCGGCGTTTATCCGCAACGTGGTCATCAGCCTCGCCATCGGCGTGGTCATGGTCATCGGCACGCTGCTGGTCATTCGCTCCGTGCAGAGCAGGAAGGCCGCCTGAGCGTAAGGCTCTGCGCACTGCTTCCGCCGATAAAAACGCTCCGACCGATTTTCGGTCGGAGCGTTTTCTTATAGGCTTTGGTATTCGGTCCTCATTTTGTCCGAAGCTGCCAGAACGCCACGGCGCTTGCCGCCGCCACGTTGAGCGAATCCACGCCGTGCGCCATGGGGATCTTCACCGTGTAGTCGCACGCGGCAATGGTGCGCTGCGAAAGGCCGTCGCCCTCCGTGCCGAGCACGATCGCCAGCCGCGGCTCGGCAGCGAGCCGCGCGTCGTCAATGCTTACGGAGTCATCCGTCAGCGCCATCGCCGCGGTCCGGAAGCCGAGCGCGTGCAGACGCTCGACGCCCTTTTGCGGCCAGTCGGCGGCGTCCTCGCCGATGCGCGCCCACGGCACCTGAAAGACCGTGCCCATGCTCACGCGCACCGCGCGGCGGTAAAAGGGGTCGCAGCAGGTCGGCGTCACCAGCACCGCGTCGATGCCGAGCGCGGCTGCCGAGCGGAAGATTGCCCCCACATTCGTGTGGTCCACGATGCCCTCGAGCACCGCCACGCGCCGCGCCCTCGCGCAGACCTCCTCCACGCTCGGGAGCCTTGGCCGGCGCATGGCGCACAGCACCCCGCGCGTGAGCTCAAAGCCCGTCAGCCGTGCGAGCGTTTCGCGCTCTGCGGTGTAGACGGGAATGCCGCCGCAGCGGGAGAGAATGGGCTGCGCGTCGCCCTCGATGTGCCGCCGCTCCATCAAAAGCGAGAGCGGCTCATAGCCCGCGTCGAGCGCGGTGGCGATGACCTTGGGACTCTCGGCGATGAAAACGCCCTTGTCCGGCTCCAGACGGTTTCGCAGCTGCGCCTCGGTCAGGCGGGCGTAGACGTCCAGCTCCGGCGCGGCCAGGTCGGTCACTTCGATGATGTGCAGCATAGTCTCGGCTCCTCTCCCCTCGCCGGAACAAGCCGGCAAGAGCGGAAATTCTACTCTCAGTATAGCAAACGCACCGGGGCTTGTCCATCGAAACTTCTCTCCTCGACGCCGTTCGACGGAACATTCGCTATATTTTTTCGTTTCAGGTGTTGACACGGTGACTGAAATATGGTATATTAATCGTTGCCGATATCCGCCGGTGTGGTGGAATAGGTAGACACAGGGGACTTAAAATCCCCCGGTAGCGATACTGTACCGGTTCGAGTCCGGTCACCGGCACCAGTATTTCCACAATTCCATATCGCGGGATAGAGCAGCTGGTAGCTCGTCGGGCTCATAACCCAAGTAGTTACCTCCATTCTCGGGGCAGCGCCGGGAACCGCGCAAAACTGAATATCGCGGAGTAGAGCAGCTGGTAGCTCGTCGGGCTCATAACCC
>CEAB01049816.1_pt1 | contig 17961 bp, 15 predicted proteins | sample 557651 | NCBI WGS metagenome assembly CEAB01 (sample SAMEA3182046, study PRJEB8094) | gut metagenome | biome: human; feature: gut; material: Stool; isolation source: human stools | place: Canada | collected 2011-11-15
CTCGGCTTCTTCGGCTGCATGGTGCAGTCCAACTCCATCGGCTCGACGATGCAGACTGCCTTCGGTGTCCCGTCCTGGATCGTCGGTCTCGTGCTCGTCGCCATCTGCGGCTTCATCTTCATCGGCGGCGTGCAGCGCCTCGCCTCCGTCACCGAGAAGGTCGTTCCCATCATGGCCGCGATCTTCCTGCTCGGCGGTCTCATCGTTCTCATCGCGCGCATCAAGTATGTCCCCGCGACCTTCGGCATGATCTTCAAGTATGCCTTCGCTCCGCAGGCCATCATCGGCGGCGGCTTCGGCTATGCCATCAAGACCGCCATTTCTCAGGGTGCCAAGCGCGGCCTGTTCTCCAACGAGGCCGGTATGGGTTCCACCCCGCACGCCCACGCGCTCGCAAACGTCAAGTGCCCGCACGATCAGGGCGTTGTCGCCATGATCGGTGTGTTCATCGATACTTTCGTCGTCCTGACCCTCAACGCGCTCGTCATCATCTCCACCCTCTACACTGAGGGCGGTCCCCTCCACGAATGCGGTGCTGCCGCCGCGTCCACCACGCTCGGCAAGGCCAACCTCGCCCAGACCGCCTTCGGCGTCGTCTTCGGTGAGACTGCGGGCAACATGTTCGTCGCGGTGTGCCTGTTCTTCTTTGCCTTCTCCACCATCCTCGGCTGGAATCTCTTCGGCAAGATCAACGTCGCCTACCTCTTCGGCAAGAAGAGCGTCATCGTCTACACCATCCTCGCGCTCATCTTCATCTTCCTTGGCACGATGATGGCCAACGACCTCGTCTGGGAGCTGAGCGATATGTTCAACAACCTCATGGTCATCCCCAACGTCATCGCCCTCTTCGCCCTGACGAACCTTGTGGTCAAGCACGCCGATGACCCGAACCGCATCCCCGGCAAAAAGTGATCCTTTCCATCCTCTGTTAAAATAGGCAAAAGCGCCCCTGATTCGTTCGGGGGCGCTTTTCCTGTCTTCACTTCTATCAAACAGGCCGCCGAATCATTCGATGCGGCGGCCTTGTTCCTCTTTGCCTTTTTATGCTTCCAGCAGCTCCCGAAACGCGAGGCCCAGTCCCCGCGTCACGAGCTCCCGCGGGCTCGCACAATACGCGGTCATTTCCTGCGACAGAAGCTCTCCCGCGCGGCCGTGGAGCCACACGCCGAGCGCCGCGGCCTCTGCCGCGCCCATGCCCTGACACAGGAGCGACGCGATCAGGCCCGTCAGCACATCCCCGCTCCCACCCTTTGAAAGCGCCGAGCAGCCGCCTGATGATAGTAAGAGCCTCCCGCACAAAGCAGGAGGCTCTTACTATTGTGTGGAGTATTCGGGTGAGATCGCTCTGAAAAGCGTTTTATGCGCCGTAGCCGAGCATCACGCGCGGCAGCCAAAGCGCCACATTGGGGAAGAGCGTCAGAATCGCCAGCATCGGTAGCCAGACAAACAGGATCAGCGAATATGTGGACGGCAGCATCTTCGTCAGCGAAGACTTACCGACGCGGGCGCCCATGAAGAGGACGGACGCGCACGGCGGCGTGATGCAGCCAAGGCCGAGGTTCACGATCATGATCGCCGCAAAGTGAACGGGGTCAACACCGAAGTTGGCAAGCACCGGCGTCAGAATCGGTGCGCAGATGTACATGGCGCTGGAGTCATCCAGGAACATACCAAAGAGGATGAGCAGGATGTTCACGCACAGAAGGATCACGTAGCGGTTGCCACCCATAGCGTTGAGCAGGGCCTCGACCGCACCGTTGAGGTTCTCGACCATGAAGATACGGCTGACCATGGAAACGCAGAAGACCATGAAACCGCACACTCCGGCCGTGCAGCAAGTCTTGACGAAGATCTGCACGCAGTCCTTGAAATTGATCTTCTTGTAGACAAAAAGGCCGACAAACGCCGCATAGAACACGGACACAGCCGCTGCCTCAGAGGGCGTGCAGATGCCGCCATAAATCGCGCCAAGTACGAAGATGGGGAAGAACAGTGCCGGCAGGGACTTCCACGTCACCTTGGCTGCATGGCTCAGGCGTTCGCCCTTGGCCACGGCGGGCTCAATGATGATATTGGGGTCCTTCTTGAACTTGAAGTAGCTCCAAACGCAGAAAGCAACCATCATCACGATGCCGGGGATCATCGTGGCGAGGAAGCAGGCCAGCAGTGGTTGGTTGGTCAGCCAGCAGAACACGAGCATCATGCCGCTGGGTGGGATAAACGAGCCGAGCATACAGGTGGATGCCAGCAGCGAAGAAGACACTGCGTTATCGTAACCCGCCTTGTTCATTCTGGGGATCATCAGCTCGCCGATGACGGTCTCAGCCGCAAAGGAGGAACCGGAGATCGCGCCGAAAATACCGCAGCAGACGGACATCATCATTGCAAGGCCACCCTTGACGCGGCCGAGCAGCAGATTGACAAAGTTTACTAGGTGTTCTCCTATTCCCCCTCGTTCTATGAATCCGCCCGCTATGATAAATAGTGGGAATGCCACCATCGTCATACTGTTGAGTCGGGTATAGGCGTTAGGGAACAACATGTCGATCGAATAGCCGCCAAAGATGACCAGGAAAAGCGTCGTGCCGAACATGACCAGAGGGATCGGAAGGCCGATGATCAGCAGTACGATCAGCATGATCAGCGAGACGTATACGTACCAGTTCAGCATCAGTTCTCCTCCTTCTTTCCTCTGTGAGCGTTCTGCCACAGGAAATCATAGAAATGGATGCCAGTATAGACCAGCATTGTGATTGCGCCGTAGAGCACTGCCAGATAGCCGATCATATACGGCAGGCGCAGCGTGCTGGTGTAGGCTGGGGTCGCGATCGCGCGCATGATAAAGCGAGCCGAGAAAACAAGGAACACAACATGCAGAATGATCTGCAGAACCTGCTTGACCCATTCTACGATATGCAGCACCTTTTCGTCCTTTACAAGGACTTCCAGCGTATCGGCGCGCAGATGGCTCTTTTCATAGCTGGCGTTGCACGCGCCGAGGAAGAACAGCCAGACCAGCGCAAAGTAAAGATACTCGAGTGCAGAGCTGAGCTCTTTGTGGAAGAAAAAGCGGATCACAACGATGGTGCACATCACAGAGAACAGGATAAAGCCCATGATCGCCATAAGGATGTTGTTGATCTCCACAAATTTCTTCAAGAAGCGAAGTTTTGGATTCCTATCAAAAATATTGCCGGTAGTGTCCATACATCGCCCTCCTTCTGAAAATAGATCGTCGCATTTTGCGACGTGCGGGGATATTCACTCTTTCAAATCGCCAAATGGGGCTTGCGCCCCATTTGACCGTTTTCAATTTCAGGCAGATGGTTTACTTGCTGTAGAACGCCATCATTTCATCGTAGACATCCTGACCATAGGTGTCAATCAGCAGCGGCCAGCAGTTGTCGCGGGCGATCTGGGCGAGGGCGTCGTAGTCAGCCTGCTCCATGTCGATCACCTCAACGCCAGCGGCTTCGAGCTTGTCCATGTAATCCTGCTCTTCGACCTTGGTCTGCGCGATACTCTCGTCAAAGATCTCCTTGGCGTAGGTAGCGAAAGCGTCCTGCTGCTCAGCAGTCATGGTATCCCAGAACTTACCGCTCACAACGATACGGTTGGAATCGACGGCGAAGCCGATGGGCAGGTAGTAGTTGATGATGTCGCGGAACTGGTTGTAGGCAGAACCGGCATTCGCGCCGAGGAAGCCATTGATCATGCCGGACTGGGTGGCGGAGTAAACTTCGTTCCACTCAACAGTAACAGGCGTGTAGCCAAGGGCGGTCATCAGCGCCTTGGGCATGGGGCTACCGGTGGTGCGGATCTGCAGGCCCTTCTTGTCAGAGGCGGGATCAAGCGGATTCTCGGGCAGATCGCCGCGAACGGCCATACCTTCCATACCGCTGATATCGAAACCGAGGAACTTCAGGCCCATGCCGTCGGCGATGTCGGCCACGAGGCCATAGATGTAGCTGCCCTCGCCATAGTAGTAATCGACGGTCTCGAGGGAGGAGCAAAGATACGGGGTGTAGGCAATGCTGCCGCGGGGATCGAGGTTGGTGCTCAGACCGCCGATGATCATCTCAACAGAACCGTCGATTGCTTCCATCGTCACATCGTGGTAGCTGCCGAGCTGGTCGCTGGGATAGATCTGGAAATCGAACGCGTCGCCGCAGGCGGCGTTGACCTTTTCGCCAAATTCAACAGCGCGCTTGTAGGTGGAGGAGTTGAGACCTTCGGTCATCGAGATCTTGACGACCGTCTTTTTGCCGCCGGGCTGGCCGTCGTTGGAACCCTGGTCATCGGACTTATCACCGCAGGCGACCAGTGCAAGAGTCATCACGGCTGCCAAGAGCAGAGCGATCAGTTTCTTCATAATTTTCTTCCTCTTTCTTTCACATTAGGTTGTTCGGACATTTGGGGAGTGTTTTTCTCCTGCGTTTCTTCCGAGTCCGTTGAATTGCCTCAAAAGTCTAAACGCATTCATTTTGTGACTAAACGCATTCAGCCTTTCTTGCTTTTAATTATAATATTTGACCGGCGTTTGTCAAGTCAATTGTTAATTATTTGATGATTTTGTGCCAAACAAAAAAAGTGATCCGCTCGGATCACTTTTTTAAGCGCGTTTTTAACCTATAATCTTGACTAAATAAACAAAACCAAGCTATTAAAGCTCCAAAAACTGCGGCCGCTCGGCAAGGATTTGGTCTACCAGATTCTTCGCCTGTGCGCAGTAAGCGTCCACCTCATCCTTCGGCACGTAGATGATGCCCATTAATGCGCGGAAGGGGACATCCAGCTTGTCGCCCTCCGGTGCCTTTTCCCCCTCAGAGATCCAGGACGCCAGCTCGATGCCCGGAATGATATAGTGGCTGTAAAAGGAATACATATTGGAAGAAAGCTGCACCTGCCGCTTTGCCAGAATGAGGTCACTCACATTGATACCGTACACGTCATCCTCAAAGAAAAAACTGCGAAACACACCTTCCTCAATGATATCGTGATAAAAACGGCAAAAATTAGGCGAAGCCATCACGCTCTGATATAGCCGCACGAATGTGCAGCAGAACAGCTCCGGCTCCGAACGGATATCGACCTTCTGCATCAGCGCATGGCGCAGCTCTCGCATTTTTCCATTCATATATTCCTCGGCAATGGCCTGTTTGGTGCCGTAGTGATAAATGATCAGGCTCGCGCTGGTACCGCTCTCCTGTGCAATCTGGCGCAGCGATGTGTTGCTGTATCCGTTCTCCAGAAACATTTTCATCGCCGCCCACAGGATCGTGTCCTTTTTATTGTTGGACAGGCGAGAGTCCTGCATTTCTCTTCTCGCGTCATTCTCCATCGCACTTAATGCGTTCAAATCAATTTCCTGTTTTCGGCTCATTCTTTCTTTTTCCGTTTCTATTGAAATTCAGAATTCTACTTTTTGATGATATCATGCCGCGGTAGAAATAGCAATAACTTCCCTTCGGAATTCTTTTTAACCAAAAAAATTAACTTTACCCGTTGACTTTTTGTTTTTCACGGTGTAGACTCAGCTTGTGACTAAACGCATTCAGTTTTAACGAAACACGTTCAGCCCGTGTGTACTCCCCAGCTGTTTTCATTTTGGAAACAGCTATCCACACCAGGCATTGAAGGAGTAAACTGCTTATGCACGATAAATATCCTCATCTGTTCAGCCCTATCCGTATCGGCGGGCTGGTCATCAAAAACCGCATTGAGGCCTCTCCCATCGCAATTCCCAACGACTCTCCGGAGTTTGCCTCCATGGAGAACATGGTCTCCTACGAACTCAGAGCTCGCAGCGGTGCAGGTCTCGTCGTTCACGAAGAGATGGCCGTCAGCAAACTGGCCGACAACGGCTCTGGTCCTACCTTTGCCGATACCGCTCTTGCGCTTCAGGACATCATGAAAGAGAGCGAGGCCGTCCATCGTTACGGCGCTATCTCTTCTGTTTCGCTGACGCACCACGGCGGCTGGAACACGCTATCTGTTGCCCCCGACGGCAAGCTTTATGCCCCCAGTGCATTCAAAAACCCCTATGGCATCATGACTACGGAAATGACCGAGGACATCATGTTCGAGCTCATCGAGGCCTACGCCCGTGCCGCTGAAATGGCACAGTACGGCGGGCACGATATGGTACAGATCCATGGCGCGCACGGTTGGCTTCTCAGTCAGTTCATGTCCCCGCTCTATAACCACCGCACCGACAAGTATGGCGGCAGCTTGGAAAACCGCGCCCGTTTTCCCCTCATGATCGTGGATGCTATTCGCAAGCGCTGCCCCAAGCTGCCCATCGAATACCGTTTCTCCGCAAACGACTTCATGGAAGGCGGCTTCGGCCCCGAAGAGGGCATTGAATTTGCCAAGATGCTCGACGGCAAGGTTGATCTGATCCACATCACCTCGTCCTCGTTCTTCGATCCCACCTGCGGCAAACTCTTCCCCAGCATGTTCACTGAGCGCGGCGTCAATATTCCCCTCGCTGCCTCTGTCAAGGCTGCCGTTAAAACCCCCGTCTGCACGGTTGGCCGTATCAGCGACCTCAAGCAGGCCGACGAAGCCATCGCCCGCGGTGAAGTCGACATGGTCGCCGCCGGCCGCGCATTCTTCGCCGATCCGAGCTGGGTCGACAAGGCATACCACGGCCACGAGGACGAGATCGTCCCCTGCCTGCGCTGCGGAACCTGCGTTCCCTGCGCATACGGTCCCGCACACTATACTCCTTTCCATGCACATATCCGCAAATGCGCTGTCAACCCTGTGCTCGGCCGCGAATGGCAGGTCAATATCATGCCCCCCGGCCCGCGCAAGAAGGTTCTCGTCATTGGCGGCGGCCCCGGCGGCATGCAGGCGGCTCTGACCGCCGCAGAGCGCGGCCACGATGTTACCCTCTGCGAAAAGTCCGATCACCTTGGCGGCCTGATCAACGTTGTTGTAGAAGCTCCGTTCAAGGATGAATACCGCCGCTATCTCAATCTCAAGATCCGCAAGGTTAAAGAGAGCAATATCGATCTTCGCATGAATACCTTCATGTCTCCCGAAGATGCAAAGGCTTTCGGCGCTGATGTTGTTATTCTTGCCATCGGTGCGCATCCCATCAAGCCGCCCTTCCCCGGCGCTGACCTGCCGATGGTCCACACCATCGACGAAGTCCGCTCCATCGAAGTCGGCAAAAATGTCGTCATCATCGGCGGCGGCCCGCAGGGTGCCGAAGAGGGTCTCGTTCTGCAGCAGGAGGGCAAAAACGTCACGGTCGTGGAAATGCGCGACCAGATCTGCCTTGGCGCGCCTTACCTGCACTACACCGCCGTCAACAAGGAGTATCTCAAAGAGGGCGCTCCCAAGGCGCTCGTCAACAGCAAGTGCATCAGCATCTTCTCCGAGGGTGTACTGATTGAGAATGTCCAGACCGGTGAACAGACCCTCTGCCCTGCGGACACCGTTCTGCTCGCCATCGGTATGCGCGCTGATCTCGACGAGGTCGAAGCCTATCGTGACTGTGCGCTTGAGTTCCGCAAGATCGGCGACTGCAACAAACCCGCCACCATGACCGAAGCTGTCCGCCTCGGCTATGATGTCGCATTTGGTCTTTGATTCAAATCACTTCATTTCATCTTGCTCCTACCTAAAAGGAAGAACGCCGCATCAGTGCGGCGTTCTTCCTTTTTCATATCAGATTTTTATGCTTCCAGCAGCTCCCGAAACGCGAGGCCCAGTCCCCGCGTCACGAGCTCCCGCGGGCTCGCACAATACGCGGTCATTTCCTGCGACAGAAGCTCTCCCGCGCGGCCGTGGAGCCACACGCCGAGCGCCGCGGCCTCTGCCGCGCCCATGCCCTGACACAGGAGCGACGCGATCAGGCCCGTCAGCACATCCCCGCTCCCACCCTTTGAAAGCGCGGAGCAGCCGCTTGTGTTGACGAGCATCCGCCCATCCGGCAGCGCGATGCGCGTCCGGTGCCCCTTGAGCACCAGAACGCAACCGTGCTCGCAGGCAAAGCGGCTCGCAAGCTCTGCCCGTTCGCTCGACGCGATCTCTCGGAGCGTCCGGTCCGTCAGGCGCGCAAATTCGCCGTCGTGCGGCGTCAAAATCGTCACGCGTCCGCGGCGGACGTCCAGCTTTTCCGTGCAGCCCTGTAAGGCGTTCAGACCGTCGGCGTCCAGCACCAGCGGCTCTTTCACCTGCCACAAAAGCGCGTGGACGAGCTGCTCTGTCTCTTTTCCGCGGCCAAGGCCGGGACCGAGCGCTAAAACATCACAGCCTTTGAGCTTGTCCTGCATCTTGTCGAGCGCGGCGAGACAGAGCCTTCCGTCCATCTCCGGCAGCGGGAACGGCATTGCGCTCACGCACTTTTGCGCCTCAACCGCCCAGATGCTCTCCGGCACGCCGAGATACACGAGCCCGCAGCCCGAATGCACCGCCGCGCTCGCCGCCAGATACGGCGCGCCCGTATAGCCCACGCTGCCGCCGAGGACTAAGAGCTTGCCGAAGTCGCCCTTGTGCCCATCTTCTTTGCGCGGCGGCAGGAGCGTCTTGGCATACGCGCGGTCGACGATCGTTTCACGCATCGCAGTTTTCCTCCGTCAGTTCGAGTTTTTTCGCGCGCGGCAGCTTCTTGATGGCGGCCTCGCGCCGCAGCGCCGCGCCCTTGTCGCTGCATTGCTCGCGGTACACGACCGCGACAGGCGGGTGCGAGCGAGTGTACTTCGCCCCGTGTCCGCTCTTGTGCATCGCAAAGCGCTTTTCCACGTCTGAGGCAATGCCGGTGTAGAGCGAGCCATCTTCGCAGCGCAGCATGTAGACGTACCAGTCCATCTCAATACTTGAGCACGCCCGTCGTGCGCAGCGCGTTATAGAGCGCCGCCGCAGCCTGCTCGCGCAGGACGGGGACCTGGGGCTCGATATCTTCAAGGCTCATGCAGTACATATTCACAGCATCGCCGTTTTCATCGAACACGGAATTCGTCAAAAGCTCCGCGCTGCGGATGGCCCAGTGTGAAAAGCTCTTATACTTCGGCAGCGGCTGCAAAATGGCCAGCGGGTTCTTGTCCAAAAATTCCCGCGCATCCAGATTCACGAATTCCACGAGCCTGCCCAGCACCGTGATGAATTCCTCCTGTGTCATCGTCGCGTTCGGGTCGAATTTTCCCCCGCCCACGCCGGAGACAAGGCCGATGGCCGCCATCGCGTTCACGCTTGGCGCGTACCAGCTCCCCTTGGCAACGTCGGTAAAGTACCCGTCCGCCGTAGAATAGAGGTCAAGCGCCTGCGCGAGCAGCGCACAGACCTCCGCGCGCGTCATCGTCGCGTCGGGGCGGAACTTGCCGCCATCGCCAAAGACGATGCGGCTCGCCGCAAGCGAATCGATCTCCTGCGCGTACTCGCTGTCCGCCACGTCGGAAAAGTCGAGCGCGGACGATGCGGCAAAGCCGCACTTTTCGCGCGCCTGCGCGAGCGTGAGCTTCCTTTCGCCGCCATTTTCGCCCCAGTAAAGCACGGCGTCCGGCGTCAGCGCCGCCAAAATGGCCTCAAGCGCGGCGGAAGAGCTCTCCTTCCCCGTGGGAATGTCGATGTAAAAGTCGCAGCCGTTCAGCACCAGGCGGAGATACGCGCTGTCTTTCGTCTTCTCGCCGCTCAGCAGGCGCGCCGCCGCAACGGCCTGATCCTGCGGGATGTAGAGCGTCGGCACCACGCCGATGCGGTCGGTCGTGTTGCCGCCCGCGCAGTAGAAGCGGTACGCCGTCACCTTCACGGCATCGCCGTGCAGATACGGGCAGTTCGATTCATCGTATAAGACCTGCGCCACGCCCTTGCCATAGCTGCGCGTGCCGATGACGATGCCGCTGCCCGTGCCGAGCACGCCGCCCGCAAAGATCTCCGACGCGCTGGCACTGCCGCTGTCCATCAGCACGATGGCGGGCTTGTCCGTCAGGTCCTTGCCCGAATAGCTCTGCGCGGTACTCTCGCCGTCCTGATCGATAAAGTAGATGAGGTCTCCCTCGCCCGAAAACGCGCCGAGCGCCGACACCGCCGCGGAGGTCAGCCCCCCGCCGTTGCCGCGAAGGTCGACGATCCACGCGTGCACAGCGCTGTCATTCCCGCGCACGCCCTCTTGAAAATACGTCCCCGTCTGCGTGCCGAAGCTGTCGCAGTCGATGTAGCCCACGCCGCCCGTGACCGAGACGGTCGTATTCGTCTGCGTGACGAGCGCGCGCGTAACGGTATAATCCGCCTGCGTGCCGTCCGCGTGGCGGACGGTGACGGTCACGCTCGTCCCCGCTTCGCCGAGGAGCTTGGCGCGGTGCTCCGCGCCGCCCGGCGCGCAGGATTCACCCTCAATGGCGATGATGATGTCGCCCGCGGCAAGGCCCGCCTTCTCCGCGCCACCGCCCTTGAGGACGGAGACGATGCGGATGCCCTCGGGCACATAGGTGATCTCCGCGCCGATGCCGGCGAAGCTCACATCACCCTCGACGCCCTGCAAAAACGCCTGATACTCCTCCGCCGTCATGTAGTACGTGTAGTCGTCCGTGTAGGAAAAGAGCTCGTCGAGCGACTTCGCGTCCTGCGCGGCGCGCGGGAGCTTATCAACATAGCTGCGCTGCAAAATGTCGTAGGCCTCCTCCACGCTGAGCGCCTGCGCACCGGTCGTTATTGTCATCGCCGCGGCGCAGCAGAGCGCGCCCAGGCGGAACAGTCTATTTTTCATGCCCGATTCTCCTTTGTTCGGCAGTTTTCTCCATTATACCGTGCCCGCGGCAAAAAGCAATCGCAAATCCCGCCGCTTCTCCCGCCTTGCCAAGCGGGCGAAAATAGGCTATACTGTCAGCATAATGAGAAATTTTTGCTTTTTGGAGGATCTTATGGACGAGCAGAAGACCACCGGCACCCTTTATATCGTCGCAACGCCCATCGGCAACTCGCGCGACATGTCCGAGCGCGGACGCGAAATCCTGTCCACCGCCGACATCATCGCCGCCGAGGACACCCGCCGCAGCGTGGTGCTGCTCAACAAGCTCGGCATCCGCGGCAACAGTCTGAGCGCCAACCACAAGTTCAACGAATACGGCAAGGCGAAGTGGTTCATCGAACAGCTTGCCTCCGGCAAGGACATCGCCGTCATCACCGACGCGGGCACGCCCTGCATCTCCGACCCCGGCAACGAGCTCATCCGCGCCGCGGTCGAAAACGGCATTCGCGTCGTCGGCGTGCCCGGCTGCTGCGCCGCGGTCAACGCGCTATCGATCTCGGGCTTTGACCTCTCGACCTTTTTCTTCTACGGCTTCTTCCCGCGCGAGACGGCGGACCGCCGCCGCGTGCTGATGATGATGCGTAAGGGCGACACCGCGACCTACGCCTTTTACGAATCTCCCAAGCGCATCATGAGCGTCATCGACTTCTTCATCGAGGAAAACGCGCAGCTGCGCCTGTGCCTCTGCAACGACATGACAAAGCTCCACGAGATGACCTTCCGCGGCACGCCGCAGGAGGTCAAGGATCAGCTCATCGCGAAGGAGACCTACGAAAAGGGCGAATATGCCCTCATTGTCGAGGTCTGCGATGACTACCGCCTGCGCGAGGTCGAGCACATCACCTCGCCTGAGGCGCTGCTCGTCGACTGCATGGTGCAGCATGACTGCACGGCCAAGGACGCCATCAAAATGCTCCTTAAGGACGAGAACAACACCTACAGCAAAAACGAGCTGTACGCTGCGCACCTTGCGCTCAAAGAGAGGTTTGGCGCATGAGCATCGTAGTCTCCGACCTCTCCGAACGCCTCGGCACGCTCACCAAGCTCGTCCTCGCCGAGCCGGTCGCGCGCATCGGGCACTCGCGTGTCACCGTGCGGCCCTTAACGCTGCGCGGGAAGGCTTTTTTCCAGCTCGAATACCAGCAGGGGCAGAAGGTCGCGCACCGCAACGTCGCGCGCGGCGCGCTGCTCGAAACGTTCGAGCAGGAGCTCGATGGCCTGTTCCGCTCCGTCACGCTCTGCACCGAAACGGAGACGCGCCAGTACGTCCGCAAGACGAACGGCGCGTACAAGTGCACGGCCAAGTCCGGCGCGGCCCGCGCCGCCGTGACCGCCTCGCACAACCGTAAAAAGGAGTACATTTTGCAGGAGGGTGAGAACATCCCCGCCCTCGTCGACCTCGGCGTATTTACGCCGGACTTCAAGATCGTCAAGGCGAAATACGACAAATATAAGCAGATCAACCGCTTCATCGAGCTCGTGGACGACGCGTTCCGCGCCTACGGCCGCGACGAGATCACGATTCTGGACTTTGGCTGCGGCAAATCGTACCTCACGTTCGTGCTGTACTACTATTTCGCCGTCAAGCGCGGCGTGCGCGCGAAGATCATCGGCTACGACTTAAAAGAGGACGTCGTCGAACACTGCAATGAAGTTGCCGCGCGCTACGGCTATACGGACCTCCATTTCGTCGTCGCGGATGTCACGCGCGATCTGCTCTACGATGAGCACATCGATATGCTCGTCACGCTCCACGCCTGCGACACCGCGACCGACTACGCCCTGCACTACGCCATCTCGCGCGGCGTCGAGCACATCTTCTCCGTCCCCTGCTGCCAGCACGAGGTCAATAAGACCATCCAAAAGGGCGGCGATTTCGACATTCTGCTCTCCCACGGGCTGTTTCAGGAGCGCTTCTCGGCGCTGCTGACCGACGCCATCCGCGCAGCGGTCCTGGAGGACGAAGGCTACGACGTCGACGTCATCGAGTTCATCGACTTCGCCCACTCGCCCAAAAATCTGATGCTCCGCTGTCACCGTACCGGCCACCGCGGCACCAAAAAGCTCGCCGAATCCCGCCGTCTCCAAGACCAATACGGCTTTGAGCAGACCCTATTGTCGCTCGTACAAAAGGATGAAACATAAAAATTTCACGCCCGCAGGCGTGAAAGAATCTTGATCCGTAAATCCCGACGACATGCGCGTCGGGATTTACTCTTTGCGCGGAGTGCGTGTCGAGCCTCGCGAGGCACGAAACGCAGCGAATCTTTCTCGAAGAAGTGGCTCTGCCACTTCTTCGATGGTCTCAAAAAAAGGAACCGCAGTGAAATTCACTGCGGTTCCTTTTTTTGAAGTTATCTTATTGCGCCGTGCGCACCGTGTCGAGCGAGCGGTTCAGCAGGTTCACGACCGGCGGGGCCACGAACACCATCAGCACCGCCGTAGCAGCGCCGGAGATGATACGCACCACCAGGCCGCCGAAAACATAGGCGTAGCTGTAGTAGTTGTAGATCACACTGTCGATATACATCGCTCCCGTGTTGAGCGCCGTCACGACCAGCGCCGTGCCGATCAGCGCAAGCGTGAGCTGACCGCTGGAGAACTTGTAGCCGCAGTGCTTGGCATACACGCCGACGAGCAGGCCGCGCGCTGCCTGCGGCAGGATCCACAGGATCGTGGTCGCGGTCACGCCATAGGTGAGAAGCTGACCCATGAATGCGCCGAGAAGACCGACGAGCAGGCCGCCGACCGGACCGTAGAGCATCGCGCCCACGATGACGGGCAGCGACGCGACGGAGATGTTGATCCAGCCAAGACGCACCGTGCCGGCAAAGTTCAGCACAACGTAAACTGCGGTCAGCATGGCGATGGTGACCATTTTGCGCGTGGACATGGCCGAGGACTTCCACGTGAAGACCACTGCGGCGATGAGCACGAGGGCGACCGCGATGATGATCGTCCACATGATAGGGGAAAGCGCTTCGATCTGAAGGGACATTGTGAGGACCTCCTTTTTCATCAAAAGATTTTCCCGCGGCTGCGGCGCCGCGCGGAACGGCTTGATCCGGTGAAAAAGAAAACACCTCTCCCTCCGGATGGCAGGAACCACGCGGAGGAGAGGCCTCACTTAAACTCTCTTCTGAGTGGCAAGCGGATGCGGAAACCATACTGCAAACCATGGGTTTTTCGTCCGCGGGCAACTTCCCATCCCGACGGCACTATTCGCTCTTCGCGTAAACACATGGTTTCCTACTCTGCCGATGCATAAAGCTCTTCAAAATTTAACCTTCATGCAGGCACAGCATAGCAGATTGCACAACACGCGTCAATCCCTTTTCGACCCTTTTTGCACACTTTTACGTTTTTAAGGTGATATTCCTCTTTTCCCTAATAAATTCAGTCCCTCCAAGGCCCGTTTTTCCTTGACAGGGCCTTACTTTTTTTGCTATTCTAAGGTGTGAGAGAACCGGCATAAGTTCGCACTTTTCAGCTTAGCCGCCGGTAATATATCAATCGACTGAAAAATCAGAGGAGGAACACGCACCATGATCAAAGAAACCATGGAATTCCTGTCCCAGTATGACCCCGAAGTCGGCGCCACTATTGAGAAGGAGTATCACCGCGAGCAGCGCAACATCGAGCTGATCGCCTCCGAAAACATCGTCTCCCCGGCTGTCATGATGGCTATGGGCACGTGCCTGACCAACAAGTACGCCGAGGGCTATCCCGGCAAGCGCTACTACGGCGGCTGCTACTGCGTCGACGAGACCGAAGAGATCGCCCGTCAGCGCGCCTGCAAGCTGTTCGGCGCTGAGCATGCCAACGTCCAGCCCCACTCCGGCGCTTCCGCCAACCTGGCCGCGTTCAAGGCTATGCTCCAGCCCGGCGACACCTTCATGGGCATGAACCTCGCCCACGGCGGCCACCTGTCCCACGGCAGCCCGGTCAACATCTCCGGCCAGTACTTCCATCAGGTCCCCTACTCCCTCAACGATGAGACCGAAATGATCGACTACGACGAGGTCTACCGCATCGCGCAGGAGTGCAAGCCCAAGATGATCCTTGCCGGCGCTTCCGCCTATCCCCGCAAGATCGACTTCGCCAAGTTCCGTGAGATCGCTGATTCCGTCGGCGCTTTCTTCATGGTCGATATGGCCCACATCGCCGGTCTCGTCGCCGCTGGCGTTCACGAGAGCCCCGTGCCCTATGCCGACGTTGTCACCACCACCACCCACAAGACCCTGCGCGGCCCCCGCGGCGGCATGATCCTGTGCAAGAACGAGATCACCAAGAAGAACATCGAAACCGGCGAGATGGAGACCATCAATCTGGCCAAGAAGATCGACTCCGCCGTGTTCCCCGGCACCCAGGGCGGCCCGCTCGAGCATATCATCGCTGCCAAGGCCATCTGCTTCGGCGAGGCGCTCAAGCCCGAGTTCAAGGCCTACGGTGAGCAGGTCGTCAAGAACGCTGCCGTTCTTGCCGAGGGTCTGAAGGCTGAAGGCTTCCGTCTGGTCTCCGGCGGCACCGACAACCACCTCATGCTCGTCGACGTCCGCAACTTCAACATCACTGGTAAGGAGATCGAGCGTCGCTTGGACGAGTGCTTCATCACCGTCAACAAGAACGCCATCCCCAACGACCCCGAGAAGCCGTTCGTCACTTCCGGCATCCGCGTCGGCACCCCCGCTGCCACCACCCGCGGCCTGAAGGAAGAGGACATGAAGGAGATCGCCCGCATCATGGGTATGGTCGCCCGCGACTTCGAGGGCAGCAAGGAGAAGGCTCAGGAGGCCGTCGTCGCCCTGACGAAGAAGTACCCCATCTACGAATAATTTTACTTCAAAAAAGAAAGGCTGTCCGAAAGGACAGCCTTTCTTTTTTGAAGGGGGGTGCGCTCCGCTGCAGCGCACGCGCCATAGGCGCGCACGTTTGCGGAGCGAGAAGAATAAATCGCCACGCGCATGTCGCGGCGATTTATGATTAAAATTCTTTCGCGCCGTGCGCGGCGCGAAACTCTGCGAGGCTTAACTATGATGTAAGTCTTTGCGTCAATTGTAGTGCGGAGGGTCTGTTTTCTGCCTGTGGGGCAGAAAATGCGGCGCGAAGTGCCGGAGACTGTTTGCCGCCTGCGGGCGGCAAATGCGGCGGGGTGCGCGGGCCTGTTCGCCGCGGTGCGGCGAATGCGGCATGATAAATCCTTGTGGAAAGCGCCGCGGGCTTTGGGCTGCGGCGCTTTTCTTATTTTTTGATGTCCAGGACGATCTTGCCGCAGGTGCGGCAAAGGTGGGCGATGGGGCGGTAGACGTCGGATGCCTTGCAGACGAAGAAATCGTTTCCGGTCGGGAGAGAGGTCATCTTGAACGGCTCTTCCGTCCACAGAAGCTCGTAGCCGCTACCGCCGCGCAGGTAGCCGGACTCCATCTCTTTTGCACAGTAGGGGCAGTTCATGCGAAATCTCCTTTCTTTTTCCACAGAATGTTCTTCTTGTACGCAGTCTCTCACTTCCTATGCTTTCGCCTTAAATTTACCATTTTTACCGGCAATTGGCAAGATTTGCCTGCACAAAATACTTGACAGGCGAAAATTTTCGGCTATAATTTGAAATTGATTTTCATTTTCAAATTCAGGAGGCCACTATGGCGACCTATACGACCAAACAGCAAAAGGCAGTGCTCGACTGCCTTTCTGAGCGCGCGGACTCGCCGGTCAGCGCGGCGGCGATCGTCGACGCGCTGCGCGAGCAGGGCGAGCACATCGGCATCGCGACGGTGTACCGGCAGCTTGAAAAGCTCGAGCGGCAGGGCAACGTCCACAAGGTCACGACGGATGAGGGCGCGTACTATCAGTTCTGCACCCACGGCTGCGCATCGGACTGCTGCCTCTTTAAGTGCGAGCGCTGCGGGCGCATCGTGCACCTCGACTGCCACCAGCTCGCGCCGCTCTACGAGCATTTGGAGCATGAGCACGGCTTTTCCATCAATCCCCGCAAGACGATGTTCTACGGCCTGTGCCGCGAGTGTCAGGAGGGCGCATGAAACGCATTGCTTCCTTTTTTTTGGCGCTCGCGCTGGCATTTTCCCTCACTGCCTGCACCGTGCCTGCGGAAAAGGCGGACGACGGCAAAATCCAGATCGTCGCGACGCTTTTCCCCTATTATGACTTCGCCCGCACCATCGCCGGCAACCGCGCGGACGTAACGCTTCTGCTCTCGCCGGGGCGCGAGGCGCACAGCTTCGAGCCCACGCCGCTCGACGCCGTCACGATCTCCGAATCCGACGTCTTCCTCTACAACGGCGGCGAGGGGGAATACTGGGTCGACAGCATGCTGGACGCCGCGGGCGAAAATATCGCCGTCATCGCCCGCATGATGGACTACGTCGACGCGCTCGACGAGGAATATGTCGAGGGCATGCAGGGCGCGGACGGCCATGACCACGACCATGAGCATGGCAGCCACGATGACCATGATGACCATGACCACGATCATGAAGAAGATGAGCACGACAGCGACGAGGTCGAATACGACGAGCACATCTGGACGTCGCCGAAAAACGCCGTTGTCCTCTGCCGCGCCGTCTGCGACGCGATCTGCAAGGCCGATCCCGCGAACGAGGATTTCTACCGCGCGAACTGTGATGGCTACTGCGCGCAGCTTGAAGCACTCGACGCGCGCTTTGCCGACCTCTGCGCGTCCGCGCCGCGTAAACTTCTCGTCTTCGCCGACCGCTTCCCGATGCTCTACTTCTGCCGCGAATTCGGCCTGGACTACCGCGCGGCGTTCCACGGCTGCTCGGGCGACACCGAGCCGTCGCTCGCGACGATCAAGTACCTCATCGACAAGGTGGAGGACGAGGATATCCCCGTGGTCTACACCATCGACTTCGGCACGAAAAAGGTCGCCGCTGTGGTGAGTGAGTGCACCGGCGCGGCGGTCGACACCCTGTATTCAATGCAGACCGTCTCGCGCGCGGATTTTGACGCGGGCGAGACCTACCTCACGCTCATGGAGCGCAACTACGAAGCACTCAGAAAGGGGCTCAACGAATGAATGAATCGCCCATCGTCCTCGCGTGCGAGGACGTCACGCTCGGCTACGAGCACAAACCGCTCCTGGAGCACCTGACCCTCACCGTCCGCGCGGGGGACTACCTCTGCATCGTCGGCGAAAACGGCAGCGGCAAATCGACGCTGCTGCGCTC
>CEAB01048342.1_pt1 | contig 17848 bp, 10 predicted proteins | sample 557651 | NCBI WGS metagenome assembly CEAB01 (sample SAMEA3182046, study PRJEB8094) | gut metagenome | biome: human; feature: gut; material: Stool; isolation source: human stools | place: Canada | collected 2011-11-15
TTTAACTCGTCCCATTTTAACGGGACACTAATGACCTACGGTCATTTAAAGAAACACATAATCTTTCCGTATTGTTCGGACAAGGAGCTGAATACTCTTATATCGACAATTTGTGGGGGGAAGGGAATTATATTGCATCGAATTCTATACAGACGATTCAGGGAGTTGTATCTAAAAACTCCAATGCTTCTTCTTCGATCGAAGAGCGTGCCCGTTTATCCTGGTTTGCCCGTTTGAGTTATGATTATAAAGACAAATACCTTTTTTCTGCCAACTGGCGTATGGACGGTTCTTCCCGTTTCGGTAAAGATAACCGTTGGGGACATTTCCCTTCGGTATCGGCAGGATGGATTATCACTAAAGAGTCGTTCTTTCCGGAAAATCAGGTGACCGACTTCATTAAGATTCGGGGTAGTTACGGTATTACGGGAAATGACCCCGCCGGTTTTTACGATGCTTACCGGGCTTTAACCACCAACGTGGACTATCGGGGGGGGAGTGGGATCACTTCCTATAATGGTTCGGGGACGATTGCTTATGACTTCGGCTCTGCTGTAACTTCCAGAGAATTAGGTTGGGAAGAGTCGAAACAGATGAATTTCGGATTGGATGCTCATTTCCTGAATAAGCGGATTATATTAACGGGAGATTATTATATCCGGGATTCGGAGAGTATGATTTTCAATTATGCTCTGCCGGTCACCACCGGATATACAGAAGCGAAAAACAATCTGGTATCCGTTCGGAACAGCGGTGTCGAATTACAATTGAGTCTGGATTTGCTTCCGCACAATTGGGATTGGTCGTGGACGATCGATGCGAATATCGCCATGAATAAAAACCAGATCAAAAAATTGCCGAACGGCAACCGGAGTATTGTCACCGGATCTCCCTGGATGGAGTGGATTCTGACGGTGGGACGGCCCTTGTATGAAATTACCGGATGGAGAAGCAATGGAATATATGCCACTGACGACGATGTGCCTGTCGATCCGCTGACCGGTAACCGGATGACCTTCTTCGGCACGACTATGCAGGCCGGAGATATAGCTGTCGTCGATCAGAACGGAGATTATAATATCGACTATAATGACAAAGTATCTCTGGGAAATCCGGATCCGAAATATTACGGCGGTATCAATACGACAGTACGCTGGAAAGGAATTTCATTGGGAGTATTTTGTAACTATGTGATCAAACGTACTTTCTGGAATGGTTTCTTGTCCGATCGGATGAACGGTGGGGTTTATTCTGCCGGTGGATGGGGAAATGTTTCCGGGCCGGCATTGGATTTCGGTGGATTGAAATACTATACAACACCGGGACAACAGGCTGACCTGCCCACTTTGATCGCAACCAATCATATGGACAACCGGCATATTGCCCATGAGATCTATACCGATAACGGAAGCTTTTTCCGGGTGAAAAATATTTCGATGAGTTATGAGTTTCCGACAGCGCTGGTGAATAAAATCAAATTACAGCGTCTGAGAGTGTACGGATATATGGACAACGTATGGGTATTTTCGAAGAGTAAGACTTATCCCGACCCGGAAAATATCAATACCAATGGTTATGCCAATGGTTCGGAATATCCTCTTCCTCACAAGTTTACTTTGGGGGCAGAGATAACCTTTTAATTCGTAAAATTTGAGACCTATGAAGATGAAATTTAGATATTTAGTAAATTCAGCGATGCTATGGACAGCATTGGCATTGGGATCTTGTGCCGATTTCCTCGATCGGGAGCCGTACAGCGAGCCGGTGGATGAAAGTTATTGGAATAGCGAGGAAGATGTGGAAGCGGCGGTTGCCGGTGGATATGGCTTGTTGAGGGCAGCTTTGGCCAATCATTCAGCTTATTATGCTTATGGAGATATTGCCGGTACCAATGTATTCAGCAAATTCGAGTATGAAGATGAAGACTGGAATCAAATGAATCAGTTTAAACTGGATTATGCGATTGCTGCCAGTGAAACCGATCGGCCTTTGAAGCAGTTGCGTAATTATCAACTGTTCTATCGGGTCGTCAATCAATGTAACCGGGCTTTGAAAAAGGTCGGGCAAATGAGCGATGAGGTTTTCGATGATGGGGGAGAAGGAAAGGAGAAGTATATCGGGGAATTGTACTTTTTGCGTGGATATACTTATTTTTATATGTACCGGATTTGGGGTGAGCTGCCTATCGTGACAACTTCTCCGGATGATGTCATCAATGCGGATTATGTGGCCCGTTCGCCTTTAGCCGATGTTGCTGCTTTGATTTACAGTGATCTGGAGGAAGCACGTGTTCGTTTACCCTGGGAGTATGAAGATAATGCCAATTTTGCCGTGCGTGCCAATAAAGGAGTCGTATTCGCTACCTTGGCACATATGGCGGCTTGGGATCGCGATTATGCCAAGTGCGTGGCGGCTTGTGACTCTGTTTTGAATAGTGGCGTATATACTTTTGAAGCTCGTGAAACCTTGGAAAATATTTATAAAAATGATTCCAAAGAGTTGATATTCCAGTTGTTCTTCAATTCGGAAGAAGAAGCTCCCGATGCTTCTTCCGATATCCAATACACGACGGTATTTTTTCTGGATATCCTGGCCTCTCCTTACTTAACTACTGCAATCAACAAAGAAAAACCCAATAAGTTTTTGAATACCGGTTTTATATCTTCTGTTTTCCCGGATTCGACGGATTACCGGAGAAAGACGTTTATCGGCTTGGCTGCCGGTGGAGATATCATTCCGATTAAATATACGGATGTGCAGATCGAGTCGGCCTCCAGCGGATCGATTTATCCGGCTAACAATTATGTTATTTTCCGTTTATCGGATATCATGTTGCTGAAAGCCGAGGCATTGACCGCTCAGGGAAAAAGCAGTGGCGTGGCTATCGGTTTACTGAATCAGATACGGGAAAGGGCCGATATCGGCGATTTCGACGGTTCGGTGTCTTTACAACGTGCTATTCTGAACGAACGTGCCCGGGAACTCTTTCTCGAAGGCCATCGCTTCTTTGATCTGGTACGTTATTATTATGAAACCGGTACTTCTTTACTTTATAATGTTACAGAAGCGAATATGGCGAAGGGAATCCATTATTGGCCGCTGGATCCGGATTTATTCGAGAATAATAGTGTGACACGTCAAACTTCCTATTGGCAGGGTAAAATCTAATTTAATAACAGCATATTATGAAAAAATTATTGTATATATCCGTTCTGTTTTTATTCGGAATGACATCCTGTATTCAGGATTACCTGGACGATGGTGGAACCCATTCGGCAGAGTCGAATACCACTCCTTACGAATACTTGTCTTCGCATACCTACCATATGTTCGATACGTTGATTCAGATCATCGACCATTATGGGTTGGAAGAAGAAATGAATCGTGCGGCTACTGTTTTCGCTTGTTCGGATTTCAGTGTTAAAGCTTTGTTGAAAAAACGCTCCGATCAGTTGGCCGATGAGCATGGTGACGAAGGGTGGACCTATACCCTCGACTCGCTCTATCGTGATTTTACCGCCGATTCGATCCGGATCTATTTTTTCCAGGATAAGATCGAATTAGCGACTGCCCCTAAAATACCCACCGAATTTCTCAATTATTCCGGGGATGGTTCGGGATATGCCGTTTATCAGCAGGAGTCCACTAACGAAAGTGACTGGACGGTACCCGGAACCAGTGTAACTGTGGTGACCAAGCCCTCTTTTCTGTATTTGCGCAAGATTATCGGTGATGAAATCGATCCGATCGGCAAGGAATTCGATTCGACGGCCGAGCAATTGAAAGAACAGGATATCTCGGTGAAATGCCAGACAACAGGTATTATTTGTACAAAAACAGGTACGATTTTGCATGTACTCGATAATTCTCACGTTTTTTCTGCATTTAAAGTTGGAAATGATTAAACACCGAAAGTTATGAAAATAAAGAAACTGATATATGGACTGTTGGGCACCGGAGGGATTCTGGTGGCTTGCGACAAGATTGAAGAAGGATACATGAGCAGTAATATTTACTATGTGACCGATCCTTTTACGGTAGAACAAGGGCTGACGACTTATTCCGAAGCATTGGAGCTGGATAATTCCACCGGTCCGGTAAATGTCGAGCTATTGGATATTCGTAATGTAGAAACCGGAAAAACCGAAGAGACCTGGTATTCCGAAAGTGAGATTACTTTCTGGAAAGAAAAGATTAATTCGGAGACGGATACAACCTGGGAACAGGTAGCCGCTAAATATTCTATGCAGACTTATCCGACCTTTCAAGTCAATCCGGTGGGAGGACGGTTGGAATTTTCCGAGGGTACTTTGAACGTACCGGTAGGTGAATATGAAATCGATATCAAAGTGTCGAATGTGAAAGAGACCCGGGTGATCAGGAATGCTTGTACCATCATCCTGACCGAGAGTTCTTCTTTTATAAAAGAAGGTACCTATGATTTGTGGAATTCCAGTAATTCGGATACCCGTCCGAATCCGGTTATGACCTACAAAGAACTGAAAGGAGACGATCTGGAAGCTTTTAAAAGTAAATTGGCAGCAGCAGGGGGAGAATATAACGAGGACTACGGTTATATGATTCTGAAAGTACTGGATCATTATGGAGAGGCTTTCGATTGGACACCGAATACGGATGCGAATAGCGGAGGAGAAATCCGTCAGCGGCAATCGGATTTGGGAAGCTACGAAAAACGGAGCCCCTGGCAGAAGATGTATTATACTTCGGATGCGATGATCGCTCCTTTCCCTATGGCTCCTTTCCCATTGATCAATGCACCGACGTCTACCGACGATCTGTCTTATTATCGGATCATTCCTTCGGCGACGACCAAAGGGGTTGATATCTGGCTCCGTTTCAGCTGGTTTATACAGCGTAAAGGAGTTTTTGAAATTACCTATCAGCTGAAAGGAGCTGATGATACCGGTATTGTTCAAAGGGTAAAGAAATAATTAAAACCGAAGTGTATGAAAAGATTTAAATATCTGGCATTTTTGTTATGGATGATGCCATTGGCTTTTGGGGCCTGTACGGATGACGATAATGAAGAGATCACCGATGAAGAATATATTGCCGGAGCTGCCGTTGTGAATCTGACGGTGGTCGACGGAGAAACGGATTTACCGATAGCGGCGGTAACTTTGAAGCAGACTGCTTTGAAAATTTCGGAAACGACCGATGCCCATGGTAAAGCGACGCTGACCTTCGATCAGGCTCCGCGGGCTGTCGCTAATCTGGTATTTTCTCATGAAGCTTATCAGGATTATACAACGACGGTAGCTATCGGGGAAGTAAGCGAAGGAAGTACGAAAAATGTGGAGGTAAAGATTGCTTTGAATCCCAAAACGGTGTCCTATGTGATCAATTTTACCGTTTTAGACGATTCTACTTTCCTGCCGATCACAGGCGTTTCTATTTTGGGACTGGAAACCGGGGCCGATATGACCGATGCAGATGGTGTTGCAACTGTGAAGGTGCCGGGGCCGGGAGATTATACGTTGGGACTAGCCATGACCGGATACGATACGGCTTATGTCTCTGCAACGATGCCCGATGAAGGGATGCCGGGAGAAACGATAACGGTGGATTGCGGAACGGTCATGATGACTGTAGCCGGAGGGTTCAGGATAGAAGAGGTCGATCTTTCATCGTTCACCTGGCAATTGGATAGTATGGTGGTATTGAGCCGGGATAGAGGGACCATCGGAAGCATTATTCTTTCTAAAGAACAATATATGGCGGGAGAGGGATATACGGTAGATTGGGATAGGAGAAGCGATTTCGGAACCTATGATTTCGACTACATTATTTCGGCTTCCGGTGCTGTGGATTTCCGTTATCCCTTGTGTTTCAAATTACACTATGAGGAAGCTTCTTATGCTCCGGGATGTTACCGGGTGGAGGTGGTGAAATTCCTCGAACCGGGAGCCAATAGTGTAGTGAAAGATGAGTCGTATTACGACTACAAAAAGAAAAAACTGGTATTGCGTTTCTTATTCCACGAAGATTGGTGTAGTGCGGAAGACTGGGATGCTTATTATTATTCAGCAGTAGAATAAATATGGGATATAAAGTATTAAAACAGGGGTGGAGGCTTATCGCTATCCTGGCGATAGGCTTCTCTTCCGGGTGTTCCGGTAACGAAAAAATCAAAGGGATCGATCTGGATGAGGTGGGATACGGTTCCTCGGTCTTTTCCGTGCTCAAAGGAGAAGATTATGAATCTGAAGCGTTGAAACTACCGGAGGGAGTCGGGGAGGATATCACGGTAAAGATCAAAGATGTCCGTAATTTTTCGACCAAAGAAAGTGAACCGCTTTTTTTCGAGAGCTGTGAGGTTATCGGGTGGTCTTCGCCTGTCGATCTGAATACGGATAAGACCATGGAAGCGGTGCTGGCTAAATATAATCCGGTTCAAAAGGCGACACTGTCGGTCGATGCTTCTACTGGAAAACTGATATTGTATGGGGCCGGTACCAAAAATATTCCGGCGGCAGTTTATCTGGTTGATCTGGAGATTAGCAGTGGAGGCGTCACCCAAGTCAAAGAAGGCGTTTGTCGCATCCAGTTGAAAGACAATTCGGCTAAGGCCGTCACTGTATCGGCAACCTGGGGAACGACGGATAGCGATAAAGCTCCTGCCGACGTGAGTAGTAAAGAACTGAGCGAGGAAGAGCTGCAGGAATTCGCCGGGGCTTTAGGCAGTGCTTATAATAAAAATTATGGTTATTTGATACTGAAAGTTAAAGACAGACGCAATCAGAGCATTAGTTGGAAAGATCGTTGGGTGCCCCGGACAAATAAAAATAATTTTGAAACGGCTAATCCCTGGGCAGAAATTATCTATACCGACGAAGCGGTGATCGTTCCTTATCCCGTTCCCTCTTATCCGGTTGTATCACAATCTACCGGTAACGCGGTACAATATAAGGTTGAGAAAGCGAATACCGCTTTCAGGAAAGATCTCTTTTTCGATTGTAATTTGTCTGTGACTCAGAAAGGAGTCTTTGAGATCGAGTGCCGGCTTACCGACAGTGAGGTACAAGGAAAAGCCACCGTATTGCCCAGTGGAAAGAAGCTGTTTTTCCCGGTCCAGGATGATTTGCGGTCTATGGATTTTTATGACGATAACAGTCGGCTCAGTTATCACCGGATGGTTTCTTCCGAAAATTTTGTGGTATTCTGGGAAAAAGGATTCGGTGACGATCCCAAAAGTGCTCCGCCTTTGAATGGGGTGGATATGACTGTCGATCTCGACGATTTACTCGAAAAAGGAGAGCGTTTCTATAAATTGTATCATGATTCCCTGAATTTTGTCACTCCGGGAAATTCGAACGTCGATTCGATCCGGATGATGGTGATCGTCCATTATACGACCACGTGGACGGCATATGGCGGAGGATACGATGATGTGATCGGAGCTTTGTGGGTCAATCCGGCGACGATGAAACCGGTGGGGCAGACGATCGCCCACGAGTTCGGGCATTCGTTCCAATATCAGGTGTATTGTGACGATCCGAACAAAGAGGCCGGCTTCCGTCAGGGGCAAAGCGGAACTTCGCAGGATGGCAATAGTTTTTGGGAAATGTGTGCCCAGCATATGGCGTGGCAGAATATCGCGCTTTTCCCGGAGTGGAATTGTGATGTACCTATTTATCTGGCCAATCATCACCGCGGATTTATGCACGAATGGTTGCGTTACCAGGCTTTTTATCTGATGGAATATTGGCGGATGAAACATGGGGAAGATATGTTGGGACGGGTATGGCGGGAGTCTAAAAGCCATGAAGACCCGATTACGGCTTATAAACGGATTGCAGGTCTTTCACAGGATCAATTCAATGCCGAAGTGTGGGAATCGGCTTGTCATGACATTACCTGGGATTATCCTTTGGGCGGTTATTTGCGGCGTATCGTCGATAGACAAAGCGAGGCCGACCGGCAAACCTGGTATACCCACAAGACCCGTCTGATCGCTGAGAACGGATATTATCGTTCCTATCCGGATACGGTGACTGCAGATCACGGCACGGAGCAAAATATCGCTTTTACACCGCATGATTACGGCTATAATGCTTTTCAGTTGAGCGTACCGGAAGGAGGAACGACGGTGACTGCCGAATTCGAAGGGATTACAGGTGACAGCCGTTATCGGACAGTCGGTGATAGCAAAGCAGGATGGAGGTTCGGTTTTGTCGGTGTGCAAGGAAGTTGGACACCTGTATACGGGGATATGGGGGAGGCAACCGGGACTGCTCCGCAAGCATCCGTATCTTTTACCGTGCCCGGTGGAGGGCTGAAACGGTTGTGGTTTGTGGTATCGGGAGCTCCGACCCGGCATGAACCTCATGTTTGGGACGACGATGTCAGCAATGATGAAGAATATCCTTATCGGGTGAAATTTGTCAATACGGAGGTGAAAAACTAAGTATAACTTTAATGATGAATCTTATGAAGAATAAAATATTTTCCGTTTTAGTAGGTCTGCTGGCCGTTTTTTTAGGAGCCTGTAGCGATGACGACGATGTGTTGACTACATCCTCGGTACATGTGAATGGCGGGCCGCTGGAAGAATCGATCACGCCGACATCTGCCCGGGTACGGATCCGCCTGAATGAGACGGCCGGTATCGGTGAAGTGGGAATCTGTTATGGAGTACAGACCGATAAGAGTGCTTTGTTATCTTATGGGGATGTTTTAAAAGTAGAAAAGGTCGATTCTGTGATGTATCTGGATTTGACCGAATTGGAATCGGCTACGACTTATTCTTATGTCGCTTATGCCAAATATGAAAATGCTTCTGTTGCGGATGTACATTCGGTAGTACGTAGTTTTACCACTCAAAGTGCCGATTTGTATCTGACTCCGTCCCGTTTGAACCGTTCTGCAACGGGAAGGCTGGATACGGTAAAGATTACGACGACTTTCGACTCCTGGGCGGTGGCGGAATACGATTACGATTGGATTACCTATGAGAAAAAAGATACTTTGTTGATATTGAAAACCCAGGATAATTCAGGGGCTGAAATACGTTCGGCTATATTAAAGATACAGGCCGGTAGCCGGACACAAAGTCTGGCTGTCATGCAGGCTGCACCTACGATCAGTTTATCTGCCGACACCCTGGAAGTCAGTGCTAAAGGAGCTACGGGTTCGTTTATCGTACGGTCGGATATTGCATGGAGTATCGATAAAGATGCCGATTGGGTGACTTGTTCCGTAGAAAAGGATTCGATCGTGAATTTTACAGCAGAAGTAAATACCGGCTCTGAAGAACGTTTCGGACATATCACGGTGTCGGTATCGGATCAGCTTTATAAAGTATTTACGGTTGCTCAGCGGTCGGGAGCACTAGCGGTTACGAAGACGGATTTGAGTTATGGCTTAAAAGGAGGCGAAGAGGGTTTTGTGGTCGAATGTAATACTGACGATTGGACCTTTAGCTCGGATAAGTCGTGGTGTAAACCGGAACGAATTCAGGGCACCGATTCGATAGCCGTCAGGGTGGACCCGAACGATACGGAGGCAGCGGTACGGACAGCGACGATTACGGTACAGAAAGAGCAGTCGGTAAAAAAAGTGACGGTTAGTCAGGAATCCGGACTTATGTTAAGTGATGTCAGCCTGGAAAACTTGGTTTTTTGGGGAGGAAATGGTGATATTAAAGTGAAAGCCTATACGGATAGTTGGACTGTAGAAAGCGTAACGGACGATTTTACAGCTAGCCGGACCAATGATTCTATCGTGACTGTTTCGGTGGTGAATTTGAATACGACCGCTCAGGAAATCACCGGTTCTGTAACGATTAAGGCCGGGAATCTGACCCAGACGATGACTTTGGTACAGCCTTGTGCGGTGATTGACTGGGGAACTGAAGAAGTGAAGTTTTCATATACGGGAGGTACAAAGTCGAATACTTCCGGAAATTATATCGGTATGACGAAGTATAAAGTAGAAGGGACCGATGTGAGTTGGTTGACTGTCGGTAGTGAGGGAGTCAGTTTTGTACAGGGTACCGACGGTTATATGGTTGTCGCTGGCGAAGACGATGCTTTTGTGACTCTGAATTTGACGGCTACAGCGAACAATACCGGAAAAACCCGTACGGCTACGATTACCGGAGTGTGGGAAGGGGTTACCGAAAGCTTTACGGTGACCCAGATGGATGCTTCATCGGTAGTCGTTTTACCAGCTTTGGAGGCCGGTGTATTAGCCGGAAACTATACATTGACAGAAGAAGGATATACCGGATATGTTCATTTCGGTGATAAAATCTATACGAAAGCAGAGTACGATGCAATAACAACCGAACTGGAAGCTGCAGGCACTAGCCTTTATGACGATCGCTATGCCAAATTCAGGGCTGCCGATTACGACTATGCTATGGGGTTGGATAATGGAAATACTGCTTATCCACTATTATTTAAGATTAATCAGGTGGAATCTACTGCAGACGGGGCTCCTTCAGGAGCTTATGAAGTTGAAATCGTGACGATGTATGAACCGGTGAATACGGCTCTCGAATCGGATTATATCGCTTACTATGATAAAAATACGAAGACTTTATATTTTGAGTTCGACTATTATTCATGGGCATCCGGTCAAACCGAACATTGTATCAGAACTTTGGTTTTTGCAGAATAATTTTCTCCGATACCGGATGCTATTTTAAGGTTAAAACGGTGCCGACAGTTAAAACGGTAATAACGGTTTAAAACTGGACATGCACCGTTCCTTTTTTTATTATCCGGTTTTGGGGGCAAGTCAACAATCGTATGTATGATTTTTATATGCTATTTTCCTTTTAAAAACTCGATTTGTACAATTGTTGTATTTTTTTGCATATATGTTTTATTGAAAGTTAAGGGAATGTCATTCCTTTGTTTAGGTGATTTGAAAAAGGAAAAACCGGGACGTAATAAAGTGGGGAGGAAGGTATTAAACCGGTAGGCGGATGAAAATCCGGATGCTAATGATGTACCTCTGCATGGCGTGCTGGTGGGCAGATTGTCTAACCCTAATATGAAAGTGTTATGAAATATGTGATGTGCATTGTATTTTGTTGTCTGCTGTGTCTGGGAAAGGCGCAGCAGAGAGTAACCGGACAGAAACCGGAGATTACGGCTCCACCGCTAGAGCTGAAGCTGAATCCTTTTTACAAGAAATACCTGAATGCCAACGGGATTCATATTATAGCTTCCTGGCGGGTTCCCGATTCGGCGATGTATGCGGCTCACCGTACGTTGACGGCGTTGACCGGATATCTGCCTGCCGGGGTGTTGAAGGCGATGACAGATATCGGTACCCGTGTGGGCGTCATGGCTCGTTATGAAGGTACGACCGATATCCCCGAACATGCTCATTTGGCTCGGGATACTTCTTTGAATTGGGACTTGAGAGCCAGGGGATTAGGAGGAACGAAGTGGTTGCCTTTGACGACTTGTGCCGAAGAAAATATTTTGGGATATCAGATCGATAAATACCATGCCGAAGATATTCTGGTCCATGAATTTGCCCATTCGATTCATTTGATCGGAATACTGACTGTATATCCCGATTTTAATGAACGTCTGAAAAAAGCTTATGATGCCGCTTTGGCTGCCGGAAAGTGGAAAGATACCTATGCCGCGACCAATATCGAAGAGTATTGGGCCGAAGGAGTACAGGATTGGTTTAATGTGAATGCTGAAGTTCCTAAACCGGACGGAAAACATAACCAGGTGAATACCCGCAAGGAATTGAAGGCATATGACCGCGGTTTGTACGATATTTTGAGCGAGTTTTTCCCGGCTACGAACGAGCAGATTAGTTGTCATAAATACATCAATAAATATCGAAAATGAAGAAGAATAATATCGTTTTATTCGGGATAGCGGTGCTTTGTGCATGTTCTGTCCCAAAAGAGCGTCAACCTTTGACCGGTGGACAGTGGGGAGAAATAAAGAACGGTTCTGCCGAAGAGGTCGTTTCTTCAGAAGTGCTCTATTGGCAGGCTCCTCCTGCCAGTAAAGAAGTTTTACACTTCTATGATGCAACGGCTCATGACGGTACCCGGAGTTTATGTATTTCAGCCGACGGTTTGGCTAATGGATACTGGAATAACCGGGTGAATCTCAAACCGTGGTCGAAATATCGCTTCAAAGGGTGGATCAAATGTGAAAATGTAGTGGCCGAACCGCAAGGGGGAGCCGGATTCCGCTTGCAGGGAGTCGAGGTACAATTGCCTGATTTTACCGGTACGCAAGACTGGACTTTGGTCAGTTGTGATTTTGAGACCGGAGCGAACGATTGTGTCACCGTATCATGTTTGCTGGGAACAGAAGGAAAAGCAAAAGGGAAAGTATGGTTTGACGATCTTTCGTTCGAATGTCTGGGTACGGAGGTCATCGAAACCAGTATAAAAGTTGATCCGGCAGAGCAAAAGGCGGAGATGTCTCCTTATATTTATGGGCAATTTATAGAACATATGGGGCATTGTATTTATGGAGGTATCTGGGCCGAAATGTTGATGGACCGGAAATTCTGGTATGCTCCGGGGCAAAAAGGTTCTCCCTGGCAGATTGCGGGCACGGATAAAGCGGAAGAAGGTTTATATATGGACGAGACGGCTCCCTATACAGGACGGCATACTCCGGTGTTGAAATCCGACGGTAAACGGATCGCGCTGAAACAGACGCAACTGGGATTACGGCCCGGTATTTCCTGTTCGGGATATATTGTAATGAAAGCCGATCGTGAAATGCCGGTAAAAGTGATGTTGAATTACGGTTCGTTTATTCAGGAATTATCCTTGGAGGTCGGGACTACTTATCGTAAATATCCGGTGCATTTTTTAGCTTTCGATCATAAAGTAAAGGATGCTACTTTTTCGATCTGTCCGCAAAAAGAAGGACGATTATGGATCGGTACGGCTTCTTTGATGCCGGATGATCATATCGACGGCTTCCGGGCGGATGTGCTGGCTTTGCTGAGAGGATTGAAAGCTCCGGTATATCGTTGGCCGGGAGGTAATTTCGTCAGTGGTTATGATTGGCATGACGGGATCGGTGAACGGGATAAACGGCCTCCCCGGAGAAATCCGGCCTGGACAGGAGTGGAATCGAACGATGTCGGGATTCATGAGTTTATGCGATTGTGTGAATTGTTGGATACCGAGCCTTATATTGCTGTAAATGCCGGTTTGGGAGGGGTAAAAGAAGCTGCCGATGAGGTGGAATATTGTAACGGTGCAGAGGATACACCGATGGGTAAATGGCGGAAACAAAACGGACAGGCAAAACCCTGGAAGGTGAAATGGTGGTCCGTCGGGAATGAAATGTTCGGGGATTGGCAACTCGGTTTTATGAGTACGGAGGCTTTTGTGAAAAAACATAACAGTTTTGCAGATGCGATGTGGAAAGTAGATTCTTCTATTCACCTGATTGCTGTCGGAGAAGTGGGCCGGTGGGACGAAATGATTTTGGCTAATTGTGCCGACCGGATGGATTTGGTGAGTGAACATTTTTATTGTCAGGACTGGCATGGCGGAGGACTGATGACACACGTATTGCAAATTCCCCGTAATATTCGCCGGATAGCCGAGGCACACCGGGGGTACCGGAGAGATATACCCGCTTTGGAAGGTAAAGATATCCGTATTTGTATGGACGAATGGAATTATTGGTACGGCCCTCATATCTATGGCGAATTGGGTACCCGTTATTTCTTACGGGATGCTTTGGGGATTGCTGCCGGACTGAACGAGTTCCTCCGTCAAAGCGATATGGTATTTATGGCCAATTATGCACAAACGGTGAATGTCATCGGTTGTATCAAAGCGACGACGACGGATGCTTGTTATGCTTCGACCGGCGAGGTGTTGAAATTATATCGCGAACAATTCGGTACCGTTCCGGTGAAAGTGGACGGAGAGTTACGTCCCCTGGATGTCGCTGCCGCTATCCGGTCTTCCGATCAGGCATTGACTTTATCTGTTATAAATCCGGGCTGGGAAGAAGTGACTTTCGAGCTGGATATACTGGGTGGACAGTTTGAGTATCAGGAAAAAACATGCCGGTTGAACGGAGTGGCGACGATTTATACCCTTACCGGACCCGACGATATGGCTTATAATACACCGGGACAGGAAAGTGTGGTGAAAGTGTCGGAAAAAAGTTTGAAAAATACCAAACAGGTGAAAGTAGGCCCTTTTAGTGCGAATGTGATTGTACTCGGAACAGAGTAAAGAGGTGCAAAGGTAGAATTTGAAAATAATGGAAGTTATGAGAAAATTAATAATAGGATGGTTACTGGTTATAGGGATTGTGTCGGTAGGCCGAGCCTGTGAACATTGTGCGGCCTTGGCTGTCGGGAATGTGGTGCCGGCGAAGGTGAAGTATTTCGGTTTGAAGGATGTCCGTTTGCTGGATAGCCCTTTTAAGAATGCTATGGACCGGAATGCGGCATGGATGCTGGAAATGGATATGGACCGGTTGTTATCGAATTTCCTGAAGAATGCAGGCCTCGAGCCGAAAGGAGAATCTTATGGAAGCTGGGAGTCTATGGGGATAGCCGGGCATACCCTGGGACATTATCTTTCGGCTGTGGCACAACAGTATGCCTCTACCGGAGACGAACGCTTCAAACAACGGGTGGATTATATCGTGCACGAACTGGATAGTTGCCAGCAATATTTTGTGAACGGTTTTATCGGTGGCATGCCGGGGGGAGACCGGGTATTCAAACAGGTGAAAAAGGGGATTATCCGTTCGGCCGGATTCGATTTGAACGGCTTGTGGGTCCCCTGGTACAACGAACATAAAACCATGATGGGACTCAATGATGCTTATCTGTTAGCTGGGAACGAGACTGCTAAAAAAGTGCTGGTGAATTTGGCTGATTACCTGGTGGACGTACTTGCCGGACTGACGGACGAACAGGTACAGACAATGCTGAATTGTGAGTTCGGGGGTATGAACGAGGCATTTGCCCAGGTGTATGCTTTGACCGGAAATAAAAAATACCTGGACGCTTCGTATCGATTTTACCACAGACGATTGATGGAACCGTTGGCAGAAGGGAAAGATATCCTGCCCGGATTGCATTCGAATACTCAGATTCCGAAGATCATCGGTAGTGCACGTCAGTATGAGTTGACCGGAAACTCAAAGGATGAACGGATTGCCGAATTTTTCTGGACAACGATGGTGAATCATCACAGTTATGCCAACGGGGGAAATAGCTCGGGAGAATATCTTTCGACACCCGATAAACTGAACGATCGCCTGACGCACTCTACCTGTGAGACGTGTAATACTTATAATATGCTGAAATTGAGCCGGCATCTGTATGAATGGACCGGAGATCCGAAGTATCTCGACTTTTACGAGAAAGCATTGTATAATCATATCCTGGCTTCTCAGCATCCCGAAACGGGAATGACCTGTTATTTTGTGCCGCTGGCGATGGGAACCCGGAAAGATTTTTGCGATAAATACAATTCATTCACCTGTTGTATGGGAAGTGGTTTTGAAAATCATTCCAAGTATGGGGGGGCGATTTACAGTCACGGTAGCGACGACCGTTCTCTGTTTGTCAATCTTTATATACCCTCGGTATTGACCTGGAAAGAGAAGGGATTGAAAGTGAGGCTGGAAACCGCTTATCCGGAGAATGGACGGGTGACGTTGAAAGTGGTCGAGGGGGAACGTCAGCCTATGGCTTTGAATCTGCGTTATCCGGTATGGGCCGGAGAAGGGATCGTGGTGAAAGTGAACGGTACAAAGCAGAAAATAACTTCTAAACCGGGATCTTTCGTTACGCTGGAACGGAAATGGAAAGCAGGCGACCGGATCGAATTGAATATACCGATGAATCTTTATACGAAGGAAATGCCGGATAATGCCGACCGGCGGGCTGTGTTCTACGGACCGACTTTACTGGCAGGTGCATTGGGTGAGAAAGAGATAGAACCGATCCGGGGTGTACCGGTTTTTGTTTCACCCGACAAACAGGTATGTAAGTATATCCACCCGGTAAACGGTAAACCGTTGACTTTTGAAACCGAAGGTTTGGGTTATCCGAAAGAGGTGACGTTGATTCCTTTTTACAATACCTACGATCAGTATTATACGGTGTATTGGGATGTATTCTCACCCGGGGAATGGAAACAAAAACAGGCGGAATACGAAGCAGAAAGATTGCGGATCGAAGAGTTGAATAAGGTGACTGTCGATTATATCGTGCTGGGAGAAATGCAGCCCGAACGGGATCATAACCTGAGTGCCGGGGAAAGCCGTATCGGAGATTTCAGGGGTAAAAAATACCGGTATGCTTATCCGACCGGATATTTTGATTTCGATATGAAAGTATCCGGGACGGAATCCATGAAGATGATGATGACTTTCTGGGGTGGGGATTGTGGCCGTGATACCTTTGAAATCCTGATCGATGGTGAACGTCTGGAATTGTTCTCTCCTAAAGGTGAAGATGGAAACTTCGTTGAAAATACGATTGTAATCCCTGCTAAATTTACCGAGGGAAAAGATAAAATCCGGGTATCTTTTAAAGGATATGAAGGCAAACGTGTCACTTCCTTGTACAATTGCAGAATGATGCGTTGATAAGTGTAGTTTCAAATTTATGTTGTGTGAATCCGGTAGGAGTGATCCTGCCGGATTTTTTGGCTTTTCTATTTTACCGGTTATTTTTATGCGTTTGTCTGGTTGTATTCATTTCTTTCGTTTCTTATGAAAAAAATAGAAAAATCGGTGGTTAAATGCTCAGAATATACTATTTTTGTTGAAAATTAAACAGCTCATCTTTTAAATGTACTTTATATGGTCAGTATTTCTCATGTTGTAGAAGATATCGTAAAACACCGGCCTTATCTGTCGGAGTCTTTAGCGGCGGGCATTATCAATGTTTCTTCGCTTGCCCGGCAATTGCAGCCCGATGTGGAGAGAGCGTTGCAGAAGGGAGTGAATACCGGGGCTATTGTGATGGCCTTGAATCGGTTGGCGCCTTATTTGCAGGTGCGGGAGCAGGTGCAGTTGAATAAGTTGCTGAGTAATATGGGGGATATTATTCTTAGGAGTAGTTTGTGTGACTATACTTTTAAAAATTCACCTACTCTATTGGATTGCCATATCGAAGTATTGAAAAATCTGGTGAAAAACGATGAGATTTTTTATACGATGGTACAGGGAGTTTTCGAAACCAATCTTGTGATCAGCGACACGATGGAGGAATTGATCGCCGATTATTTTAAAGATGAGTTGTGTCTCTTTAAAAAAAACGGTCTGTCTTCGGTGACGCTGAAATTGCCGAAAGGGAACAGTATGCAGGCCGGTTTTTATTATACCATTATGAAAGAATTATCTTGGGAAGGTATCAATCTGACCGAAGTCATCTCTTCTACCAACGAGTTTACGGTGGTGGTTGATAATGCCTTGATCGATAAAACATTTGTGGTGTTGAAAAATATTGGGAAAAGATAAAATAATCATTAAATATAAAGCGAATAAGATATGTTTGAGAATTTATCGGAAAGACTGGAACGGTCATTCAAGATATTAAAGGGGCAGGGAAAAATCACAGAATTGAATGTCGCGGAGACCTTGAAGGAGGTGCGCCGATCCTTGTTAGATGCCGACGTCAACTATAAAATAGCGAAGGACTTCACCAATCGGGTGAAAGAGAAAGCTTTGGGTATGAATGTGCTCACGGCTGTCAAACCGGGACAAATGATGGTGAAGATTGTCCACGATGAGTTGGCTGAGTTGATGGGGGGCAAGAATGTCGAAGTAGATATAAAAGGTAATCCGGCGATTATTTTGATGTCCGGTTTGCAAGGTTCCGGTAAAACGAC
>CEAB01032365.1_pt1 | contig 17846 bp, 16 predicted proteins | sample 557651 | NCBI WGS metagenome assembly CEAB01 (sample SAMEA3182046, study PRJEB8094) | gut metagenome | biome: human; feature: gut; material: Stool; isolation source: human stools | place: Canada | collected 2011-11-15
TCTATGGATTGAAATATAAGGCTTTTTCTATTATTCAGTGTACATTATTTTAGCAGAAAAAACGTTTTGTCAAGCCATTGGCATGAACGTGGGAGTTTGTACCGGAGGCCGGCTGTGCGCGCAGGACCGGGGCCGGATTGACAGCGGCAAAACGGGCATCTATAATACAAGTGCCAATCACACAAAAATGTTCCGGCGCGAGGCAGAACCTTTTGCAGATTCCAGCAGGCTGCGTCCGTCGGGAAAACAGGAGAAATATGAACCAACAGAAAAACGGCGTGCCGGAGGCCATTGAGGTCCGCGGCGCGCGGGTACATAATCTGAAAAACGTAGATGTGGACGTTCCGCTCCACAAAATTGTCGGCATTGCGGGCGTGTCGGGCTCAGGAAAATCCTCGCTGGCGCTGGGCGTTTTATACGCGGAAGGCTCCCGGCGGTATCTCGAGGCGCTTTCCACCTATACCCGGCGGAGAATGACGCAGGCGAAGGAGGCCTGTCAGGATCTGAGCCTTGTGCAAAGGCGGCTGCAAACGCTTTGCAGTCTTGGTCTTGGCTATCTGACGCTCGGGGAAGCCACGCTGAGCTTGTCCGGCGGCGAGGCGCAGCGGCTGAAGCTTGCAAGCGAGATGGGCAAGGGACAGGAGGACACCGTTTTTGTCTTCGACGAGCCAACCATCGGTCTGCACCCGCTTGATGTGCAGACGCTTCTTTCTGTATTCCAGCGGCTCATTGCCAGCGGTGCAACGGTTCTTGTCATCGAGCACGATCTGGACCTGATCCGCAACGCGGATTTTATGATCGACATGGGACCCGGCGGCGGAAATGACGGCGGAAGAATTGTTGTCAGCGGCACGCCGGAGGAAGTAAGGCGCTGCAAGCAGAGCGTAACGGGACGCTATATCTGAAAAAAGCAGCTGCCCCTTGAAAGGGACAGCTGTTTTCCTTTATAAGCGGCGTTACTGTTTGTAAATCAGGACAAACAGGCCAACCAGGAACAGCGCGATGCCGATGATGCCGGAAACGGTGATGTATTCCTGGAAGCAGATGGCACCGAGAATCGTTGCTACGATCGGTTCAACGGAGGCAAGGATGGAGGCCTGACTGGACTCTACCTGCTCCAGACCCTTGGTATAGAGAATAAAGGCGAGGAAGCAGGTAAAAAACGCCATGGCGATCATCCAGGCAACGGCAGAGGCACCAAGCGTTACCGCTTGGCCAATCAGTTTCCAGTTGCACAAAAAGGCGCAGCCCACCGAGCAGGTGAGGTAGGTATAGAAGTTGATGGTCCAAGAGGAATAGCCCTTTTGCAGGGCATAACGACTGAAAATGGAATAGAGCGCATAGGTAAAGCCGGAGGCCAGACCGAACAAAATGCCTTTGAGCGGAGCCTGCGCGGCCGTACCGATGCCGGAGACCAGGAAGCAGCCGGAAAAGGTGATCAGAAGGGCCAGAACCTTCCGGCGCGTCAGCTTCTCATGGAACAGAATCAGACTCAGAAGCATGACGAAAATCGGCGCGGTTGCCAGCAGAACGCTCATGACGCTGAGGCTTGTGATGGTCATGCCGGTAAAGTCGAACCAGGAAAAGGCCAGCTGGCTGACAAGCCCTGTTCCAATGAAGCACCAGAGGTCCTTCAGGCGGATTTTCAGGTATTCCCTGTGGAACAGCAGCAGATACACCCCGACAAAAATCAGGCTCAACGTGATCCGGATCTGAACAATTTCCAGGGCGCTCAGCCCGTAGGCGTTCATTTTGCGCACATAGACGCCCATGCTTCCCCAGAGGGAGCCGGCGAGCAAAATGTATAACATGGACAATTTCTTTTTCATAGCGGTCCAACTTTCTTCTGCGAACACAAAAACCGGACGGAGCAGCAGCACCGTCCGGTTTGCAGGTGTTACATGTTGAGATATTTGTCACAGACAGCCTGCGCGTCGCGGGCGGTCTTTTCTTCGTCGATGGTGGCAAGGCGGCCCTGCTTGACGGTGACGTTGCCGTGCACCACGGTGTAGTCGACAGGACCACGGACGCCGACGGTCGCCAGAACGGACTTGGGATCATAGCAGGCGCCGGTGAGCTCCATTCTGCGGCTGTCGATCAGGAACAGATCGCAGCACTTGCCGGTGGCAAGGCTTCCGATGTCATTGCGGCCGAGAAGCTTTGCGCTGCCGCACGTGGCCATCTTCAGGAAATCGTAGCCGGAGGGCGCTTCGCGGCTGGAATTGAGCCGGTGCAGCAGGAATGCCACGCGGAGCTCTTCCATCAGGCTCGAGCCGTCGTTGGATGCGGAGCCGTCCACACCCAGACCGACCGGCACGCCGAGCTTGAGCATTTCCGGAATCCGGGCAATGCCGGAGGCAAGCTTCATGTTGGAAATCGGGCAGTGGCAGACGCCGGTGCCGGTTTCAGCGAGAAGCTTGAGCTCTTCGGTGTTGAAATGAATGCCGTGTGCGTACCACACGTCCGGACCGACCCAGCCGAGCGTCTGCATGAACGCCAGCGGGCGCATGCCTTCGCGCTCGAGCATGTAGTTTTCTTCGTCCTTGGTCTCGCACAGGTGCGTATGCAGCCGGACATGGTACTGCCGGGCGAGAATGGCGCTCTGGCGCAGGAGCTCGGCCGAAACAGAAAACGGCGAGCAGGGAGCCAGCGCCACCTGGCGCATGGAGCCGAAGGAAGCATCATGATAGGTTTCGATCAGGCGCGCGGAGTCCTTCATAATTTCGTCTACTGTCTGCACCACGGAATCGGGGGGAAGGCCGCCGTCCTTGACGGACAGATCCATCGAGCCGCGCGAGCAGTGCATGCGGATGCCGAGCTCAGAGGCAGCCTCAAACTGCGTGCCGATAAGGTCGCCGGAGCCGGCCGGGAAGACATAGTGGTGATCGAAGCAGGTTGTGCAGCCGTGCTTCATAAGCTCACCCATGCCCGTCAGGCTCGACAGGCGGATGACGTTGGTGTCAAGGTTTTTCCAGATTTCATAGAGCGTCTTGAGCCAGTCGAACAGCTCCATGTTCTGCACCTGCGGCAGGTTGCGGGAGAACTGCTGGTACAGATGATGGTGCGTGTTGATCAGACCTGGATAGCAGAGCATGTGGCTCGCGTCAATGGTCTCATCGGCGGTCTTGTCGAGATTTGGGCCGATGGCGCGGATGACGCCGTCTTCTGCATAGAGGTCGACGTTCTGATAGACGGTGTCGGCGTCGTCACACGAGACGAGCTGAGAAATGTTTTTGATAAGCAGCGTTTTCATGGCGTTCTCCTTTTTGCTTACAGTACGATTTCCACCGGGCCGCCGTCGAGCGGCTGGAAAACGGCAGGCTCGTCCGTCTCCAGAGACAGGAAATAATAGAAGGTCGGTGCATCGAGCGCGCGGCAGGCGTCGTGCCAGATGCCCTTGTTGATGACCAGAATCTCGCCCGGCTCAATGATGAAGGCGCGCACGTCCTCAGCGTGGGCGTGGCCGGACGGGTCGGTATTGGCAAGCGCCACGACAATCGGGCGGTCCTCGCCACAGACCATCAGCTCTTTCGTCTTCGTGTGGCGCTCCATGGAAGCAACCTCATAGGGCGGATAGGTTTTGACATAGGTCATACCGAAGTGCGCAGGCTGATCCATACACACATCGTCTGTCATCCAGCATTTCCAGCCCTCGCCCTGGAAGCAGTCGTTGTCGGTCAGGCGCGTGACGACGCCGAAGTCCTTGAAGTTTTCCGGGGTGGCATGAATGGCTTTTACCTGTTTCATTGTAGACGGCCTCCTCTCAAAGTGCAACCTGCACGGCGGCAGGCTGAATCTGCTTCCAGGCGGTCTCGTCGGGATCGCCGTTGCTATAGGACAGAAAATAGTACTGCGCGTGGCCCTCGACGGCATGACAGGCGTCGTGCCAGATGCCGCGCTTCATGACGACCAGATCGCCCGGCTCCATCAGAAGCGAAACAACGTCCTTCGCCTGCGGCATGCCGTAGGGATCACTGTTGGCGATGCTCAGAATGATGGGCTTGTCGCCGGCAAAGAGAACCTCTTCGGTTGACATATGGCGCTCCATGGAGTCTACCTCAAAGGTGTCGCCATTGTCGCAGACGGTCAGACCGAAGCGCAGCGCCCGCTCCACGGGAGGATCGATGGTCATATACGCCTCGTATTTTTCTGTTTTGACGCCGCGCTCTTTGTGCAGGTCCCAGTAGCGGCCATACGGAGTAAAGTCAAAGTCTTTGATGGAAATCGGTTTTGTTGTAGCCATAGATATCTCCCTTTCTTTATTGATGTTGCGCAAGAAACGCTTCTACTTCCGAAACCGGTGCAACGCCGCCGCGCGGACCGAGAATGGTCACAGCGCGGGCCGCGGCTGCGTTGGAAAATTTTGCGGCGGATTCCGGATCCATGCCGTGCAGCAGGCAGTGGGTAAAGCTTGCGTTAAACGTATCGCCCGCGCCGGTCGTGTCGACCACGGAGACCTTGTGCCCCGGCAGGCGCACATGGCAGTCTTTCGTATGGCAGTCGCACCCGTCAGCGCCGAGCGTTGTGACAACGGCAGTGCAGCCGCCGTCCAGAAGCGCCTGAATGCAGGCGTCCGGATCGCGTCCGGCCGCGTATTTTTCAAGACCAATGTCGTTGAAAAGCAGTACGTCTGCCTTCGAGAACAGCACATCGGACGAATCTTCAAAGGTGGTCGATTCCAGATCGAAGACGATCTTCGCGCCTGCGCCGCGCCAGCTGTCAAGCAGCGCTTCGTAGTTTTCAAAGCGGCGGATTTCGGCCATCGTTGTGTAGATGTATGCAGCGTTTTCCAGAAGCGCCTGCGTCTGAGGCGGCAGAACGCGCTTGGGGCGCGGGAAGTCGAGGACAAAAATGGTCCGCTCCTTCGGCGTCAGGACGATGATGCACTTTGCATCTGGCAGACGGTCGTCTGTGACAATGTGCGAGGTGTTCAGGCCGAAGGACGCCAGGTTTTCCTTGAGCTCCTGGTTGCTTGCGCCGCCGTTCATGAAGTCGACGAGATAGACGGAGTTTCCGTAGCCTGCCATGACGCTGGCCGCGTTTGCGACCATGCCGCCGGCCTTTTTCTCCATAGGGTGGACCAGAAGCTTATCGCCTTCGGAAACCCAGGAGTCTGCGCTGTAGTATTCATCGAAGCACGCGGTACCGAGCGCGACAAGATATGGCTTGCTCATCCGTAAAACACCTCCGTAAAGGCTTTCGCCGCGGCAGGAATGTCCATCTTGTTGACGGATACGACGGTTTTGCACATTTCTTCTGGGAAAACGGACGCGCCGTGCATTGCGCCGGCAATTGCGCCGACCATGGTGGCGATGGTATCGGTGTCGTTTCCGATGTTGACGCCCATCTTGATGGCGGACAGGGCATCTGCATCAGTGGCGGCCAGAATGCCGAACACACAGGGAACCGCTTCATTTGCGCTCAGACCTGCGCCGATGACGTCGCCGAGCTCCAGCATCGTGTGTTCCCAGCCAAGACCCTTGCGGGCGATGGAAATGGCAAGCTCCATCCGCTTTTCCACACTGGCAACAGAGACGGGCTTTCCGTGCCGGGCGCCTTCGCGCGCGCCGTAGAAGCCTGCGTCAAATACCTCCGGAAGGCTTGCGCCGGTTACGGCAGCGCTGACGGCCGCGGCGATGGCGCAGGCCGCAGAAAGAGAGGCGGCATTGTCATGCGTTGGCTTGCAGAGCGTGATTGCGTCCTGGACGGCGCGTTCCGGATGGCCGGGATTTTTCAGTCCGGCCGGGAAAATTTTCATAGCCGAGCCGTTGGACGCGCGGGAATTGTCGCAGGCCGGAATGACCGGGGGCTGCGGGACCGGTTCCCCGAGAATCTTCTTGATTGCGACGCTGGTGCTCGGGCCTGCGAAGCAGAAATACTCCGGATGTCCGGACCAGTTGATCAGCGCCGTCTGCGCCGTCGTATCACAGATCGGGCCGTCCGGCGCTTTGAGAATTTCCAGCGCCGTAAAATAGGCCAGGGAAAAATCGTCCGTGACGAAGCCGGCCGGGCAGCCTGCGGAAAAGGTTCCATCGCCGGGCGCGAGGAGCTGGTCGACATAGGCACCGTAGCGGTCCAGAATCATCTGCGGCGTCATGGTTTCGGTCGCGGCGCCCATCGCGTCGCCGATCGCGGCGCCATAGAAGCAGCCGAGTACACGTTCGTAAGAATCCATTGTTTACCTCCTCTTAAAACCGCAACTGTTTAGTTGTACGACATTATACTAACACCCGTTCTTTTGAAAAGCAAGTTAAAAGAGGCCCGGCGCTGCGGCTGAAAAAAGAAATAGGCAGAATCCACAAAATTATAGTTCTATTTTTGACGTGTGCTATCTGGAATATCGTTGACAGTGGATTGCAAATCGAATAAAATTATATCGTATAATGTCGTTCGTCTAATGAGTTGACGGAAAGGAGACAGTTATGAATCAGACGCAGTATTTTACACTGACGCAGATGATCATTGATGATGTGTATTTCCCGTGGGGTGCGACAAAGCTGAACCAGCTTGGCGGCGGAACCTACACGGTTGCCGGCACGCGCGTGTGGTCGGATCAGGTGGGCTTTTGCTGCCTGATCGGACCAGACTTTGAGGAAACGTACAGCAAGTGGTTCCGGGACAACCAGATCGATATGGCAACGGTGCTCAAAGAGAAGAACACCTGCCACGCAAAAATTCACTACTTTGAAGACGGCGAGCGCGAAGAGCTCCTGCTGCCCGGCTGCGGCAGCCACTATGAGATGCTCTCCCGGTTTACGGATATCCCAGAGCGCTACCGGACAGCAAAGGGCATGTATTTTTTCAAGGACGTGGATGAGCCGTACTGGGAGCAGGCGAAAAACTGGCTCGGCTCCTACTCCGGGATTTCCTGCTGGGAGATTGCGGGCAACGCGGCGGTGCACGAGTGCAAGGACGCGATTGCAGACCGGCTCAGCTATGTGGACCTGTTCTCTTTGAACCTGACTGAGGGAAAGCGCATCACCGGCGAAACAGAGCCTCTACGCGTGGTGGACGTGCTGCGGCAGATGCATGCAGATAACGTGATTCTGCGCATGGGCGCAAAGGGTGCGCTGGCAGCCAAGGACGGCGCAGTCTGGGAGATTCCAGCGGCGCCTGCCAATGTGGTGGACGTGACCGGCGGCGGCAATTCCTCTACGGGCGGCTTCCTGGTCGGCTATTGTGAGTCCGAGGGCGATATCGCCTACGCTGCGCGCTGCGCGGCTGTTTCCGCGTCGTTCATCATTGAGCAGTGGGGCGTGCCGCCTCTCATGGACGCGGCGTTCCGCAAGCAGGCAGAAGCGCGCCTTGCCGCGCTCCCGGCCACCAGAATCTGAGGGAGGACGACATGATGGCAGAAAACTACATGCTCAAAGAGACGCTTTCCTACCCTTCTCTGATCCGGGAAGTGATCGCGCCGCTGCGTGCGCAGGCACAGAGCGTTCTGAGCGATGAAATTATCCGGAACATTGACTGTATTTATATCTACGGAAGCGGCGACTCTTTGAACGCAGCTGTATGCGCAGCGCAGTCGTTCTGGGAGTACGCAGGCGTTCCGGCGTATCCTCTCAACGCGATGCAGGCGTCCAGGTATGCAGCGCCGTGCCTGGACCGGACGCGCGCAGCGCGCACGCTTACAATCTGCATTTCCAACAGCGGCGAAGCGGCCAGAAGCGTAGAGGCTTCCATGGCAATGCACGCGGCCGGCACCATCAGCATGGCCATCACGGCAAAGCCCAACTCGCGCGTGGGAAAAGCGGTGGATTACATTCTGCATGCGCCGGTTCCTGCATTTGAGCCCTCGCCCATTCCGGTTCCCGGCATCCGCAGCTTTGCGCTGCCGGTTGTGGGTCTTTATCTGTTTGCGCTGCATATGGCGCAGGTGCACGGCACCATGACAAAGGACGAGGCCGCGGCGGTGGAGCAGGAATTGCAGCAGCTGCCTGATGTGATTGAAGATGCGTTCACGCGCGGAGACGCGGTTCTGCGGGAGTTTGCAGATCTTTGCAGCAAATGCGAGCGCATGGAGTTTTTTGGCGCGGGCCCGTGCCGCGGCGCGGCAGACTTCGGCGTTTCCAAGGTGCTGGAGGCGCAGGGCTACAGCGTCTTGTCGCAGGACATTGAAGAGTTTGCGCATCAGACGTTCTTCAGCGTGGATACGCACCGGCTTCCGTCGGTGCTTCTGGTTCCGTCGAAGGGCCGGTGCCTCTCGCGGGCAAAGGAAATTCTGTTTGTGCTGCAAAAGCTGGAGCGGCCGGTGCTGGTCATCACAGACGACGAGGCCGTGGTGGCGGACGAGCCGGGCGTCAGATCGCTGTGCCTGAAAAAGAGCGTCAGCGAGAGCCTCATTTCGCTGGTCTTTGCCTGCATCATGACGTATCTGTCATCCGTTATGCCGCTGCGCGCAAGCGATATTTATATGCACGGCCACGCGGGCGTGTATCAGGAAGATGGCCTGCCGACGGTTCGCGGCAGCAAGGTTGACGTTGTTCTTTAATTGAAGATGGGAGGAAACAAAAATGGAACCCAAATTTCAGAAAATTATTTCCAAATATGACTATGCAGATCAGCTCGCACCCGGCGGCTTCGTCATCGGCGGCAAGCCGGCTCTGACGAAGATCTATGGCGATCTTGTCGGCGACTATGTCATCATGACGGTCCGCGATCCGCTGCTCGATTATGGAGGAGACCCCGCGGAGCTTCTGAGCCGCCGTCTGGAAAACCGCGTGCTTGCCGGACAGTCCGGTATGTTTACGACGTATTCTGGCTACTACAAGGGCGCGCATATCAGCATTGTCTCCGGCGGCAGTGGCAGCCCGGAAGCGGAGCTGATTCTCGTGGAGTTCATGCAGAACAGCAAGGCCAACACCTTCCTGCGCCTTGGCGGCGGCATGGCGATCAGTGAAAAGCTGCACTCGGGCGATGTGGTCATCGCCAGTGGCGTTGTGCGCGACGAGGGCATGACGAAGGCCTATGTGACGCCCAACTATCCGGCCGTTTGCAGCTATGAGCTGGTGACGTCGTTTGTGAAGGCGGCGGAAGACCTCAAGTACCGCTACCGCGTCGGCGTCGGCCGCTCGCAGGACAGTGAGTATCTCTCGACCGGCCATCCGTCCGTGGGCAGCTATTTCCAGGACGAGCATCTGAACATCGTCGACTACTATAACCGCGCGGGCGTCATGTACTGCGACCGTGAATCCGCGGCGATTGTCACGCTTTGCAGCCTCTTTGGCCGCCGCGGCGGCGCCGTCATTTCGGTGGACAACAACGTTTTCACCAACGAAGGCTTTACGGCAGGTGACGGACAGGACCATGCGATTGATATCGTGTTCGAGGGTCTTGCCAACCTGCATAAGATCGATGAAGAGAAGAAAGCGCGGGGCCTGGAGTTCTGGTCTCCGGAAAATCTGTAAGACAAGCGCCCGAAGCCATCCGGCTTCGGGCATATCTTTCCAAAAAGCTGCATCTCGACTGCGCGCAAGCCTTTTGCATTGCGCGCAAAAGGCTCACACTTGCAAGGCGAGCAATATGTTTCCAGTCGGCGAAGCCACCGGATAACATAAATTCAGATTTTATTTCGCCCTGCGGGGCAAAACTCTATGAGATTAGCGAACAGCGCCCGAAGCTATTTGCTTCGGGCGCTTTTGCGTTGTCAGATTTTTAAATTGTGCAGGGTTTTCAGACCCAGGTGCGCCATGCGGTCGATGACGGCCTCGTCCAGAAATTCTCCTTCGCCGGAGCTTGTGTCGTTGCCGATGCCGAGCAGCGCGCCGCCGTGCATGTCGTAAAGGCGCGTCATCGTCAGAACGGTGGTTGTTTCAATGTCGACGTTTGCCGCGCCGACCTTTTTCCACAGATGAACGCGGTCGAGCACGCTCTGATCCAGAACGCCGCGCGCGGTTTCAAAGCCGCTGCCGGGATACATGGTACCGGCGGAGAGCGTCAGGCCCTCCTTGTAGGCAACGCCGAGCGATTCACAGGCTTCAATTTCGGCCTGTACCATCTTGCGGCTCGGAATGGCCGGATACTCCAGGGGAACGTAGTCCAGCGTGACGCGGTCCTCCCGGATGCCGCCGGAGCAGACAACGATATCGCCGACGCGCAGGTCGCTGCGCATGCCGCCGGAATTGCCGACGCGCAAAATCGCCTTTGCGCCGAGCATGGCAAGCTCGTCGATGGCCGTCGAGACGGAGAACGAGCCGCTTCCGTGGTACAGAAGACCAAGGCGCTCGCCCTCAAACACACCGCTGTAGACGGTGTATTCGCCGAACTGGCTCAGAATCTGCACATCCTGCATGCGATGCAGAAAATGCCCGGGCTGCATGTCCAGAAGCAGGGTGAAAATAAACTTATCGGGAAGGTTTTCTTTACCGAGCCGGAGCCACCAGCTCTTTCCATCCTGGGGAACGGTTGCTTTAAAGGGCTGCAAGGGCATTGTCAGAATCCTCCTTATGAAATGTCAATCAGTTGCTTGCTGCGTCCAGCTCGTCGTCGAACTGGTGGAAATAGAACGCGAGCTTTTCCTGCATATAGTTCCAGAGCTTTTCGCCGGTTTCCTGCGTGCTTCTCGATGCGCCGCCGATCAGACCGTTGTTTTCCGACAGGTCGCGCGAGAGCCAGCCGTAGTAATAATCCTTCAGACCGCACAGAACGTCCTTTTCCGGGCTGAGCCGGTCGGTATGAATGAGGTCCGGCATCACATGTTCAAAGTAGGATGTTTCAATTTCGCCGCCGTGAATGTCGAGATTGACGGGCGTTTCGAGAAATTCCTGCGCGCCGGCAAAAAAGTCGGATCCAAAATAGTCGATGTTAAAAATCCGAATGCCGAAAAGCTGCTCCCATTCCTGCGACTGCGCATGCAGAATCGGTGCGTTACCGCCATGAGAGTTGACAATGACGAGATACTTTACGCCATGTTTTTTCATGCAGAACAGAAGGTCCTCGATTACGGCGAGAATCGTCGTTGTGCGCAGTGTCATGGTGCCGGCAAAGTCCAGATGCTCAAAGCTGTTGCCATAGTGCAAGGCAGGAAGACGCAGGAACGTGTTGCGCATGTCAAGATGCTTTTCCAGGCCGTCTAGGGAGGTCTGCAAAATAAGATCGTCCGTGCCGACCGGCAGATGACGGCCATGCTGCTCCGTGGAGCCGATCGGGAGCACATAGGCAAGGTGCTTGCGGTCAAGCGCTTCGATATCGGACCACGGGAGCTCGCTGAGTCGTTTGAACATGTTTATCTACTCCTAATTTATATAGAATTTCACACAGGTAAAAAGGTCTCCGAGCGAATCGCCCGGAGACTGAAGAGGACGGAATTATTTGTGCTTGAAGCCGGTCTGTGCGCTCATGCCCTCGTAATGTCTGCCGGGCTGCGGCGGGAAGAACAGGTGCTCGGTGATGCCGGAGACGAAGTCCTTCTGACCGTTGACATAGCAGTAACGGGCGGTCGGGCGGGAATCGTGGCCGCGGAAGGCGATGATTCTGCCGTCGACGATGACCATGGAGTTGCCGAACGGGTCGCCGCACTCAATGGCCTTCAGAGCGTCGGTGCCGCAGGATCCCGGCGGGCAGTCGATGACCTGCAGGTCAGCCTCACGGCCGACTTCAATTTTGCCGGTGTTCAGACCATAGAGGTCTGCTGCGTTGCCGGTGGCCATGCTGATGCACTTCCATGCCGGAACGTCGTTCAGAGAGGAAGCCTTGACGATTGCGCGGTTGATTGCGCCGGGCAGAGATGCCTGACCGGTGGGCGCGTCGCTGCCGAAGACCATACGGTTGAGCTCGTTCTTGGCGTTCATGTGCTTCATCATCTTGTTGAAGTTGACAAAGTTGCCGTTGACAACCAGCTCCAGCGGAATGTCGCTTTCGTCCATCAGACGCTGGATGTGGTCGAAGGAAACTGCGGTGGAGCCGCCGTTGGTATGGGCAACCTTGTTCGGGCGCAGCTTCATGATAGCCTCGGAGGTGACCCAGGACGAACCGGGGATGGAGGGGGGCGCCAGATGGACAGAATAGAAGAAGTCGTACTTTCTGGCCCACTCGAGCATCGGCTCAACCTCTGCCGGGTCAGACAGGCCGCCGCCGCCGATTTCAGCAATCAGCCACACGCCTGCGTCGTGCATTTCCTTGAAGTCCTGCTCGGTCAGACCGTGCACCAGAACCAGCGCGCCGCCATGAACCTTCATGGCTCCGCCCGGACGGAAATGGTCGAATACACGCTTGGACATGATCGCAGCGGCCTTACAGCCGATGGGGTCATCATAGAAACGGGGCCAGCCGGGGCCCTGCTCGCCTTCGGAGACGATGCTGGTGGTGCCGCCGTACAAAGCGTCAGCATAGCAGCCGACAGCGCCGCGCTGCGGAGCATAGTCGTCGAGCGTATTGTGAACGTGGCAGTCGATGAAGCCCGGGCAGACAATCTGGCCGTCGACGTCGACAACAGTCTCGATGCCGGACTTGTCAACTTCGTTTTCAAAGCCGATCTGCGCAATCTTGCCGTCACGCACGATGATGGTATCGCCGGGGATGATGCCCTTGTTGATATCGCCACTGATGATTTTGTCAATGGATTTAATGATAAGATCGTTCATAGTCAAGTAATCTCCATTCTGAAAACTGTATTAACGGAATGTCTGTGCGCTGCCACAGCCGATTACCTGACTCGAGTATATCACATACGTTGTACGTCGTACAAGTGGGAAAAAATAAAACGTGATTTTCAATAAAATTTTCAGGCTCATATCGTGCAAACTATATAAATTCTGCAACAAGAATGCTAAAACAAGATGCACATAGTTGTTAGAAACATGCAAAACCAATTCGATAACCTCGGATTTGGCGAATTTGCCGGTTGACAGAATCTAAAAAACTTTTTAGAATGAAGATGCTGCCACAGTCGAACGTCGTACAACGGATGAACCACAACAGTTGAGCCATTTGCGCGGCAAACCCTTCTTGGTTTATAACCGGAATCACCGGCTATAAAAAATAATAAGGAGTATAAAAGGAGACTGAGATTTCATGAAAAAGATCATCGCACTGTTGCTGGCTGCTGTCATGCTGGTCGGTTTGGTTGCATGTGCATCCAAGACCACGGACACTCCCAAGGAAGAAACCACCACGGAATCCACCGAAACTGCAAAGACGGAAGAAACTGCAACTAAGGAAGAACCCGCTGCTGAAACGGAAACTCCCGAGACCACCGAAGAGCGTCCTCTGACCATCGGCCTTTCGATGTACACGCTCGAGTATCCGTTCTATGTCACGATGTGCGACGCTTTCGAGGCCGCATGTGAGGAAAAGGGTTGGACCTGCATCACCACCAACGCTTCTACCGATGCTTCCACGCAGCTGAACAACTGCCTGGACCTCATCAACAAGGGCATTGACGCTCTGGTTCTGACGAGCTGGTACGGCGACGCTCTGTCCGAGGCATTCCTTGCCTGCAACGAAAAGAACATTCCTGTGTTCCTGATGGACACCTCTACGCTTCCTGACGAAGGCGAGTTCGTCACCCGTATCGGTACCGTCAACTATGACGCAGGTTATGTCGGCGGCTTCTACGCTGGCCAGTACCTGAAGAACGAAGGCAAGGACTCTGTTGACGCGGTTGCCCTGCACAGCGGCGACGAAGTCTCCACCAGCCGCAGAGACGGCATCCTGGCCGGTGTCGAGGCTGCTGGCGTGACTGTCAACATGCTCAACGAGTACCACAGCGCTTCCCGCGAAGAGTCCATGGCAAACTTTGAAGATGCTATGACCAGCTACGACAAGATCGACCTGGTTGTCGCTACCTCCGCACAGCACGGCATGGGCGCTTACAGCGCAGCCGAAGCTGCTGGCAGAGACGAAATGCTGATCGTTGCTTATGACGGCGAGCAGGAAGAAATGGACGCCATCGACAACGGCACCGGTACGTACCTTGCAACTGTCACGCAGGATCCGGCTGGCATGGCCAGAACCATTGCTGACGAAGTTGGCGAGTACATCTTCAACGGCGCAACGTTTGAAAAGTTCCAGTCTGCTCCCGCAGGCGTCTATGGCAAGGACGGCCAGCTTTCCGCTGCTGATCTTGGCATTAACTAACCCTGAATGAAAAAAGGCCCCGGCTATCGGGGCCTTTTTCCGGTCTTGGCAAATTAAAGGAGAGATTAACGATGGATGAAAACATCCTTGTGCTGCGGGACGTATGTAAGACGTTCCCAGGCGTCAAAGCGCTGGATCATGTCGATTTTGACGTCAAGAAGGGCGAGGTTCTTGCGCTTGCCGGCGAAAATGGCGCCGGTAAATCCACACTCATGAAAATCCTTTCCGGCTCCTATACCCGCGATTGCGGAACGATCGAATTTTGCGGAAAACCCGCGGAGATTCACAATCCCAGAGACGCAGAGCGCCTCGGACTGTCGATCATTTATCAGGAGCTGAATGTTCTCCAGGGTCTGAGCGTCGCAGAAAACATTTTCATTGGACGTCAGCCCAAAAAGAAAAACGGCCTGGTTGACTGGGCCAAGATGAACAAAGACGCCGAAGAGCTGTTCCAGCAGCTCCACATTGAAATGGATGTGCGCCGCAAGGTGCTCGGCATGTCGATTGCACAGCAGCAGATGGTTGAAATTGCCAGAGCCGTCAGTTTCCGGTCGAAGCTCGTGATCATGGACGAACCGACGTCCTCTCTGACGGACCGGGAGACGCAGCTGCTGTTCGACATTATTCGTAACCTGAAAAGTAATGGCGTGTCCGTGATCTTCATCACGCACCGCCTGGATGAAATCTTTACCATTGCCGACCGCATTACGGTCCTGCGCGACGGCCACACTGTCGGCACCAGAAACGTCTCCGAAACGACAAAGGCGGAGCTGATTGCGCTGATGATCGGACGTGAGATGACGAAGCAGTTCCCGCCGAGAGACGTCAAGATCGGCCAGGAGCTTCTGCGTGTGGAAAATATTTCGGACGGCAAGAAGGTCAAGGGCGTATCGTTCAGCGTTGCCCATGGCGAAGTTCTGGGCTTTGCGGGTCTGGTCGGCGCGGGACGGACGGAAACCATGCGCATGATTTTTGGCGCGGACAAGCGGACAAGCGGCGATATCTACCTGAACGGGCAGAAGATCGAGATTCGCTCTCCGCAGGACAGCGTCAAGCATAAGATTGCGTTTGTAACAGAGAACAGAAAAACAGAAGGTTTGCTCCTGAACAAGTCTGTGTATCTGAACATCGTGATGGTCGCGCTGAACAAAATCAAAAAGGGCGGCCTGATCAATCACAAGCTGGAGCTGCAATACAGCCAGCAGTATATTAAGGAGCTGCATATTGCAACGCCGGATGAAAACAAGCGCGTGATCTTCCTGTCCGGCGGCAACCAGCAGAAGATCGTTGTTGCGAAGTGGCTGATGTCCGACTCGGAGGTCATCATTCTCGATGAACCGACCAGAGGCATCGACGTCGGCGCAAAGCGTGAGATTTATGAGCTGATCAACGATCTGGCACGGGCAGGCAAGGCAGTGATTGTCATCTCGTCCGATATGGAAGAGGTGCTCGGCATCAGCGACCGTATCGCCGTCATGCACGAAGGCAGGATTGCCGGCATGGTGGAGAAGAAAGACTTCTCACAGCAAATTATTTCTGAGTATGCAATCGGAGGCGCAAAGCTATGAAAGAGAAAAACAACTCGGTCGTCAAGCAGGCGAGCACCGTACTCAACAAGCTCGGTATCTGGGCGATTCTTGTGCTGCTGTTCGTATTTTTGTCGATTACAACCGGTAACTCCTTTTTAACCTCTTCGAACCTTATTAACCTCGTCCGCCAGATCTGCGTGACCGGCGTGTGCGCCATCGGCGCGACGGTCGTTGTCTGCGGCGGCGAAATGGACCTGAGCTCCGGCTCCATTGCGGCTCTGATGGGCTGCGCCAGCGCAACGCTGACGGTCAACTACGGCTGGCCGACATGGGTTGCTCTGCTGGTTGCGATTCTGGGCGGCGCATTGATCGGCTCGTTCTCGGGCTGCGTCATCACGTTCCTGAAGGTTCCTGCATTTATCGCAACGCTCGGCATGATGTATGTGCTCGACGGCTTCACGCTTCTGATGACGCGCGGCACGCCGATCACGAATCTGCCGTCGGATTACAAGTTCATCGGCCGCGGCTACCTTGGCCCGATCCCGTTTATCGTTGTGATCCTGCTGGTACTGGTTGCAGTGTTTGCATTCATTTTCAAATACACCCAGTTTGGCCGCAACATCGTGACGGTCGGCGAAAACGCAACGTCCGCACGTCTTTCCGGTATCAACGTGGTTGGCATCAAAATTTCGACCTACGCCTGCGCAGGCGCGCTGAGCGCACTGTCTGGCATTATGCTGATGGCACGTCTTGGCTCCGGCCAGCCGACCGCTGCATCTGACCTGTGTCTGACGGCCATGGCGGCAGTCTTCGTTGGCGGTACGTCGGCAATCAATACGCAGGGCGCGGCACTCAAGACGCTGGCAGGCGCGTTGTTCATCGGTATGATCAACAACGGCCTGAACCTGCTGGAGGTCAACGCTTACTGGCAGAAGATTGTTCTGGGCTTCATCATCATCTTCGCAATTGCGCTGGATGTCTACCGCACGGCTCAGGCGTCGCGTCAGGCAAGCTGAGATTCTGCTTGATGGAAGCAAAATCCGCCTGCGCTGTGCGTGGGCGGATTTTCTGGCAAAAGAGCCTTGACATGGACCAAAAAAGTACTTAAAATAAACAAAATAAGTACAAAAAATTGGGAATGAAAATAAAGGGAGAGCGGAAACTCATGGAAAAATTGAACAGAGGCAGGACCCTCTCAGAAAAGGCATACGACGCGCTGTGCAACGTCATCCGCAAGATGGCGCCTGGAAACAACCGTTTGCCCTCGGAAGACGATCTGGCAAATAATATGGGTGTAAGCCGCGCGACAATTCGTGAGGCGCTCAAACACCTGATGCTCGATGGCGTAACAACCACAATCCATGGCAAGGGAACCTTTGCACACCCTTCTGTGTTTGAAATTGAAAACAGAATTGATCTTTACAGCGATTTTTACATGATGCTGACCGAGCACTTTGGTCCCCCGACGGTGGTCAACGACTGGCTGGGCGAGACAGAGCCAAGCGAGCTCTATATCGAGAACTTTGGAAATACCGGAAAGCCCATTTCCACCGGCTGGCTTTACATCGCGGAGGAAAGGCCGCGCATCTACGGCCTGTTCGAAATTTGCCCGGACTTTGTGACGCGCGAAATTACCGGCGTAGAAAACATTACGAGTTTGCCGCAGCTCAGCCTGAAATACATGAATGCGCCGATTGACTATTGCAGCATGACAGCTCGTATGGGGAAAAGTGCGCGCGCGGCGCAGCGCCTGGGCCTGGAGCAGGACGAAGACCAGCCGCTTATGTACTGGGAGGAAAAGATTTACGACATCGACGATCACCTGGTTGCCGTGGGTGAGGTTTTCATCCATCCGAGCAACATGGAGCTGTCTGTCGTTACACGCTTCAGCGTATAAATAATATCTATCGAACAAGTGCCCAATTTTTGTTCTGAGCGAGAATCTCCAGAAGATATGCGAGCATTCTCAAAAGAGCGCGCTGAATCTTGCGGAGATTCAGCACCAGAACGGACATGGCGATCACATGGGCCGCAGTCTCCCGCAGCTTTGCAGTGACCAGTCCCATGCCACATTTTCGCTTCGCCAGACTGAATCTGCGCTCCACTTCCACGCGCTCGCACTCATCCCGATAGTCCTGAGCCTTGTCTCTGGTTTCCCCCTTCTTGGGCCGCCCCAGAGCTGGGCCGGAAAGACGGATCCCATGCGCCTTGCAATAGCTGAGATTCTCCCGGTTTCGG
>CEAB01007255.1_pt1 | contig 17580 bp, 16 predicted proteins | sample 557651 | NCBI WGS metagenome assembly CEAB01 (sample SAMEA3182046, study PRJEB8094) | gut metagenome | biome: human; feature: gut; material: Stool; isolation source: human stools | place: Canada | collected 2011-11-15
CATCTGAACACGATAACGACTTCTAAGGAGATCTACATATATGGCTACTATTCAAAGCAAAGGGATATTCCTCTCCCTTGTCGCCCAGTTGGACAAGCTGGCACGGCACAATCGACAAGGCAGCTTTCGTACCAAGGAGCGCTACTACGAAGCGTGCAAACGATTCTGCGCTTACCTCGCTGCAGAGTACCATCTGCAAAAGCTGGAGAACATCAGCGGCAAGCATCTGGTGAGCTATGTGCTGTACCTACAGGACAATGGCAAGTCTGCCAGTACCGTAAAAACCGACCTTGCTGCCATTCGTTTCTTCCACGATAAGATGTCCCACCCAAAGTATATGCTGCCAACGAACAGCGAGTTAGGCATCGAGTTGGAGCGCCGCCGGTTCGGGCAGCTCGACCGGACATGGAGTGGGCCGGAGTTCAACCGTCTGCTCGGCAAGGCAATGGCTGAACACCGCGACGACTTCATTCTCGCGCTTTATCTCGGGCGCTATGCGGGGCTTCGTATTCATGAGTGCTTCCGCATTGACACAGCGGCAGCAGAACGGGCATTGCGAGAAAATGCCCTCACCGTGAAAGGCAAGGGCGGCAAGGTGCGCACCGTCCCCATTGAGGACGAGCGTATTCTCATGATGCTCCGTAAGCTCTTGGCACAGACCGAGCGTGGACACAAACTATTGGTGCCGGACGGGATGCCTACCGACCGCGCCATCAACGCTTTAGAGCTGTTCATCTACCGCTACCGCAACGGGATCAACGACGAGGGTTCGGACCGCCGTTTGACCTTCCACGGGCTTCGGCACACCTATGCCGCGGAGCAGTATACAAAGCTGACGGAGGACGGCATGAGCGCCATTGACGCGCACTATGCGGTCTCCCGTCTGTTGGGCCACGAGCGCGCCGACGTAACGAACATTTACCTTGCGTCGGTCAGAAAGCGGGGCCGCGATGGAGAATAAGTGCTGTTCCCTTGACGACCTCCCCGTGACGCTGCGTGTGGAGGAGCTGATGCCGATCCTCGGCATCGGGCGCAACACAGCCTATGAGCTGGTGCGCAGCGGCAGGCTCCACAGCATCCGCGTCGGCCGGCAGGTGCGTATCCCCAAGAACGCGCTGATCGAGTTCTTGGAGAATACCGAGAAATAGAGACCTATGTCTCTCAAATAAAGCTTTGCATTTCTGCTGCGCAGGGCGTATCATTTTACTTAGGTATGTCCTGCGCGGCGGAAAGGAGGATATATGTCGCGCAAGAATGAAAACAAAAAAGGTGCCAACGGCGCCGGTTCTATCCGAAAGATCACAACCACCCGCAACGGCAAAGAATATACCTACTGGCAAGGGCGCTATACCGAGGGGTACGACGCTTGTACCGGCAAACAGATCCAGCGCAGCATCACGGGGAAAACACAGAAGGAGGTCGCGCAGAAGCTTCGGCAGATCACAGCCGAAATTGATGCAAAGACCTATGTTGCTCCCTGTAAGCTCAGTGTCACCGAATGGATGTCCATATGGGCACAGGATTATCTTGTCGGAATCAAGGCGTCTACCGCATATCTTTACAAGCGCACCATTGAGTTATATATCGACCCGCATCTCGGTCACATCCGTCTCGACGCACTGAATGCTCACACGGTGCAGCATTTCTACAACGAGCTTGCCAAGCCGTCAAAACCTGATGCTGCTCCTCTCTCCGCAAAGTCCATCAAGAACATTCACGGCGTGCTGCACAAGGCGTTGAAGCAAGCTGTTCTGATCGGCTATCTTCGTACAAACCCGACCGAAGCGTGCATTCTCCCACGCATCATCAGAAAAGAGATGCACCCCTTGGAGGAAGATCAGGTCGCTGTCTTTCTGCGCGAGGTGCAGGGGCATCCGCACGAATACCTCTATAAGATTGCTCTCTTCACCGGCTTACGCGAGGGTGAATTGCTCGGCCTGATGTGGGACTGTGTTGATTTTGAAAAGGGTACGATTCTCGTCAATAAGCAGCTCCGTAGAAGCCAGCGAAAAGGGGGGACCTATTACTTCTCCCCACCGAAAAACAACAAGAGCCGCACCATCACACCCGCGCCGTATGTGATGAAGCTGCTGCAAGCGCAGAAGGTGCAGCAGGCCAAGCAGCGGTTAAAGGCAGGCCCGGCATGGGAGGACAGCGGCTTGGTGTTCACCAATGAGTTCGGACGCTATATCTCCTACCGCGCGATCTTTGATAGCTTCAAGCGTATCGTGAAACGTATTGGCCTTTCCGACGCAAGGATACACGATCTTCGTCATACCTACGCCGTGAACTGCATCCGCGCCGGTGATGACATCAAAACCGTGCAGAGTAATCTTGGTCATGCGACCGCCGCCTTTACCCTTGATGTCTACGGTCATTTCACAGACGATATGCGCTCGGTCAGCGCGCAGCGTATGGAACAGTTCATCTCCGGTGTGCTGGGGCTTTAAGGGTCAGAATAAGGGTCAAACCCGTTTTGAGGCAGCAAAAAACCCTTGAAACCGAGTGGTTTCAAGGGTTCCCGATGGTGCGCGGTACAGGACTCGAACCTGTGACCCCATGCACGTCAAGCGAGAGGGTCAAACATGAAAATGCTATTTTTGCAACAAAATCGAGTCATGCAGCTTTCTAACCGCAGTATTCATTTCACCGAGGTAAACGTGAGAATATCGCGCCGTAGTTTTAATGTCGGTGTGTCCAAGAAGCTCTTGCACAACGCGAATATCTGCGCCAGCTTCGCGCGTAAGTGTGCCAAAGGTATGGCGGCAGCTATGCGGAGACAAACGCCGCACGTCCGGTTCTGCTTCCCGTAGGTCACGAAAGAACTTGTCATAATCGCGGGTAAAATTCCGTGGGTGCAGCAGCGTTCCGTTTTTCGTGCCAAACAAGAACTCACCTTTATGTGAAAGGTGCTGCAAACGGTATGCCAATTCAGGCAGCAGCGGAACGGTGCGTAGGCTCTTTTCCGTTTTCGCTTCATGTTCAATCACACGGGCTTGATGCCTTTCAAGATAAACAGCGCGATTTACCGTAAGCGTTGTATCCGTAATATCGCTGTCTTTCAGCCCAAGCAATTCACCACGCCGCAGACCTGTCAACAGCATTGTCATAATACCAAGTGCAGTACGCTGCGGCTCATACGTCACGGCAAAAGCAAGAATTTTCCGTACTTCTTCCCATGTGAAAGTCTCTCGTGGCTTCTCCTTTATGCGAGGGCATTTAAGGTGAAGCGCGGGATTTTTTTCACATAGGTCATTTTCTTGTGCTGCTTGAAACAGAGACTTTAGCATTACGTGCATTTTGTCCATATAGGATTTAGAAGCAGTCAAGCCGAACTCGTTCACGAACTGCTGTAGGTGCATCGGGCGAACATCACGCAATTCCATTTCTTGCAGGTGCTGCGGTATTTTGCCCGCAACCATTTGCAATGTGTAATAGGAATCGGGACGTACCGTATTCAGCTTATAAGAAGTTAAGTACATGGGAATCCAATCTCCCAATGTCATACAGCGATTCCCCCTTTCTCCGAAAGGGAGCAGGAAATCAATTTAACATCATTATAGAGTGGAATGGGGCTGCAATCCTGATGCTCATTTGCAAAAGCATAGTAATCCATGCCGCCGCTTACAAGCTTAATATCAGGACGCTTAACAAGATTGCGTGATGATAAATACCACTTGCCGAAAATCTTTTCAGAGTCCTTTGTAAGGTACTTCACCACATAATTCACAGCGCGCTCATAATTATCATCAATCGGGCAACAAGAGGAAAAGCCCCATTTCCATTCAGGCATATTATAGAGCGGTCTATCCGTGGGAGAAAACAGCGGCTCACCTGTATAGGGGCTGCAAGCTCGCTCAAGCCGAAATGAGCCAACCTTGCACAAGCCGTGAAAGTGAATCGCTCCGTCTTTATGACGTTCTGGAAGAAGAACATAAGCGAATCCCTTTCTATGAGAAGCATTTTTCAGGTAAGTCACAAGCTTCCGTTTAACTTCGTCAGCGTCATATCGGTCTATCAGCTTTTTATCAAGCGTCCAAGTAAAAAAATAATCGAAGTGGTTACAAAGAGCAATATCCTTAACAGCACGCTTTGCGCGCGCTCTGCTGACTTCTACGGCACGCTCTGGATTCTTCCCTTCCCCTTTCGGCGGAACGTCGTAGGCGCGTTCTCTGGCTTCCCAGCCAGCAGCGCGGAATATAGGCGCATTAGCAACCTGAAGAACATCAAGATTTGGGTAAATTTTGACACGAGCATTTGAGAAAACATCAGCCTGCCCAGCTATCAAGTGTGACATTTGGAACTCCTTTTTGAAACCGTTCTGTTGAATCGAGAGAAGCTAAAGAAAACGCTTTAAGCAAAAAGTGAAACCAATTTGTTGAATTATCAAGTAAGGCGCTCCCGCGCCGCTGGGCTGCTCGGTGCTCACGGCAACCTCTGCAAGGTCTTTAGGAAACGATACTTTGTGTGCTCCTAAAGATAGTGCGGCGGTGGGCTATCGCCCAACTTGGCGCGGGAGTCTCGGCTTTTTCGGCAGTCCCTGCCTTAAAGCCGATGTTACGCGAGCCGCTTTGCCGCTTCGCGGCAAGTTGCTCTCGCGTCTCCTCGCGGCAGTCTCTGCTTCTCTCAAATCGTACTATCCGATTCGGATATTATCTGTTTTAGATAATACTATCTATTTTGGATAATGTCAAATTAAAAAAATAGGACGTGTCTGCAAATGCCGCAATTTCTTTAATATCTGAAACGGATAGCATTGACTATCTGAAACAAATATCGTAAAATATCCACAAGCAAAGCAACAAAGAGGGAGAAGATATGGAGAACAAGGAAAATAAAGCTGAAAGGGCATACAAGGATTCCCCAAATTTAAAAGAAACAATCAAAAACGCTTACAACTTCGGTGCGGATCAGAGCATATCAGACAGAGAAAAGGTGCAGCAACTCGGCGAACTCGTAAAGAATACATTATATATCACCGAAAAATATAAAAAGGGACGCATAGAGAGGAAAGCAAAAGTAGCCGAACGCTTGCAGCAAGTACGCAAAGAAAGTGGACTCATGCAAAAAGAAGTAGCAGATAGGACAGGCATTAACATGGTTACACTTTCAGGCTATGAAATCGGCAAGAACGAGCCAAATATGGAAGCATTAGTACGGCTTGCCGATGTTTACAACGTAAGCCTTGACTATCTTCTTTGTCGAACAGATACGAAAGGCTGATATTAAAACTTTCCCAAAAGCAAAAATCCTCCGCGCCTTTTAAAAGGGCACGGGGGATTTTTGCAACTTTCCATTGTTTTTCAGCTTTGAGCAAAGCTGTCTTTTCTTCATTATCTCGTCAAAAACAACAAAAGCCTTGCAGCTCTAAGGCTACAAGGCTATTTTGTCTCTGGTGCGCGGTATAGGACTCGAACCTATGACCCCATGCACGTCAAGCATGTGCTCTACCAGCTGAGCTAACCGCGCGAACCGAACGTGACTATATTACCGCACTGCTGTTCATTTGTCAACACTTTTTTCGCGGAGCAGACAATTTTTTATCTCCGGCGCTGTTCCTTCCTCCGCAGGGGAGACTATTCATAGCATACGACGGCAAAAGCAAATTGTAAAGATGGGAAAATAGCAGAAATTTGCGCCGCATTTTCTGCTATTTTTCTTTTTGCGCTTTCCTTGTCAAGCCGTGCGGGCTCGGGTATAATAAGTTGAATTTTGTGTAAAGAGGTATACTTTCGATGGGGAAGCTCGGTTTTGACAACGACAAATATCTATCCATGCAGTCCGAACACATCCGCGAGCGCATCTCACTCTTCGGCGGCAAGCTGTATCTGGAATTCGGCGGCAAGCTCTTCGACGACTACCACGCCTCACGCGTGCTGCCCGGCTTTCAGCCCGACAGCAAGATTCGGATGCTCCAGCAGCTGCGCGACGATGTGGAGATCGTGATTGCGGTCTGCGCGAACGACATTGAAAAGAACAAGCTGCGCGGCGACCTCGGCATCAGCTACGACGACGACTGCCTGCGCCTGATGGATGCCTTCCGCGCGCTCGGGCTGTACGTCGGCAGCATCGTGGTGACGCAGTACGCCGGTCAAAGCGCTGCGGACGCCTTCCTGAAGCGGCTTGACACGCTGGGCGTGAAGCACTACTGCCACTATCCCATTGCCGGCTATCCCTCCGACGTGGCGCATATCGTCAGCGATGAGGGCTTCGGCAAAAACGACTACATTGAGACCACCCACTCCCTTGTCGTCGTGACCGCGCCCGGCCCGGGCAGCGGCAAAATGGCGACCTGTCTGAGCCAGCTCTATCACGAGCACAAGCACGGCGTCGCCGCAGGCTACGCCAAATTCGAGACCTTCCCCATCTGGAACCTGCCGCTCAAGCACCCCGTCAACCTCGCCTACGAGGCGGCGACCGCCGACCTCAACGATGTGAACATGATCGACCCGTTCCACCTCGAGGCCTACGGCAAAACGACCGTCAACTACAACCGCGACGTGGAGATCTTCCCTGTGCTGCGCGCGATGTTTGAGAAGATTCAGGGCAAGTGCCCCTATCAGTCCCCCACCGACATGGGCGTGAACATGGCGGGCAACTGCATCATCAACGACGAGGTCTGCCGCGAGGCGTCCCGTCTGGAGATCCTGCGCCGCTACTACACCGCACAGGTCTCCTTCGTGCGCGGTGAGGCCGACGAATGTCAGCTGCGCAAGCTGGAGCTTGTGATGCAGCAGGCCGGCGTCACGCCGGATATCTGCCCCGCCGTCGCCGCTTCGCTGCAAAAGGCTGAGGAGACCGGCAAGCCCGCCGGCGCGATGGTCCTGCCCGACGGCCGCGTGGTCACCGGCAAGACGAGCTCGCTGCTGGGAGCCTCCGCCTCCCTGCTGCTCAACGCGCTCAAGGCGCAGGGAGGTGTGAGCGACAAGCTCGACCTTATTTCCGCGCAGGTCATCGAGCCGATCTCAAAGCTCAAGATCGAAAGCCTCGGGCACCACAACCCGCGCCTGCACTCGGACGAGGTGCTTATCGCGCTGTGCATCTCGGCGCTGACGAACCCCATCGCTCAGCTCGCGCAGGAGCAGCTCGGCAGTCTGCGCGGCTGCGACGCGCACTTCTCCGTCATCATCTCGGAGGAGGACATCAAGCTCTACAAGCGGCTCGGCATCCATGTGACCTGCGAGCCGAGGTACGAGGTCAAAAAGCTGTACCATAAGTAACGCTGCGAAAAGGGGGAGCATATCCCTCTTTTCGTCACCCCAAAACCGAATCGACAAGGAGCCAATATCCATGACCATCATCGAACAGCTCGCACGCGAGCTGAACCGTCCCGCCGAGCACATTGAAAATGTCGTCAGACTGCTCGACGAGGGCAACACCATCCCGTTCATCGCCCGCTACCGCAAGGAGCTGCACGGCTCGATGGACGACACCGCCCTGCGCACGCTTGAGGAGCGTCTTGCCTATCTGCGCAATCTCACCGAACGCAAGGAGAGCGTTAAGGCGAGCATCGCCGAGCAGGAGAAGCTGACCGACGAGCTTGCCGCCGCCATCGACGCGGCGCAGACGCTCGCCGAGGTCGAGGACCTTTACCGTCCCTACAAGCCCAAGCGCCGTACCCGCGCGACCGTCGCCAAGGAAAAGGGGCTTGAGCCGCTCGCGGCGCTGCTCTTCGCGCAGGAGCGCGACTGCCCCCGACCGGAGGAAGCCGCCGCGGACTATCTCAGCGCGGAAAAGGGCGTGGAGACCGTTGCGGACGCCCTACAGGGCGCAAACGACATTGTGGCCGAGTGGATCAGCGACGACGCCGCCATCCGCCGGTCGCTGCGCGAGCTGCTGGAAAAGCGCGGCACGCTCCGCTCCCTCGCCGCGACGGAGGAGGACAGCGTCTACCGCCTGTACTACGACTTTGAGCAGCCGCTCAGCCGCTTACAGGGGCATCAGATCCTCGCCGTCAACCGCGGCGAGAAGGAAAAAATGCTCAGCGCGACCGTGCTGCTCGACCGCGAGCTTGCGCTGCCGCTGCTGCGCCGCGCGGTCGTGAAGCCCGGCTCCGCCGCGATGGAGTTCGTTAAGGCCGCCGCCGAGGACACTTACGACCGCCTGATCTACCCCTCGCTTGAGCGCGAGATGCGCGCGGCGCTGACGGACAAGGCCAGCGAGGGCGCGATCAAAATGTTCGCTCTCAACCTCAAGCCGCTTTTGATGCAGCCGCCGGTCAAGGGCCATGTGACGATGGGCCTCGACCCCGGCTATGCCCACGGCTGCAAGGTCGCGGTCATTGACGCGACCGGCAAGGTGCTCGACACCACGGTGGTCTACCCCACCTACGGCGAACGGCAGAAGAACGAAGCCATCACGAAGCTCGCGCAGCTCGTCAAAAAGCACGGCGTGGAGCACATCGCCATCGGCAACGGCACGGCGAGCCGCGAGACCGAGCAGATGACCGTCGAGCTCATTCACAAGGTCGGCGGAGGTCTCAGCTACATGATCGTGAGCGAGGCGGGCGCGTCGGTCTACTCCGCAAGCAAGCTCGCCGCGGAGGAATTTCCGCAGTTCGACGTCAACCTCCGCTCCGCTGTGTCCATCGCCAGAAGATTGCAGGACCCGCTGGCGGAGCTGGTGAAGATCGACCCCAAGGCCATCGGCGTGGGGCAGTATCAGCACGATATGCCGCAAAAGGAGCTGGACGCGAGCCTGAACGCCGTGGTCGAGGACTGCGTCAATGCCGTCGGCGTGGACCTCAACACCGCCTCCCCCTCGCTGCTCACGCGCGTGGCAGGTCTCAACGGGACCATCGCCAAGAACATCGTCGCCTTCCGCGAGGAGAACGGCGTGTTCACCACGCGCCGTCAGCTTCTGAAGGTCGCCAAGCTCGGTCCCAAGGCCTTCGAGCAATGCGCGGGCTTCCTGCGCGTGCCGGAGAGCAAAAACGTGCTCGACAACACCGGAGTCCACCCCGAAAGCTACGACGCCGCCAAGGGGCTGCTTGAGCTGCTGGGCGCAACGCCGAAGGACGCGCGCGACCTGCCCGCAAGGCTCAATGCCTACGGCGCGGAAAAGGCCGCCGAGGCGCTCGGCGTTGGTGTGCCGACGCTGCGCGATATTGCAAAAGAGCTTTCAAAGCCGGGGCGCGACCCGCGCGACGAACTGCCCGCACCCATCCTGCGCACGGATGTGCTGGACATCAAGGACTTAAAGCCCGGCATGGTGCTCACCGGCACGGTGCGCAACGTCATCGACTTCGGCGTGTTCGTGGATATCGGCGTGCATCAGGACGGTCTGGTCCACATTTCGCAGGTGTGCAATAAGTTTATCAAGCATCCGAGCGAGGCCGTCGCTGTCGGCGACGTGGTGAAGGTCGTGGTGCTCGACGTGGACGAAAAGAAGCACCGTATTTCTCTCTCCATGAAGCAGGTCCCCGAAGAATAAAGGAAGCGCGCGGTACGGCCGCGCGCTTCCTTTATTCCTGCTCCAGCTCGTCCTTTCCGATCGCCATGTCCTTCCACTGCTCGGGCAGGGCGTGGGAGATGAGCGGAAAGACATTCTCCGTGTCCGCCGTCGGCTGGATGTTGTAGGTGCCGTACTTGTTCACCAGGTCGGCGCAGCTCTCCGGCTGACCGAACACCGGGTCGGCAAACGGCGCGTCGGGAAAGGGATAGTGCCTGCGCTCCTTCTTTTCCTTGCTCATAAAAAAGATCACCTCCGGGCTATCTTGCCCGCAGGTGATCCCTTTTATGCTTTATCCGTGCAGCGTCGGCGGGTACACGCCCGCGTCATGCAGCGCCTTGAGCGCCGCGGCGACCGCGTCCTTATCCTCGTGATAGGTCATGCCGAACCATTTCGCGTCGGAGTGCAGCACGCTGACGCGCAGCTGGCCCTTTTCGATCAGCTCGCCGACCATGCTCGGCAGCAGGCATTCCTTCTTGAGCTCGCCCGTGGGGAGCGCGCGGAGGAACGCGTTAAAGTATTCCTCCAGCTTTGTGAAGATCCACGGCGTAAAGCCCCAGAAATTCATAGACACCGGCGTATCGGGCGCGTAGACGTCGCCCTCCGGGTTTTTGTCCACGTCGCGGATGGTGCCGTCGGGAAATACCGTGAGCTTGAAGGTCTCCACAACCCGGTCGAGTGTTCCGTCCGTCACATGGCACACGCCGCGCGTCACGCTGCCGTGTTCGCTGACGGTCTTATCCAGGCGGTAGCCGACCATGGTCGCCTCGCCCTCAGCCTCGAGCCTCCCAAGCTCTTCATAGATTACGCGGAAGGCGTCCACACCATAGTAATCGTCGGCGTTGATGACGATAAACGGCTCGCCGACGCAGCTCCGCGCACAGAGCACGGCGTGCCCCGTGCCGAAGGGCTTGGTGCGCTCCGTCGGAATGGAATAGAATGCCGGCACGCTGGAAAAGTCCTGATAGGCATAGCAGACCTCGACCGGCGATCCGTCCGCCGCCGTCATGCCGGCGACACGCCTGCCGCAGAGCGTCTCCACCAGCTCACGCATTTCGGGCTTGATGATGAACACCACCTTGGTAAAGCCCGCGCGGATCGCGTCGTAGATGGAGTATTCCATCAAAATTTCGCCGTCGGGACCGATGCCGTCCACCTGCTTGCTGCCGCCGTAGCGCGAGCCCATGCCCGCCGCCATAATGACCAATGCCGCCTTCATCGCCGTTCCTCCTCGTGCGTTGAGATTTTCTTTATCATAGCCCATTTGTCCTCGGTTTTCAACTTCTTTTCCGTCGAAGCCTTGTTTTTTGGCGGCGAACTGCTATACTGTCTGCGTAAATAAAATTTTTTGAGGTACAGAGCGATGGAAACCTTTCTTCACGCCGTTGCATCCGTCACCATTATCCTGCTGCTGACGGCGACCGGCTACTTCTGTGCGGTCAAGGGCTGGATGACCGTGCAGGTCAAGACCTTCATCAGCCGCTATCTGATGACCGTCGGCATTCCCGTCATGCTGATCTACGGGATGCAGAACAATCTCACGCGCGCGGACGTGCTCGCCGCGCCGCGTCTGCTGCTCATCCCGCTGCTCGTCATCCCGAGCTGCGTTGTGATGAGCCTGCTGGCGGGCCGCCTGATGAGGCTGCCGCACCGCCAGCTCGGCGTTTTTGTGATGATGGCTGCCATGGGCAACACCATTTTCATCGGTCTCGCCATGTGCCTGGAGCTGTTCGGCGACGTGGCGACGCCGTATGTCATGCTCTTCTATCTTGTCAGCAGCTGCTTCACGCAGCTCATCGGCATCCCGCTGGTACGCTGGTCGGGCGAAGCCGGCGGCTTCTCCATGCAGATGGTGTGGAAATTCCTGCGCGCGCCGACGGTCATTTCCGTCTTTCTCAGTCTCCTGCTGGTCGGACTGGACATCCATCTCCCGAGCCTTGTGATGAGCTACGCGAAATACATCAACAACACCGTCACACCGCTGGCGCTGCTGCTGACGGGCTGCATCATCCACGAGATTGGGCTGCGCAGCCTGCGCCTGACACCCACGCTCGGCGTGATGATGGTCTTCCGCTTTGTCATCTCACCGGCGCTGGGCGCTGCCCTCTGCGCGCTGCTCGGCATCGGCGGTCTGGTGCGCAGCGTATATGTCGTGGAGTTGGCCATGCCGGTCATGACGCAGACGGTCGTCGCCGCGGCGGAATACGGCGCGGACGAGCAGCTGGCCGCGCAGGGCGCGGCGATCTCCACCCTTGCCTGCTTCGTGGTGACGCCGGTGCTGATGCTGCTGCTTTGAGTCCTGCACATAGCGAGAAAATGAGAGCCGGAAACCGCAGCTTCGCGGTTTTCGGCCCTCTCTTTTTCAATTCTTCGCCTTCTCCGTCGATTTTTCCGACGCGCGCTCGGGCAGCGCGATGAGCACTGCCATCACCAGAATGGCAGCAAAGCCGAGAATATCCTGCCACGCGAAGCTCGTGTGCAGCCAAAGCGCCGCGCACAGCGCTGCGCTGACCGGCTCGGTGCAGGCGAGCAGGCTTGCGCGCACGCCGCCGACGTCGCTCACGCCCTGCAAATAAAGCGTGAACGCCAGCGCCGTGCCGACAACGGAGATCTCCAGCGTGCCGAGCGCCACCGCGGCGTTGAGCGCGACCGGGATCCGCCACGCCTGCGTGAGCACGAGCAGCACCACGCCGCCGATGAACATCCCGCAGCCCGTGCAGACGCTCACGGGATAGCGCCGAAGCAGATCGCCCGGCAGGAGCGTATAGAGCATCAGCGACACCGCCGCGCACAGACCCCAGAAGAGCGCCTGCGGCGAGAGCGCGAGCGCGGTCAGGCTGCCGTGGGTCGCAAGCAAAAAAGCGCCGAGGAGCGCGAGCACGAGCGCAGCGCCCTCGCGCCGCGTCGGCAGGCGGCGCGCACGCAGGCACACCCAAAGTAAAATGAGCGCCTGTCCCATATACTGCAGCACCGTGGCGGTCGCGCTGTTGGAGTAGCGGATGGCGGCGAGGTAGGTATATTGGCAGGTCATCAGTCCGCCGACGGAGAAGAGCACGAGCCGCAGCGCGTCGCGCCGGTCCGACCAGATGGTCCGAAGCTGCGGGCGGTGCCTTACGAGCGCGCCGCCGAGCAGCACCACGCCGGCCAGAAACATCCGCACCACGGTCAGCCAGCCGCTGTCCACACCCTGGCGGGTGAAGAGATACTGTCCCACCGTGCCGGACGCGCCCCAGCACACGCCGCCGAGCGCCGCGCACAAAAAGCCGCGCAACGTCCTCTTTTTTTCGTCCATACACGCCCTCCCGCGATCATTTTTGCCCATTGTAGCAGACCGTGCGCCGCTTTTCAAGCGCCGTGCGCGTCTTTGCACATATTCGCTCCCCGCGTTGCATAGATTGAAGCAACTCGAATAGGGAGTGTTTCATTCATGAAGGGTAATATTGAAGAGCGGGCCTGCGATCTGGCAGTTTACATCATAGAAAACCGCACCACGGTGCGCGCCGCAGCCAAGAAGTTCGGTGTCAGTAAATCGACCGTCCACAAGGACATTCAGGACCGGCTTCCGCAGATCAACCACAGCCTCTACCTTCAGGTCAAGGAGATCCTTGAGATCAACAAAGCCCAGCGGCACATTCGCGGCGGCATCGCCACCAGAAAAAAATATAAGGGAACTTGAAACTTTTTCCTCTGAATTTCGTCAAATAAAAGCAGAAACCGATCAAACACCGCACGGCCGGCCGGCCTTTTTCCTCCGCCGGCCGCGCAAGCTCTTTTTCCCTCTTGTAGTTTGTTGACATAATGAGTATAATGGCAGTATTCCCCTGTTTTCGACAATAACGGAAAGGACCGTATCCCGCCATGCAGAAAAAAAATCCCGCGAAGCGCCGCCCCGAGCGCCTTGTGGTCACACTGTTATCCCTGCTCTTTTTATCGACCGCCGTGTTTGCGACGGTCAAATATGTCTTTCGCGCGCCCGAGCTTGACACGGACAAGCCTGTTGTAACGCCGGACGGCACGGCAAGCACGGACGTCGACCGGACCGACACGGACGAGCCCGACGCTCCGGGCCGCACACGCCGCGAATACTGCTACAACATTCTCGTCTCCGGGCTTGACGACGACAACGGCGGCAGCGACACGAACATCCTCGTCCGCTTCGACGTGCCGAACAAGCGCATCGACCTTGTGAGTCTCCCGCGCGATACGCTGCTGCACAATGAATACCGCAACAACAAGCTCAACTTCGCCTACGCCAAGGGCGGCACGGAGCTGCTGATGGAGCAGATCGAAAACCTGCTCGGCATACCGGTTGATTTCTATGTCACGGTCAATCTCAAGGGCTTCATCGCGCTGGTCGATCAGATCGACGGCGTGGACTTTGACATCCCCATCAACATGGATTATGACGACCCCTATCAGGACCTGCACATTCACTTCACCAAAGGCCCGCGCCATCTCAACGGGCAAGAGGCGATGGAGGTCGTCCGCTTCCGCCACAACAACGACGGCACCGGCTACGGCACGGAGGACATCGGCCGCATCGGCACCCAGCAGGCCTTCCTCAAGGCGGTCGCCAAGCAGCTGCTGCAGATCGGCAACGTCAAGAACATCCCCGCGCTGGTGGATATTTTCTACACCTACGTCAAGACCGACCTCACGACCGGCAACCTCGTCTGGTTGGGCAATGAAGCCCTCAACATCGGCACGGAGAACATTCACTTCGCCACGCTTCCCGGCGACGGCTCCGGTTATTACAATAAGCAGTCGGTCTATGTGCTCGACGCACAGGCCACCTGCGACCTGGTCAACGAGGCCCTCAATCCCTACAATGAGGCGCTCACGCTGGAGGACATGGATATCCTCGTCCCCTGACGAGATAAGGAGTAAGCACCATGAAAAAACGGCTTTTGCTTTTCCTCTGCATCTTTACCCTGCTGCTCTCCACCGCCGCGCAGGCGGAGGACGTGACGGCGGACGTCCCCGCGCCCGCTCCTTCGGCGGAGAAGGCGGACACGCTCTCCCCCTTTGCGCGCACGCGAAGCTACGACGGGCGCTTCACGGATGTGGACGCCTCGGCGTGGTATCACGACGCCGTCGCCGCGCTGTACGAATACGGCCTGACGGAGGGCGTGAGCAGCAGCGCTTACGCGCCGGAGGGGAGCGTCACCATTGCCGAGCTGGTGACCTTTGCCGCGCGTCTGCACGCGCTTGAGCGCGGTGCGGCGATCTCCGCGGCAGCAGCCGGCGAGGCTTGGTACCAGCCCTATGTGCGCTATCTCAAGGCTGAGAAATGCCTCGGCGACGAGCTTGACGGCCACGATTCGGAGGCCGCGACACGCGCGCAGATGGCAGGCGTGCTGGCCTCCGCGCTCAGCGCGGAGTGCTACGACGAGCGCAACGCCGAGGCCGTGACCGTCGGCTATGCCTCGCACCGCCGCATCACCGATGTGGACGATTACACGCCCTATCAGAGCGATATTCTCCGGCTCTACAAATGGGGCATCGTGGGCGGCATGGACGAGGACGGCTCCTTCCATCCGAATGATACGCTCAAGCGCAGCGAGCTCGCGGCGCTGGTCGTGCGCATGGTCGAGCCGTCCGCGCGCCTGACGCTCTCGTGGCAAAGTCTTTCCTATCGCTCCGCCGCCGGTACGACCTGGGGCGACCTGATTGCGGCGCCTGCCGAGGTCTCCAACGCGCCGGCAGCCGACGACGCCGACGCCATCGACGCGCTGATCCGAAAGATGCTCCACGACGGCGCCGACAGCATCACTCTGCAATACGACCGTACGCTGACCAACGAGGAGGTCGCAAAGCTCACCCGCGCTTTTACAGTCGGCGTCAAGCGCCATTGCGAGCAGATGTACAACTCCACCTCCTGCCGCAGCTATTCCTCCGGCAAGGTGCTGCTGACCTTCTCCTCGACAGCCTGTGACGGCGCGCAGCTCAAAAAATACCGTGAGGAGACGCTCGCCCGCGCGATCCTCGTCCACGACGCGCTGTGGGAGAGCGGCTATCTGACGGGCGACATGACGCAGTATGAGTTGGCGCGGGCCTACTACGTCTGGCTTTGCAACAACTGCGTCTACGATGAGGGGACCGTCTCCAGCAGTTCTCTGAGCCATCTGGCGTACAGCGCGCTGGTGGACGGCGTGGCCGTCTGCGACGGCTACACGGGAGCATACGACCTTCTGCTGCGGCTCGAGGGCATCGAGTGTACCGCGCTTATGAACGCCGACCACATCTGGACCGTCGCGGAGCTCGACGGCAAGACCTATCACATCGACACGACCTGGGGCGATCAGGGAACGCGCGTGGACATGAGCTTCTTCGGCATGACCGAGGCGCAATCCCGTACCAAGCATGCATGGTAAACGGAAGCGACGGATAAAAAGCAGCGGCTGCATCGCAGCCGCTGCTTTTTTGCTGTGTTGATGGATTCTCAGCGCTGGCCCTTGTCGTAGGGGATGCCCTCCGCCTTGGGAGCGCGGGAACGCTTGGAGGTGAACGCCAGCACGATGAGAGAGATGATATAAGGCATCATGTTGTACACCGGACTGGGAATGTTCATCGCCGTGAGGAAGCCAAAGCCCATGTAGACATTCGAGAGCGCGCGGAACAGGCCGAAGAGGAGCGCCGCGAGCGCGATGCGCTGGGGCTTCCACTGTCCGAAGATCATGACCGCGAGGGACAGGAAGCCGAAGCCTGCCACGCCGTACTCAAAGCGCCATTCGGAAACGCCGGCGGTGATGAACACGATGCCGCCGATGCCGCCGAGGAAGCCGGAGATCAGCACGCCCGCCCAGCGCATCTTGTAGACGTTGATGCCCACGCTGTCCGCCGCCTGCGGATGCTCGCCGCACGCCATCAGGCGCAGGCCGAAGCGGGTCTTATAGAGCAGGACGTAGGACGCGGCGAGCAGCAGCGCGGTCACGAGCATGAACCAGCTGAACTCGAACGAGCCGAGATTGACGGTGAACGCCTTCTTCGCACCGGCATACTGCACGATGGAGGAAACGTCGTCGGGATTCGCCGCGGTGTTGATGGCCTTGACGATGACCGTCGCGCCCGCGGTGCCGAGCAGGTTCAGCGCGGTGCCGACAAGCGTCTGGTCCGCCTTGAAGTTGATGCAGGCCACGGCCAGCAGACAGGAATAGATCATGCCGACCAACGCCGAAATAGCCAGAACGCCGAGGATCATCACGATGGCGGGCACATTGGGCGAAATGTAGCGCATCGCCAGCGCGCCGCCGAGGGCGCCCATGATCATAATGCCCTCAAGGCCGAGGTTGATGACGCCGGAGTGCTCCGCGAAGCAGCCGCCGAGGGCGACCAGGATCAGCACGGAAGCAAAGATCAGGGTGTATTGCAGCAGCAGTACCATTACTGATCGCCTCCTTTCCCGGCCTCGGCCCGGGCCTGCGCTTCGGCTGCCCTGGCCTTCAATGCCGCCTTCTCCTCACGCTTGGCCGCGTAGGAATTCATCGCGTGCTTCATGAACAGCACGAAGCCGCAGAGATAGATAATGAGCGCCGAGATCAGATCGGAGATCTGCGCGCAGTACATGGACTTATCCACATACGCGCCGCCCGCCGTGATGTGCTGGATGAAGAACGAGGCGAGCACGGTGCCGATGGGGTTCAATCCGCCGAGGAAGGCCGCGGCGATGCCGTTGAAGCCCATCGCGGGGACGGAGGAGGTGGAGCACTGCCACTGCTCATAGCCGGTGAGATAGAGCATCGCCGCGCCCATGCCGGCGAGCGCGCCGGAGATCATAAGGCTGAGAATGACGTTGCGCTTTTCCGCCATGCCGCAGTATTTGGCGGCATTCTTGTTGTAGCCGGTGGCCTTGAGCTCATAGCCGAACTTCGTCTTTTCCAGCACGACCCACACGAGGATCGCCATCAGCACGGACAGCGGGATCGCGAGACCGACGTACTGGTTGTTGTTGAACAGCGCGCCGAGCCCCAGCGAGGGCAGCACGGCGGATTCGTTGATGTGTGCGAGCACCTTGGTGTAGGGGCTGGCGTCCTCCTTCACCGTGGTGAGGAGCATATTGGTCAGATACAGCACGATCCAGTTGAGCATGATGCCGGAAATGACCTCGTTGACGTTGCAGTAGGACTTGAG
>CEAB01052510.1_pt1 | contig 17464 bp, 23 predicted proteins | sample 557651 | NCBI WGS metagenome assembly CEAB01 (sample SAMEA3182046, study PRJEB8094) | gut metagenome | biome: human; feature: gut; material: Stool; isolation source: human stools | place: Canada | collected 2011-11-15
CCGCCGTAGAGCAGGAACTTTTCGGTCAGCGTCGTTTTACCGGCGTCCGGGTGCGAGATGATTGCAAAGGTTCTGCGCCGGGAGATTTCTTCTTTCAGGGTAGCCATGTATTCTGCCTCCAAATTCTAGTCTAGTTTTCCGGGTCACACGCTGCTACATGGGTTTGCCCTCCAAATCATGCAAAGTTTTCACAACTGTTCTAGTTTATCACACGCCATCTCATTTTACAACCGCAAACCGGCAAAAAATCACCCCGGCAGGATACTCCCGCCGGGGTGAAGGTTGTATGGTCAGAAATAATCCCGCATGGCGCGCGAGCTGGTCACGGCGTAACAGATCAGCACGACCGCCTCAATACCCCAGGGTACAAACGTCCACGGAAATTCCAGAATCGGCGGGTCACAGCGCTCGTTGATGGCAGAGAACACGCCGAACAGCAGAATCACCAGTCCCAGAATGCCGAGCTTCGGGCGGATTGTTTTGATGTAGCCCTCTTCATCGAGGCAGTCGGACGGCTTGCGGTCCTTCGGCAGCAGGACGCTGCTCATGAAAAGCTTCTTTTCCCGCACCAGCCGGAACCAGGTGTACAGGCAGTATCCGCCGCACAGGACGGAAATCAAATTCATCAGATCGTTCATGGAATTGTTCATGTCTCGTCTTCTCCTTCTTTGTCTTCCGGATCCTCCGGCTGCTGCGCCGCTTCATACTTTTTTGCTTCCGCCCGCAGATTGCGAATCAGCAGCCAGATACCAACAGCAGCAAACACAACGCCTGCAATCACGCCGACGAGCTTCGTGGTCTGCCAGTCCTTGTCTCCGATTGCGCCGGAAATCAGCTGATAGGCAAGGTACACCAGATACCCGCCCGCAAGCAGCTGGAAAAACCGGCTTCTGTCCTCCTGCTGGCGGCGCTTCTGCTTTGCCGCAGCATCTTCGTCCGGCGCAAGCGACTTTTCTTCGCGTTCGTTTTCTTTCATATTAAGCAAGTCCTTTCCTGAACTGTTCCATCATCTCACCGGTCAGACTCAAGTGCGTCCGGTCCTCCGGAATTTCGCTGCGGTAAAACCAGCCGGCTTCCGACAGCTCGTCCTCCTGGACGGTAATCTTGTCGCTGCCGTCCAACTCGGCAAAGAAGCCAAAGAGCAGCGTATCGGTAAAGACCCACGGCTGCGATTTATAAAAGCGCAGGTTCCTGACCCGCAGCCCCGTCTCCTCCAGCACCTCGCGGTGAACCGTCTGTTCAATGGACTCGCCGATTTCGTTAAAGCCCGCGACAAGCGCGTAATTTTTAAATGGGCGGTCTTTATATCTGGTCATAACAAGACGATCTCCATCGTAAATTGCCACGATGACTGCCGGGCAGATTTTGGGGTAGACCGTATTGCCGCACGCAGGGCAGACCATTGCCCGCTCGATCCTGCTCTTTTCCATCGGCTTTCCGCACCTGCCACAGAACCGCTGCCCACTGTACCAGCGATATAAGCTCTCCCCTGCTGCCGCAGCCATGAGCGCAGGTCCCGGCACGAGCGTGCGGAGCTTGCCGGTGTCGAAGTACGAAAAGCCATTTGCCTCTTTCAGTTCCGCGTCCGAGAGCAGGTAGTCCGCCCGCTCGTCAATCGAAAACGCATATTGCAGCGCGGAAGGCTCCACGTCCTTCACGCGCGGCAGCACGAGGCTTCCGTCTTCCACCTTACAATAGAGCGTCCGCCCGCGGTAGCAAAGCACAAAATCGTCCGCCTCCGGCTCCTTCCAAGACATTTGATTGTGATAAATATGCGGCGCAATATCCTGTAGCATCTGTCTCTCCTTTATCTCTTCTGCAAAAACGCTTCAATCTGCGCGCGGCTTGCCTGCACCGAGCCCTGCGCAAAAAACGGCTTGCCGCCGCCGCGCCCGCAGCATGCCGCGTTGAGGTCCTTCACCAGCTGGCGCAGGTCCCCGTCCTTCCGGCACAGCGCGTATTTATACCCCTCGGCGTCAGAGCCCGCAAAGATGGCAATGGTTCCGGAGCAGTGCGTCATAACGGCGTCTGCGAACCTGCGCAGCGCGTCCGGACTCATCGGCTCTTCAAAAAGCAAAACATCTGCGTTTCCTTCATATGCTTTTGCCTTCATGGCAAACAGCTCGTTTTCCAGCTGAGAAACGCGGTATTTGACCGCCGCCAGCTCGTCCATCGCCCGGACTGCCGCCGCATTCGTCTCGACCGGCTTTGCAGACAGCAGCGCCGAATTTTTTCGGTTCTGCTCGATGAGAAGGTTCACATATTCATACGCCCGCATGCCGCACAGAATCTCCAGCCGCACGCCCTCGTGGAACTTCACGCAGGAGAAAATCTTGATGAGACCAATCTCTCCCGTTCGGGTCACATGCGTGCCGCAGCAGGCGCAGATGTCGGCGTTTTCAATCGTCACAATCCGCACGCTTCCGGTCAGCGCCTTCTTGCTGCGGTAGGGAATCTGTTCCAGCTCTTCTTCGGGCGGGAAGGAAATTCGGATTTCGCGGTTTTCCCAGACGACTTCGTTCGCCTCGCGCTCGATCTGTTTGAGATCGTCCTCCGTCAGCATGCCGGAAAAATCGATCGTCACCATGTCGGCGCCCATGTGAAAGCCCACGTTGTCGTAACCGAAGCGCCGGTGGACAATGCCGGAGAGAATATGCTCGCCGGAGTGCAGCTGCATCAGGCTCAACCGCCTTGCCCAGTCGATGCTGCCCTCCACCTCGCTGCCCGCCTCCAACGGCTTTTCGCAGTAATGCACAATTTCGCCGCCAGCCTCATGCGTATCCGTCACGCGGACGCCGGACAGACTGCCGGTATCTCCCGGCTGACCGCCGCCCTCGGGGTAAAAAGCCGTCCGGTCCAGGACCACATCAAATCCGTGCTTTCCCGGCGTGCAGGACAGGACCTTTGCCCGGAAATTTTTACAATAGACATCTTCATAAAAGAGCTTTTCAGCTGCCATCTTCCTACCGCCTGTTTCGCTTGAATTTCTTTTATTCTAACACATCCGGACGCGAATGCCAACTGCTTCTTTCATCCGCGCGGTTTTCAAACTTTTTTCCTGTGTTTTCGATTGACAAACGCCCGGAAGTTTCATAAAATATATGTTGGGTCTTGATGCAAAGCAGCACCAAGCCGCAACATATCTGACCGAAAAAGGGGGAAAACAGAATGGACGCAGGAAGTAGTAGCGGCACATCAGCAGGCCGAAGTTGCTCCGGGCTCGAGCCGCCTTCGTGCGCGCCGTTCGCCCTTTGCTGATTTGCCTGCGACGTGTCTTACTTCCTAAGTAAAAACTTTTTAGGAGGAAAGACCTATGGCAGAACATAATTTCTCCGTAGAGAACACGCTGACGCTTCTGTTGGACGACAAGAAGTATCACTCTCTGCGGGACATCCTCAGCACCATGAACCCCGCCGACATCGCCGCGGTCTTCGACGAGCTGCCCGAGAGCAGGCTTCCGCTTCTGTTCCGCCTGCTTCCCAAGGAGCTGGCGGCGGAGACGTTCGTCGAAATGGATACCGACGCGCAGGCGCTTCTCATCCGCGGTTTTTCAGACAGCGAGCTGAAAGAGGTTATCGACGAGCTTTACGTCGACGACGCGGTGGATATCGTCGAGGAAATGCCGGCAAACGTCGTCCAGAGAATCCTCACGCAGGCGGACCCCGAGATGCGCAAGCAGATCAACGAAATCCTGCGTTACCCCGAGGATTCCGCAGGCTCGATCATGACGACCGAGTACGTTTCCCTGCGCCCGAATATGACGGTCGGCGAAGCAATTCTCCGCATCCGCCGCACGGGCATCGACAAAGAGACGATCTACACCTGCTACGTCACCAAGGGGCACAAGCTCATCGGTCTGGTGTCGGTCAAGGACCTTCTTCTGTGTGAAGACGACAATGCAACGATCGAGTCCATCATGACCGACCATGTCATTACCGTGGGCACGCTGGACGATCAGGAGCAGGTCGCACAGATGTTCTCGAAGTACGACTTTCTGGCATTGCCGGTGGTCGACACGGAAAACCGTCTTGTCGGTATCGTCACCTTCGACGACGCCATGGACGTCATGCAGGACGAGGCGACGGAGGATATGGAAAAGATGGCGGCTATGCTCCCGTCCGAGCATCCGTATCTTCGCTCGTCTCCGTTCGAAATCTGGAAAAACCGAATTCCCTGGCTGATGCTGCTGATGATTTCGGCAACACTGACAGGTCTGGTCATTACAAGCTTTGAAGACGCGCTGGGCGTGCTGCCATGCCTGACGGCGTTCATCCCGATGCTGATGGACACGGGCGGCAACTCCGGCTCGCAGGCGTGCGTCACGGTCATCCGCGGCATCAGCCTGGACGAGATTGAATTTCGCGACATTTTCAAGGTCGTCTGGAAAGAAATCCGCGTGGCGGTCCTCTGCGGCATCTGCCTTGCCATCGCCTGCTTCGGCAAAATCATGCTGGTCGACCATATGCTTCTCAAATCCGAATCGGTTACGACGTGGGTCGCGCTTGTGGTGAGCCTGTCGATGGCTGTGACGGTGTTTCTTGCCAAGCTCGTCGGCGGTACGCTGCCGCTGCTGGCAAAGAAGCTCGGCTTCGACCCGGCGGTCATGGCGTCTCCGATCATCACGACGATTGTGGACTTTTTGTCCCTTCTCGTCTATTTTACCTTTGCAACCACAATTCTTCATATCGGCTGAAAGTATCAAACGCGCCGCACGGTTTTTCCGTGCGGCGCTTCTTCCTATGTAAGGGCTAAAGATTACATCGGAACGGCAAATTGCGACATGTCCAGCCGCAGCCCGGCAAAGCTCAGAAGCAGAATCACAATCGCCGCCAGAATGTAGATGCAGAAAAAGCTTCTGGCGTAGTTTCGTTTGTTGATATTCCGGCTGGTTAACGCATGGGCAATCAGGAAAATCCAGCCGATCACCGGCACCGAGTATAAAATGCTCAGCCCAAAATAAGCCCAGGGCGAAAGCGGGCGGTAAGCCTCCGGAAGATATTGCTGCTCAAATTCGTTCATTTTTACGCCTCCTCAGCTGTGCTGCTTGCAGCTCATCGTTTCCGCCGTCAGGCAGAAGACCGCGACAGCGTCCGCCTGCTCGTCGGTAAAAGAAAACGCGCAGTCCTTACGATAGTGTGCCATAATGGCAGAAAGTGCCCGCTTCTTTTCCTCCAGCGTTTCCACCGGACGGACCGTTCCCGTTCCAATAACGCTCTGATAGAAAAAGGTATGCCTGCAGCCGATTTCCGCTTCGCCGAGCCGGTGCGCGCCGTCGAGCTCGAAGCCCGCCTTCGTGCCCTGCCCGATCATGTCGACCTTTCTTCCCTCTTTTGCGCTGTGGAAATAGAATTTCGCGGGCTTCCCCGGCACGTAGGCAAAGTTCAAAGGCACAATATACGCGCCGCCTTCTGCGTTCAGCCCCAGCCGCAAGCAATCGCAGCTTTCAATGATCGCGTCAATTTCATTCTGCTGCACAACTTCCCTGTCTTGCCTTCTCATTGCTTGTCTCCTCTCCCTGCTTCGCCGCCTGCTCCGGTTCTTCGTCCTTCCAGAGCGGCAGCATCTGCGTCAGATATGCATACGCCTGACAGTAGCAGGCGATATGGTAGTTCATCACGGTGTCCTGTACACTGTCCGCCGCTGGGACCTGCAAAGAGATTTCCGGCAAAGATATCTCCTGCGCAGAATCCAGGGTATCCAATCGTTTCTTGTTTTCCTCCGACACGCGCCCGAAGCTGTCCATCATGCCAAGCGCCATGACCTCCTGCACCATGCGCCCGGCAAGCTGCGCGCAGCCCGTCTGCCAGGCAAGGCTTCTGCGGCTGCGCCGGGTTTTCAGCAGCGCCGCCTGCTGGCGCATCTGGTCCAGCTCAAACTCCAGCTTCTCGCGCAAGTGCGCGCATGCGCTTAAATCCGGGTAGCGCCCGAAGCTTGTAATCTCCCGCAGTGCGCGCAGACTTTCCTCTCGCAGCTTTTCCAGCAGCGCCAGCACCTGCCGCTCGTTGGCGTACGGATGGACGAAGATGTTCACTGCCAGACCGAACGCCAGCCCAATCGACACATCGCGCACGCGCGCGAGAATGTCCGGCAATTGACTTGCCCCGGAACACACAGAGATAAAAATCACCGACGAGAGAAACACCGCATACGACACATGCAGCAAATTGCACAGCCCGATGACCAAAAACAGGCTCAGCCCGATCACAAGCGCCGGCGGGTCCGGCAGCACATGCAGCAGCAAAAAGCCGAGTACGCTTCCCACCAGCACGCCGACCATCTGGTTCAGGCACCCGGTCCACGATTCGCGGATCGTGCGCCCCATCGCGCAGTACGCGCCCATGAGCGCCAGCACCGGGCTCATTTCAGAAAACCGGCTGCACACCAGAAGCGTCAGCGTTGCGGCAATCACCGTCTTCAAAACCCGGTAGCCCGGTCTGTGGAGTCTCCAGAATTTCATAGCGCCTCCATATGTACGCGCTCCTTGCGGAGCGCCGCGCGTCAAAGATCGTCCGCGTCCTGCACGGGCGTTTCCATGGGGTCTGCCGGTTTTCCGGTCCAGCTGCCCTGCGGGTCCGTCTTTGCGTGTCCCTGCCACCAGCTGTCAGTTTCTCTGCTCTTATCGCTGCGTTTTTTCATACCGCGCCTCCTTTCCTGCAGAATACGCTATTGTCTGCAGAAATGCCGCGCGGCATGCACGATTATGAATGCTTGTGCAGATGGCTTCCCGTCTGGTCGCAGGTCTCCTTCCGATAGGTCGCTGCCGAAAGGTTTTCAAAAAGCGCGGGGCATTGCGCTTCCAGCGCCTGCAGAAAATCCGGGTAGTCCTGCCTTGTGACCGGAATCAGAACCGCCTGCTGCGCATCAAACAGCGTGTCCCGCGCAAGAAGCTCCAGACAGTCGACCGGATGCAGCCGGTCCTCGGTAACACTCCGCTGGATGGAAACCGCTTCAATTTTGCTGCACGGAAAAAGAATCATCGTCCGCTCGCAGAAAACGCAAACCGCAGCTTCCGCCTCATCCTGCGCGCGCAGCAGCTCGATGCTGTCTTCGGGCAGGAGCATATACCGCTTCATAGCGTCCCCTCCATGTCCATGTGCAGGCTTCCGTCGGTCAGCGGCATTTTATGCAGAATTGCTTCCAATACGCCGCCGGCAATCGCACTTGCCTTATCGGAGACGGTGTCGCAGTTCTCAACCTTTGCGCGCGGGTCCACGTCGCCGGACTTCATGCCCTTCGTTACCGGCGTGCCGTCCGGAAGAATTCCGCGCAGAACGCCCGCAATCATACAGGACATCGGAAGACCGTTCACCTCGCCGACCGTTTCTCCGACCGTTACCAACGCCCCAATATCGCGCAGCTGATGGAAAATGCCCGTGTCCGGCGCGCGCAGCACGCGCTCTCCGGCAAAGCCGCCGATCAGCCCTGGAATGTTCGTGTTCGGAATTGGCTCGCCGTCCCAGATCACCCTGCCGAGCGTATGTCCGCGCATGGTCTCAATGACCGCATGGCAGTCGCGTCCCGCGCAAAAGCCCGGTCCCAGCGCGATAACCAGCGGCGCATCGGTGATTTTTGTTCCGAGATTTCGTTTTGCCAGAATCCCGTCAACCAGGACTTCCGGATGCAGCCACGTGCGGCAGGACGCCGTCTCGTCCGGCAGGACCGGTATTTCTCCGACAGAAAGCGCCGCTTTTACCTCGCGTGCCGTTTTGCAGCACACGCCCACCGCATCTTCCACCGTTGTTTTTCCGAAACGGATCGCCTGCGAAAAGCAAACCGTTCTTCGAATGGCGGTTGGCTGCGGAAGATCCGTCATGACGACCGGAAAATTTGCCCGGTGCAGCCGCAGCGCAGCGCCCGAGGCAAGGTCTCCGGCTCCCCGAATCAGCACAAGCATATCATCTTCTCCTTTAATAGTTCGCCTGCCGCAACCGGGCAGTGCAGATACGCTGCCAGCTCCCGCGCCAGCGCCAGCTCCCGCTGCGTCTGTGCCTGATTGACCAGCACCCGCGTATGAAAGCCTTCCAGATTTATGAGCCGCGCGGCAAGCTCCGGCGTTACAATCGTATCCTGCGTCACACCGAGCTTTTCGGCGTAGAGTGCCGGTCGGTGCGCCGCGGCAGCAATCGGCTTTCCAAAGCCCGACGCACCGAGAACCAGAATGGTCTGGTTTGCTTCCGGCGGAATCACCGGCTCATGGGCTGCGTGCGCCTTCAGAGGAAGGTGCTTCGAGCCGTCCGCCTCCGCGAGAATGTAATCCGCCATCGGCAGAAGCTTCTCAAACGCAAGCTCCGGCGCGGTGAATTTTCCCTCTTGCGTCCGCGTTCCCACGCAGACGCACTTCGTTTTTTTCAGTGTCCGGCGGATTTCCGTTTCCGTTCCATCCGTCAGGCACGGCAGGTGCTCCGGCGGCAGAATATGCGTCGTGGTACACACAATCACACGCGCCGTCTGAGAAAGCTCGCGCGCCAGCGCATATAAAAGCGTCGTCTTTCCGCCGCCTCCAATGATGGCGGTCAGCCCCGGCTGAATACCGAGCATCCGGCGCAGCTGCATCTTCCGTTCCTGCCTTTCGTTTTTTCTACTTTGATGGTATCACGCACGCGCCAAAACGTCAAGCGCGCGCAGTTGACAACGCCGCCCGCATTCTTTACAATACTGCAATACAAGCTTTTCATCAGGAGGTTTCTCATGTCAGACGCTGCCTTCCCATCCCGCCGCGGTCTTACCGGCGACGCACTCAAGCTGCTCGCGATCCTTGCCATGACGCTTGATCATATCGCGTGGCTGCTGTTCCCCGGGTATCCTGCGCAGGCGATGCCGCTTGCCATGCACATCATCGGCAGGCTCACCTGCCCCATCATGTGCTATTTTATTGCCGAGGGCTATCATTACACCCGAAATTTCCGGCGCTACGCGCTGCGGCTTTTCCTGCTTGCGATTGTCTCGCACTTTGCTTATATCTACGCCTCCAATGCCTATCAGGATTGGCGCTCATTCATTCCCTTCTATTCCGGAAGCGTTCTCAACCAGACGGGCGTCGTGTGGTCGCTTCTGGGAGGGCTTTTGATGCTGCGCGTGAACGATCTGGACTGCGCGGTCTGGAAGAAGGCGGCGCTGATTCTGCTTCTTTGTCTTCTGACCTTTCCGGCAGACTGGAGCTGCATTGCCGCGCTGTGCATTCTGTCCATCGGCTCAAACCGGAGAAATCCCAAAAAGCAGCTTCTCTGGTGCGCGTTCTACGTCAGCCTCTACGGCGCAGTCTATTATTTCTCGCTCGACCGGCTCTACGGTGTTTTACAGCTGTGCGTCTTCCTGTCCGTGCCGCTGCTGCGGCTCTATAACGGCGCACGCAGCAAAAACGCGGCTCTCAGCCGCGTCATGAAGCCGCTGTTTTACCTCTACTATCCCCTGCACCTGTTTCTCATCGGTCTGATCCGTACCTTTTTCCTGTCCTGAGGCTTCCATCATATGTACAAACGGCAGAGCCCACTCGGCTCTGCCGTTCTGCTTTTATGTATTCCAATGCTGCGCGCCGGTCAATGCGTCGAGAATCAGAGAGCCTGCCGTCACCGCGTCTTCTATCGTCAGATAGTGCGGCGCACTCTCGTCGATCAGCAGCCGCCCGGACGGCGGCAGCTCGTCGTCCGCAAACCAGACCTTAAGCCAGAGGCTGCAGCGCGGCAAAAACGAAAAGTGCGCACAGAAATCCGCATTCGAGGGCAAAAGCTCTGCGCCCATGGAAAGGCAGCGCCGCGCCAGCTCCTCCGGCGGCAGAACACCGAGATCCCGCCTCACGATCAGCTCTGCGTTGCGGTCGAGTCCGCCGCCGCGCACCAGACCGTCCTTATACTGGGAAAACGAGATCATGCGCCCGGAAGGAGGCGCCCCGTCGGCAAGGTCAAGATAATGCAGCAGCGTCAGCGTATGCCAGTTGGAAAGCTGCGGCAAGACGGTGCAATCCGGCAGCCGGACCGAGACTGTTTTTCCGAGCGTATCGACCAGATACATACCGTCTTCATATCGCACGCCCGCCTTCCGGGAGACCTCCTGCGGCGTATGCCGCAGCAGCCGCTCGCGCGCCACGATCCGCATGTTTTCAAATTGCCGATCCGCTTTTTCCATGTCATCACATCCTGCCGCCATCTTATCACGTCCGCTCCCTGTTGTATAGCCCAAACCTGCACGGCAGACTGCGCACCAAAAAAGGAAGACACGCTATGGATATGCTCCCCGCAGCGCAGAGCAGCATGGCAATCCATATGGGAACGGGGCGCAGGCAAGATTTGTCGTGCGGGAACAGTCTATCCTCAATCGGATGTCTGCGCGCCCCGCCTGCGCTTATTCTGGATATAGAGCAGGCATGCGGCTGCTGCAATCAGCAAGGCTCCGCCTGCCGTATACAGCTTTGTGCCGGCACCGCCGGTAGACGGGAGCACCGGTGTTGTGTAGTTCGGCAGACACAGCGGGTCCTCGCTGCTTCCAACTCCGGGGTACCGGTCTCCGAAGAAAATACCATATTCCATCGTGACAGGATTTTGCGTAATTGTCACGGTTACAGAAAGCTTGTTATCCATATACCCATCCGGAACCTTGGTCTCCGTCAGGGTATAGGTCCCCTCTGTCAGCTCGCGGAAATGCATCAGACCGTCTTCGCCGCTGGTCGCCGTAGCAACGACTTGTCCCTCGGCATCGGTCAGTTCGAATTCCGCGCCGGACAGTGCGCTGCCGCTGATTCCGTCCACCTTTTTCACGCAGAAGCCTGCGAAGGGGATGCGCGCCCAAACGGTGTTGGATTCCTTCACCGAGGGTGACTCGTTCGTCTGAAAACCAAAGGAGTTGTTCGCTTCCAACCATGTCGCGGTGCCGGATGTCTGGTCCTGCGAGGTCTTTTCATGCAGCTTCGCCATGGACGCCTCGTCCAGTGCGGATGTTGCCTGCACCGGAATGCGGACCTCAAACGTGCTTTCTCCGTTCTGCGACAAGCTCTGTCCCTTCATTGGCAACGATCTTAAATGCTGTGACAGCGGAATCGTCGGAAACGGAGCTTGTCCATATACCAGTATTAACCATTTCTGTCATGGACTTTTGGTAAACATCCGTGCTCGTGGTGTAATAGACGCTATAGCCCTTCAGCGGGGTAATGACCCCGCGCAGCCGAACATCAAACTCCGAGCCGCGGTCCGTAGTGGCGAACACATTCCGGTCGCCAATCTGCGGCAGCGTATCATACACCGTCAAGCCGGTATATTCCTGGGCAGTTTCATTTGTAATTTTCAGCAGATAGTCAAAGGAGCCTCCCTCCTTGACAAGCAGGCCCTGCTTGCTCCAGTTGTTGGAGCCTTCCGGGGCGATGAACTTTTCGGCGTAGATCGACTGGGCGGCGATGATGGTGGCGTCAGAGTAAGGCGCATCCACAGTACTTTACGGTTGATGATGATGGGAATGTTCATGTCAAAAACGATCTGGAAAACTGCGGAGACAACGAAGTTGTGCAGCAAATTCCAGACATTCGCTTCAATACACCGGAGTTGTTCGTGGAATAACCTTAACCTTTTAATTATTCCGAAATCCGTACACCGCAAGGCTTACCCCACCCAAGGTGCCACTGGACTTCGGAATGGCAGAAATCGATAACCGAATAAAGCAAAAAGGGCTTTCGAAGTCAGAAGTTGACCTTGAAAGCCCTTGCTTTATGCCTTTTTCGACAGGTTTGACCCCGGAGAAGTTTTTTCTATTGTATCAAAATCAGCAGGAACATTGAAACCCGCATTGGGCAGCAGTGTTTCCATTGCACTTTTTAATTATTCCTCTGAACCTAATGCACACCCTCCAGACCTATAATTAAAAAGTACATAGGCAGAAATGGGAAAAGCTCTACGGCACTCGTTTCTGAGTAACCGCAGAGCCTGCTTTCGTTAAAAGGTATATGAAAACCCTTGCAAATAGGGACTTTTGCAAAAAGAAACTGGACACCCGATTCGATACGCATCGTATCAAAACTGGTGTCCAGTTATGGTGCCGGTGGCCGGACTCGAACCGGCACGCCATCGCTGGCGGTGGATTTTGAGTCCACTACGTCTACCAATTCCATCACACCGGCATTACCGGAATATTATACTATACGCCCCGGCAAAATTCAAGCCTGATTTGCAAAAATCAGCCGTCCTGCCCCTGCATGCGTTCGTTGAGATGCTTACAGAGCAGCGCCAGCGACGCTGCCATGTTCTCGTTCTGCACCAGAATACCGTCCGGTACGTTCAGATGCTTGGGTGCAAAGTTCCAGATGGCAAGAATGCCGTTTTCGATCAGCAGATCGCACACGCCCTGCGCATACTCCGCGGGCACGGTGATGATGCCGATTTTGATCTTGTAGCGCTGGCAGACCTCGCCGAGCCGCGACAGATGCATGATGGGCTTGCCGCCGTTGGTGGTGCCGATGAGCGTATCGTTGGCGTCGAATGCGGCGACGATGTTGAGTCCGTATTCGGCAAACCCGCCGTAGCCCAGAAGCGCCCGACCGAGCTTGCCCGCGCCGATCAGCACGGCATCGTTGCTGTTGCCGTAGCCGAGGAAGTTTTCAATATCCGCAATCAGGTGTTCGCGGTTGTAGCCGATTTTCGGTCTGCCCCCGTCTGATACCAGCGCCAGATCCTTGCGCACCTGCACCTCTCCCATATGCAGACCCGCGGCAAGCGCCGTCGCCGAAATGTTCGCCGAAGCCTCCGACGGCAGCGCCTTCAGATACGACAGATAGGTCGGCAGCCGCTTCAAAGTCGCTTTTGAGATTTCTTTTTCCATATGCTGTGTGTCACTCCTGTTGTGCATGCCGTTTTTCCTGTTAAATATCGATAAAAAATATCGATAAAAGAATCGTTATAATAATAGCACAACTTTTGCCAGCAGGCAACCGGAAATATTGCCCAGATTACCCGCACAGCTGACGGGAAATTTCGCGGCGCAGACGCAGCATAATCCGCTTTTCCAGCCTGGAAATGTACGATTGTGAGATGCCCATCAGCTCGGCGACCTCCTTCTGCGTTTTCTCCGGTCTTCCCCCGAGTCCAAAACGCATCTGCACAATCTGCATCTCCCGCTCGGAGAGCCGGGACAGCGCCTGACGCAGCAGCTCATGGTCCACGTCATCCTCCATCGGGCGCATGACCGTATCTGATTCGGTACCCAGAACGTCAGACAGCAGCAGTTCGTTGCCGTCCCAGTCGGTGTTGATCGGTTCGTCGAGCGAGACCTCTGCCTTTTGCCCGGAAATCTTACGGATGTACATCAGAATTTCGTTTTCGATGCAGCGCGAAGCATACGTTGCCAGCTTGATATTCCGGTCGACGCGGAAGGTCGAAACCGCCTTGATCAGTCCGATCGTTCCGATCGAGATGAGGTCCTCCATACCGATGCCGGTGTTTTCAAAGCGCCGCGCCAGATAGACCACCAAACGCAGATTGCGCTCGATGAGCGTCTGCTTGGCGCTCTCGCTTCCTGCAGCAAGCTCCCGCAGCAGCGCCTGCTCCTGCGCCGGGGCAAGCGGCTGCGGCAGCACATCGCTGCCGCCGATGTAAAAAACGGGGTCCGGCTGCAAAACGCCGAGCATCTGTAGTAGTTTCCGAAGTTCCAATTTCATGCCGCTCCTCCTGTCAAAGCTTCATATTCTCCGCCGCCAGACACCGGCGTGGGTGAAAAGGCGGCGAGTGCGGGGATATAGCGCCCGTTCTTTCCCTTGCGTTCGCAGCGCACGGCAAGCAGCATCCCCTGCCGGACACCCACCGCGCGGTACGGAATCAGGCGCAGGCGAATCGACGGCTTTTCGCGCGAGAGCCTTTGCAGCAGCTCCGGCGGACGCGCAAAGTCCTGTTCCGATAGCGCCACACTGGGCAGCAGCCTTGCCGCCGCCTGCCAGTCCAGCACAAAAACAGGCTCGTTCGTGATGGGGTCTTTGAGCGCGTTTCCGGTGTCGACCAGCGCGCGCAGCGTGATCTCCCGCTCTTCCAGCCGAAGCGTAAGCTGCTCAAACGAGCGCGCCGAATGCTGCGCACAGGCAGAAAAAAAGAGCCGACAAACCGCTACGCACAATGCCCCGATGGCGCACAGCGCCAGCGCGCTGACCGGATAATACCCGTCGCCCGGAAGGCGCATGAGTCCTGTACCGGTCAGCTGCGTGAACGCCGTCACAGCGCCTGCAAACACGCAGCCCATCACGCAGAACGCCGCCGTCAGCCGCGCAAGGTATCTGCCGGCTCCGAAGGAAAGCAAGCACATCCCCACCGCCGCGCAGAGCTTCACCAGACCGCTGCGCAGAAATCCCAGCTCCGGCAGCACCGCTGCCACCGCGTACACGCCGCCGAGGCATCCTGCCGCAATCAGCCGCCGCCAGAAAAGCTTCTGCCCGCACAGCCGCGCGCTGCATGCAAGAAGCCCCATATCAATCGCCGCGTTGAGCGCAAAAAGCGCTTCTGCACAAAGCCGCATGCGCCGCTCCCCTTCCCGCTCGTTCTGGACAAAGTATAGTCTCCGCCGCGCAAAAAAGCGGTCGCAATTCCAAAAGGAATTGCAACCGCTCGTTCGTCCTGTTTGGCTTGCTTTTGCGCTCAGCCGTTGGATGAAGTCTGCTCGCGCACAATCTGGCGGATATTCTTTTCCGCCTTTGCGCGCGGCAGCATCACCTCATGTCCGCAGCCGAGACAGCGCAGACGAAAATCCATGCCCGTGCGCAGCACCAGCCAGCGCTTGTCACCGCAGGGATGCTCCTTTTTCATAACCAGAATGTCGCCCAGTCGAACGTCCATCTTGCGTCCTCCTATTTCTTAATCTCGTCCCAGTACCGCTTTGCCGCCTGCTCGGTCTTATTGTCCCCATATTCATAGTAGCGCCGGTCCTTGATTTCATCCGGCAGATACTGCTGGCGGACCCAGGCGTGTGGGTAGTTGTGCGGATACAGATACCCCTGCTCGCGCTCAAAGCCCGTGCCGTCGGCGTGGACATTCTGAAGCTGGCGCGGAATATTGCCGGTTTTTCCGGTCTTCACGTCGTGAATTGCCCGATCGATGGCGATGCAGCCGGAGTTGGATTTCGGCGCCGTCGCAAGCAGAATCACCGCGTCTGCCAGCGGAAGCCGCGCCTCCGGAAGCCCCAGCTGCAGCGCACTGTCAACGCATGCCTTGACAATCGCAATCGCCTGCGGATAGGCAAGTCCAATGTCCTCGCACGCGGAGCAGAGAATCCGCCGGCACGCGCTGGGCAAATCTCCTGCCTCCAGAAACCGCGCCAGATAGTGAATTGCCGCGTCGGGGTCAGAGCCGCGGATGGACTTCATGAGCGCGGACAGATCGTCGTAGTGCTCATCTCCCGCCCGGTCGTAGCGCATCGCTGAGCGCTGGGTGATCTGCTTCGCGTCCGCAAGGGTAAGCGCAACCTCGCCGTCTTTCCTGCCGCTCGCGGAAAACAGCAGCTCCACCGCATTCATCGCCTTACGGATATCGCCGCCGCACGCCTGCGCGACGTAGGATACGACACCGTCTTCGATCTTTGCCTTCACGCCGTTCTGCTGCTCCAGTGCACGTACCGCCCGCGCAATCGCCTTTTCTGCCTCGTCTGCCGGTACGGGCTTGAATTCAAAAACCGTCGACCGCGACAAAATTGCGTTGTACACATAGAAATACGGATTTTCCGTCGTGGACGCGATGAGCGTGATCTTGCCGTTTTCAATGTACTCGAGCAGCGTCTGCTGCTGCTTTTTGTTGAAGTACTGAATCTCGTCCAGATACAAAAGCACGCCGTTCGGCGCCAGAAACGTATCGAGCTGCGCGTAGATCTCCTTGATATCGCCGGAGGACGCCGTTGTGGCGTTGAGCTTGCAGAGCTTGCGGTGCGTGCGCTGCGCGATGATGTTGGCGACCGTTGTCTTTCCTGTGCCGGACGGACCGTAGAAAATCATATTCGGAATCTTACCGGAATCGATAATCCGGCGCAGAAGCCCGTTTTCTCCGAGAATGTGCGACTGACCGCACACATCGTCGAGACTCTGCGGTCGGAGCGCGTCTGCCAAAGGCTGATACATGCGAGCGCCTCCTTTTGATCATTTGTTTGAATTATAGCAAATTCCGTCTCAAATTACAACCGCCGGATTGCTTCCTTTGCATTATGCGAAAAACATGCTATACTGTAGAAAAACGGATTTCCCGGAGGAACTGCCATGGAACTGCAAGAACGTGTCAGCGGTATCATTGCCGCTTTGAAAGACGCCTACCCGGACCCAGTCTGCGCGCTGCAATACAAAAAGGACTATGAGCTGATGATCGCCGTGCGGCTGTCTGCCCAGTGTACCGACGAGCGCGTCAACAAAATCACGCCCGCGCTTTTTGCGCGCTTCCCGACCCTCGACGCCCTTGCCGATGCGGATATCGCGGAGGTCGAGGACTATGTCCGTTCCTGCGGGTTTTACAAGCACAAGGCGCGCGACATCGTTCTGGCATGCCAGCTGCTGCGCGAAAAATACGGCGGAAAGGTTCCCGGCACGATGGAAGCGCTCCTGTCTCTTCCCGGTGTTGGCAGAAAAACTGCGAATCTGCTGCTGGGCGATCTTTACAAAGCTCCCGGCTCGGTCGTCTGCGACACGCACTGCATCCGCATCACAAACCTTCTGGGGCTCTCCGAGGGCAAGGACCCGGCAAAGGTCGAAACGCAGCTGCGCGCGATTCTGCCGCCGGAGGAGTCGTCTGATTTCTGCCACCGGCTGGTGCTGCACGGAAGAGCCGTCTGCATTGCCCGCCGCCCGCAGTGCAGCCGCTGCTGCCTCGCGCCCTACTGCAGAAGCTTTTCGGGACAGTGAGCAGACCTGAGCGGCAGCAACAGCGTGTTGCTTGTCTTCGTCTTCGCAGTATGCTACGATGTTCCCAAGGAGATGATCATTATGGATACCAAAGATATTTTATTGCAGCTCAGAACCCGGAAGGGACTTTCGCAGGAGCAGCTTGCCGAGCAGGTTTTTGTGACCCGGCAGGCGGTCTCGCGCTGGGAAACCGGCGAAACGACGCCGAACACAGACACGCTGAAACTGCTTTCCAGACTCTACGACGTTTCGATCAACACGCTTCTCGGGTCTCCGCGGCATCTGATCTGCCAGTGCTGCGGCATGCCGCTGGATGATACAAGTCTCAGCCGCGAGCCGGACGGCACGTTCAACGAAGACTATTGCAAGTGGTGCTATACAGACGGCGCGTTCACCTACACAAGCCAGGAGCAGCTGATTGCGTTCTGCGCCGAACATATGGCAAGCGACGCCTTCCCAAAAGAGCAGGTCCGCGCGCATATGCAGGCGCTTCTGCCGCAGCTGAAGCACTGGAAAAAGTAGCGCGCATTTACCCAAATCAACCCAGCAGCCCGTCGGATTCTCCGGCGGGCATTTTTGTAGGGTGTATTCTTCCAACTCCCAATGTGACCGGCAGCGAGGAATTTT
>CEAB01068783.1_pt1 | contig 17389 bp, 18 predicted proteins | sample 557651 | NCBI WGS metagenome assembly CEAB01 (sample SAMEA3182046, study PRJEB8094) | gut metagenome | biome: human; feature: gut; material: Stool; isolation source: human stools | place: Canada | collected 2011-11-15
GGCAACAACCGCCTCGGCGGCGACGACTTCGACGCCTGCATCACCAAGTACCTCGTTGACGAGTTCAAGAAGGCAGAGGGCATCGACCTGTCGGCAGATAAGGTCGCAATGCAGCGTCTGCGCGAGGCAGCAGAGAAGGCAAAGATCGAGCTGTCCGGCGTGACCACCTCAAACATCAACCTCCCCTACATCACCGCCGACGCCACCGGCCCCAAGCACCTCGACGTGACCCTCACCCGCGCAAAGTTCAACGAGCTGACCCACCACCTCGTCGAGAAGACCATGGGCCCCGTAAAGCAGGCTCTGTCCGACTCCGGACTTAACGCATCCGACATCTCCAAGGTCCTGATGGTCGGCGGCTCCAGCCGTATCCCCGCAGTTCAGGAGATGGTAAAGCAGCTCACCGGCAAGGACGGCTTCAAGGGCATCAACCCCGACGAGTGCGTTGCTATCGGCGCTGCGATCCAGGGCGGCGTTCTCGCAGGCGACGTCAAGGGCGTTCTGCTTCTGGACGTTACCCCGCTGTCTCTGGGTCTTGAGACCCTCGGCGGCGTATGCACTCGCCTCATAGAGCGCAACACCACCATTCCTACCAAGAAGAGCCAGATCTTCTCCACCGCTGCCGATAACCAGACCGCGGTTGAAATAAACGTCCTCCAGGGCGAGCGCGAGATGGCAAACGACAACAAGAGCCTCGGCCGCTTCAACCTCGACGGCATCGCTCCGGCACGCCGCGGCGTACCTCAGATCGAGGTCACCTTCGACATCGACGCAAACGGCATCGTAAACGTCTCCGCAAAGGACCTCGGCACCGGCAAGGAGCAGCACATCACCATCACCTCCTCGACCAATATGTCCAAGGAGGACATCGACAAGGCCGTTAAGGACGCCGAGATGTTCGCCGCCGAGGACGCAAAGCGCAAGGACGAGATCGACACCCGCAACCAGGGCGATCAGATCGTCTACCAGACCGAAAAGACCCTCGAGGAGATGGGCGACAAGGTCCCGGCAGAAATTAAGAGCGAGATCGAGACCAAGCTTCAGGCTCTCAAGACCGCACTCACCGGCACCGACACCGAGGCCATCAAGAACGCCACCAAGGAGCTGACCGACGTGTTCGGCAAGCTCTACGAGGCAGCTCAGGCAGCCCAGGGCGCACAGGGCTTCGACCCCAGCCAGCAGCAGGCAGGCGGCGCCGACGCCAACGGTCAGGAGTACTACGACGCGGATTACACCGTTGTCGATGACGACGACAAGAAGTAAATCCTACAGTGCTTTTATATGGGCGCACTTTCGGTGCGCCCATATTTGAGCGTTAAGAAAGAGCTTAAATCAAACGATGTTTCTGTGTAAATCATGCCGTTTGAAGAGCGAAGCGATAAGATGAGGTAGATCTATGGCGGAAAAAAGAGATTATTATGAGGTTCTCGGCGTCGCAAAGGACGCGACCGAGGATCAGCTTAAAAAAGCATACAGAAAGCTTGCCAAAGAAAATCACCCCGACCTTCACCCCGGCGACAAAGAATGTGAGGCCCGCTTCAAGGAGATAAACGAGGCGTATGAGGTTCTCTCCGACGCCGATAAGCGCGCGAAATACGACCGCTTCGGCCATGCCGCGTTCGACCCGAGCCAGGGCTACGGACAGGGCGGCTTCGGCGGCTTCGGCGGTTTTGACGGTTTCGGCGGCTTTGAAGGCTTCGGCGATATATTCGGCGATATATTCGGCTTCGGCGGAGGCGGCGGAAGAAATCCCAATGCCGCGCGCAAGGGCGATAATATCCGCACGAACGTCAGCATAAAGTTTGAGGAGGCTGCGACGGGCGTCAAAAAGGACGTGTTCATCGCTCGCATCGAGCAGTGCCCCGACTGCAAGGGCAGCGGCTGCGCGGAGGGCACGACCGCCGAGGTCTGCCCCGATTGCAAGGGCAGCGGTCAGGTCAAGACGACCCAGCGCACGCCGTTCGGCATGATGCAGCAAAACACCCGCTGCAGCAAGTGCAAGGGCACGGGCAAGATTATCCACAGCCCCTGCGGCACCTGCCACGGCGTCGGCAGCATCCGCCGTCAGCACAAGGTCAGCGTGAGCATTCCCGCCGGCATTGACGACGGTCAGACCATCTCCCTGCGCGGACAGGGCAACGCCGGAGTTAACGGCGGCCCCGCGGGCGACCTGCTCGTGACCGTGCTCGTCCAGCCGCACGCGCGCTTCGAGCGCGAGGGTGCGTCGGTGCTGCTCAATCAGGACATTTCCTTTGCGACTGCCGCGCTCGGCGCGGAGATCGAGGTTCCGACCCTCGACGGCAAGGTCAAGCTCAACATACCCGAGGGCACACAGACCGGCACGACCTTCCGCCTCAAGGGCAGAGGCTTCCCCTTCCTGCGCTCCGGCGGACGCGGCGACCAGTTCGTCACCGTGAGAGTCAGCGTTCCCAAGGGCATGACCTCGGCTCAGAAGGAGGCGCTGCGCGGCTTCGCGGCGACCCTCGGCGAGACCATCGAGCCCAAAAGCGGCGTTTTCGGCAAGCGCAAAAAATAAGACAGCAAACAAACAGCAGCCGAAGGAGCGCTTTCCTTCGGCTGCTGCCGTTTAATATGGAGATAATAACATGAGTGAAAGATATTCGATAGTGTTCAGCAGCAATACGGGCAACACGCGGTTTCTCGCCGAGGCTGTCCGAGCCGCGCTGCCGCAGGAAAATTGCGACTATTTCGGCACCCCTGACGGGAGTGTGCCTGCGTCGGATACGGTCTATGCCGGCTTTTGGACGGACAGAGGCACGGCGGACGAAACGGCAAGGGCGTTTCTCGAAAAGCTCAGGGGCAAGAGGGTGTTTCTCTTCGGCACAGCCGGCTTCGGCGGGAGCGAGGAGTATTTTGACGGCGTTCTTGCCAACACCGAAAAAGCCCTTGACGAAACGAACACCGTCGTCGGAAAATTCATGTGCCAGGGCAAGATGCCTATATCCGTAAAGGAGCGCTATTTAAAAATGCGCGAGCAGCCGCAGTGCCCGCCCAACGTCGAAATGCTCATTGAAAATTTCGACCGCGCGCTTTCGCATCCGGACGAGCACGACCTCGCCGTCCTGCGCGAAAAGGTCAAGGAAATCTAAAATTAAAAGCTCGGTAATACACTTTGGTATTACCGAGCTTTTTTTATCCGATATTTGCGGTCGTCGAGGAGGATATGACGTCGATATCCTGCCCGCTGTACTGACCCTTGTAGCTCCAGTCAACGCCGAGCGTGAGCGTGCCGGGGCTGACGGCGCACTTGCAGGAATAGATGAGCGTGTCCGTCGCTGAGTTGGGCGAATCCACGTCGAAGGCGCGGGTCATGCCGCTCATGGCGCTGCCGTTAACGCTCACCGTGATGGCGCGAGGTCCGATGCCGAGCGAGTATGAGCGCGCATACACCGAGACCGTGAGCTCCGTGCTGCCGTCGGAAAGGCGGGATGCCGTCCAGACGGTGTGGGTGTTTATCCCGACGCCGGTGCTCGAATCGAAGGCACCGGAGGCGAGCTTCGTGCCGCTCGGCTGCTCTGCCGTGGGCGCGGGCGTCAGAGTGGGAGTGGGTGTGGGCGCAGGCGTCGGAGTGAGCGTGGGCGTCGGAGTCGGGGTGACTGCCGGCGGAGCGCTGTACGCGGGCGCGGGCGTCGGAGTGGGTGACGGCGCGGGCTTGTCGCCGCCGCCGATGCTGCCCGTTATCCACATACAAACGAGCGCTATCATGATAAGCACGACGACTATCGCCGCGAAAATATATGCTGTCTGCTTTTTCATGCCTTACCTCACATTTTCAGGGAGACCTCGCCGCAGTGCAGGGTGCGAATTTCGCCGCTATCGAGCCTCACGCGAAGACCGTAGTCGGGCGAGATGCTCTCTGCCGTTGCGCGGTATTCGCCATCGGGCGCGGACACGGTGACCTCGCTGCCGAGAATGAAGCAGCGCTGTCTGTATTCCTCGAGGCAGCGGCTGGGCCCCTCGAGCCACTGGCGATAGACCTCGTCGAGCTCGGCAAGAATTGCGGAAATGATCGCGCCGCGCTCGAAGGTGTAGTCCGTCTGGGTGTACAGCGAGCCTGCCACGTCGCGTATTTCGGGCGGGAAGTCCTCGGTGCGCGTGGTCACGTTCACGCCGATGCCGACGACGGCATAGTCGAGCTTGTCCGCGCGCAGCGAGCTTTCGCACAGTATGCCGCAGATCTTTTTGTTGCGCAGGTAGAGGTCGTTTGTCCACTTGATGCCCACGGCGCGGCCGCAGCATTTTTCAATGGCGCGGCTGACGGCGACTGCCATTACGGCGGTGAGCGACGGCGCACAGTCCGGGTCAAGGCAGGGACGCAGCAGCACGGACATATATATGCCCGCGCCGGGTGCGGAGGCGAAGCTGCGTCCGAGCCTGCCGCGGCCGGCGGTCTGCTCGTTTGCGATGACGACCGTGCCCTCGGGAGCGCCCTCGGCGGCGAGCTTTTTAAGCTCGGAGTTTGTCGAGTCGAGCGTTTCAAACGCCCTGAGCCGTATCTCCATTATTTTATCTTGCCCTCAAGCTTTGCGATGATGCCGTCAAACAGCTCGGCGTTATTTTCGATTGCGATCTCCGGCTCGCGGCGCGTGGTGTGCGCAAACACGGGCTCGGACATCTTGGTGGAGTAAACTGCCTTCTGAATTCTCACGGTCTGCATCGTGCACTTGAGAAACTGCATCGCGGCGGCGGCATAGTGCGCAGCGTCCGCGGAAATTTTGTCGGCAATGGGCTCAAGCGTCTCGGCAACGCGGACGGACATATAAAATATCTCGTCTATGATGCAGCAGGCGGTGCGGTACGCGCCCTCAAGCTCGTTATCGGCGGCATTGCCCTCCGCGAGCATCTTCTCCAGCGGCTTTTTCGCCTTGTTTTCTTCGTCCATGAGATGCAGGAAATAAACGCGAAGCTTCTCCAGATCCTGCTGCGCGTGCAGCATATCCTCATCCTCGGACGCGGTCACGCGAAGTGCGCGCAGTGCGAGGGAGGCGGCGTTGACCGAGGAGTCGGCCGCGGCGCTGCCCAGACCGAAAACGCTCTTTTCGTCTGCCTCGAGCTCGGAATATGTCTTGACGGTCTTGTCCGAATAGCTCTCGATCATAAGGTCGTCGATGTTGATTTTTTCTGCCATGAATTTATCTTCCTTTCCCTGTCGGATTGACAATACTAAAATATGATCTTATACTTTAATATATATTGATTTTACAACAATTATTGCGCTTTCGCAACATCATATACCACAGCGGAGGACAAAAAGTGAAAATACTTCTGTGCGGAGATATAAATTCCGGAAAGTCAACGCTTATAGAAAAGCTCGTGCGCGACCTCGGCGAGCCCGTGCGCGGATACATAACCGTGCGTATGCCGGAGGACGGCGAGGGGGTATCTTATGTCTACCTCTATGATGCGTCGCACCCGCCCGAGCGGATAGAAAATGCGCAGGTCATCATGGCGTTTTCGGCAAACGGAGTCGAGCGGCATCCGGAATATATGAGCAGCATTGCCGCGCCCATACTGGAGGCAATTCCCGAGGGCAGTCTCGTCGTCATGGACGAGATAGGCACGCTTGAGGACGCCGAGGAGCGCTTTAAAGCGGCAGTTATGCGAATTTTGTCGGGAAACTATAGGGTTTTGGCGTCGGTGAAGGCTCAGAACACGCGATTTTTGCGCGAGGTGCGCCGTGCCGAGGGCTGCGAGCTTTATATAATAACGCCGGAAAACCGAAACGATTTGTATGAGCTTATTAAGCGCGAGCACAATATATAGCATCGAAAGCATCATGGCAAAAAAACTGCACAAAATGCGCGGCGTTTTCGGCTGTGAAATTTTCGTCGAAAATTTTCAGAATTATGTTGACTTGAAGGCTGATTGTTGATACTATGCCTTTAGTCGGCTGCGAGGTGATCGGGCCGGCTTGAGCAACTGTTAAGGGGGCAGCCATGAAAAGAATTACAGCAATGCTCCTTGCCGTCGCGTGCTTGCTTTCGCTGTGCGCCTGCGGCGGGGATAAAACGGCAGACGTGTCCGCGAAGGACCTTGTTGCCGCAACGATGAATTCCGTTAAGCCGGAGAACGCCGACACTCTTGCCGGCTCGGACGATCAGGCTTTTACTAATAAATTTTGGTTTTACTACGGCGTAGAGGTGGACAAGGTCAGCGACTATGCCATCGCATATTCCTCGGAGGCAAAATCGGACGAGATAAGCGTCCTCAAGGCCGCCTCCGGCACGGACGTCAAGACCCTCGTCAAGGCGCTTGAAGTCCGCCGCGATATGCAGGTGCAGACCTTTGAGCGCTATTCTCCCGAAAGCGTGGAGCTGCTGAAAAATGCGGAGATATTCTCCAAGGGCGACTATGCCGTCATGATCGTCGCGGCAAATGCGGCCGATATAAGGGCAAAGCTCGAGGCGCTCCTCGGCGATGCCGGCGATGTTTCCGAGCAGTCGAAGGAATACTACGAAAAGACCCCCGTCGAGACCCCGACGCCCACGCCGAGCTATGATTACTCTAAGCCCGTGCCGCAGTCCGAGGCAAAGGACGAGAGCTGGTTTGCAGACGCGGCATTCGTCGGCGACTCGCGCATGAAGGGCGTTTTGAATTTCGCAAAGTTTTCTTACGCGGAGGATCTTTCCTTCGTAGGTCTCAACGTCGCGGACGTGTTCACCAAGCCCTACGTTGCGACCTCCTCGGGCTCCGTGAGCGTGTCGGACGCGCTTGCAAACGACAAGCAGTACGGCAAGGTGTATCTCATGCTCGGCATAAACGAGCTCGGCTGGCAGAGCACGGACAAATTCATCGAATACTATGCCAAGGTCGTTGACCTCGTCCGCGAGACCCACCCCGAGGCGCAGATATATGTCATAAGCATCCTGCCCGTGGGCACGAAGGCAACGGCAAGCCAGGCGCATCTGAATAACGATCGCGTGCGCAGCTTCAACGAGCGCATCCTCGCAATGTGCGCCGAAAAGCAGGTGTATTATATAAACGGCTTCGAGGCGCTTGAGCAAAACGGCATCCTGCCCGACGACGCATCGCCCGACGGCATCCACATGGAGCCGAAATACTGCCATATGCTGACCGATTATATGCTCGCGCATACGGTAGAAAAATAAAGAAGATCAAACTAAAAGCACCACCTTCCGGTGGTGCTTTTTGCTGCTTATTTTGAAAGAAAACGGGAGAGGAATTCCTTCGTTTTTTCGTTCTGCGGGTTTTCAAAGATGTCCTTGGGGCTGCCCTCCTCGCAGATGACGCCGTCTGCCATGAACACGACGTTCGTGGAAACGTCGCGCGCAAACGCCATCTCGTGCGTCACGACTATCATCGTAAGTCCGCTCTCGGCAAGCGAGCGCATAACATCGAGCACCTCGCCGACCATCTGCGGGTCGAGCGCACTCGTCGGCTCGTCAAACAGCAGTGCCTCCGGCTCCATCGCAAGCGCGCGGGCGATCGCAACGCGCTGCTTCTGACCGCCCGAAAGCTGCGACGGGCGCGCATTTATGTACGGCGCCATGCCGACGCGCTCGAGGTACTTCATCGCCGTTTTCTCCGCCTCCTCGCGGCTGCGCTTTAAAACGGAGACCTGACCGACGATGCAGTTGTTGAGTGCGGTCATGTTGTTAAAAAGGTTAAAGCTCTGGAAAACCATGCCGACCCTTGCGCGGTACTGCGAGAGGTTGACGGCGCTGCCGCTGATGTCCTCGCCGTGGTAGAGCACCTGACCGGAGCTGGGGGTCTCGAGCCTGTTTATGCATCGGAGCATCGTGCTCTTGCCCGAGCCGGAGGCACCGATGATGCTCAGCACCTCGCCCTTTGAAACGCTCAGGTTAATGTCCCTCAGAACGGCGTGGTCGCCGAACTGCTTTTGCAGGTGCACAAGCTCTATTACTTTTTCGCCCATCTTAGCCCTCCTTGCCTATGTGTATCTCGGCGGCGCTGTCTGTCTGCGAGCCGAAGATAACGTAGCTGTCGCTGCCGTCGAGCCTGCGCTCTGCCCAGCGCAGCAGGCGCGTGACGGTGAACGTGAGAATGAAGTAAACGACGCAGATAACGAGGTAGGTCTGGAAGGTCTGGAAGCTCTGGCGCTTGATGATGCCTGCGAAGTAGTACAGCTCCGTAACGCCGATGACGTTCAGGACGGAGGTGTCCTTGATGTTGATGACGAACTCGTTGCTGACGGAGGGGAGAATGTTGCGGATGACCTGTGGGATGATGACCTTGAACATGGTCTGCGAATGGGTCATGCCGATGCTCATCGCGCCCTCAAACTGTCCGCGGTCGATGGAGATTATGCCGCCGCGCACGATCTCCGCCATGTATGCGCCGGTGTTTATCGAAACGATTATGATGCCCGACGGGATCAGCGGCAGGGTGCTGCCGCCGCTTGCGAAGGCGTAGCCCCAGTAGATGACCATCGCCTGGACCATCATAGGCGTGCCGCGGAAAATTTCAACGTACACGGCGATGACTGCGTTGAGCAGCTTATGCAGCGTGCGCAGCAGCGCGTTGGGGGAATAGGGCGCCGTGCGGATGATGCCGGTCAAAAGACCGATCACAAGACCCGCGACCGTGCTCGTCAGGGCGATGAGCATTGTGTTGCCCACGCCGCTGAGCAGCTGCGGATAGTATTTGGCTACTATGTTTATTACGTCGTTAAGAAAGCTCATGGCGTCTTACTTTCTGATGATAACGACGAGGTTGGATTCGTAGTAGGTGTCGGTGAAGTCGATCTCCCGGCTGCGCTCGGCGGTGGGGCTGATGCCGGCGACGATGGCGTCGATAACGCCGGAGTTAACTGCGGGAATGAGGGAATCCCATGCGATGGAGTAGATTTCGAGCGTCATGCCGAGGCGGTTTGCAACGTACTGTGCTATCTGCACGTCGTAGCCGTTGGCGTAAAGACCCTCCTTGCCCTCGCCGGAGATGGGGACTGCGCCGAGGCTCGTGCCGTCCATGTCCGTCCAGTTGTACGGCTCATAGGCACATTCCATGCCGACTCTCAGAACGCCGTTGGGGTTTTCGGGAGCCGGGCAGCTTACCGCAAACTCGGTGACCTCCTCGCCGGACGAGAGAGCGACTATCTGCTGCATGAGCTCCTCACGCTGCTCAACGCTTATCTCCGCGAGAATGGCGTTTATCTGCGCGGTGAGCTCGCTGCCCTTCTTGAGACCGATCGCAATGCCGACGTCCGCAGGAGTTGCGGTGAAGCCGGTGTCGTTATTTCTCAGGGGGATGTAGGTCAGGCTGTCGTCGGAGCGGCAGACGGAGAATGCCGTCGGCTCCTCTGCGACGTAGCCGTCGATCGCGCCGCTCTTGAGTGCGGTCAGAAGGTCGGCAAACTCGGGGTAGGTCGAGGACTGAACGTTCTCGATCTGCTCGAGAGCGTCGGCGTGGAAGGTGCCCGCCTGAGCCGCTATCTTGCAGCCTGCAAGGTCGGCAAGGCTCGTCGCCTTTGTGAGATCCGACGCGGTGTCGTTACCGCCGCTGCCGCCGCAGCCCGTAAACAGGCAAAGGCACATTACCGCCGCTAATACCAGCGCTATCAGGTTTCTTGTTCTTCTCATTTCGGAAATCTCCTTTTCAGATAATTAAATAAGCCTGCGACCCGATGTGGTATCGCAGGCTTTGAAAAGAAAAACCGAAATCGTTGCCTTTGATAGCTCTCCACATAAATGTGACAGTCCTGCGTCTGTTAAACACAGTCCCAGCAACCAAGCGGCGGCAACCGCGGGGAAGCTTCGGCGGAATCGCCTTTCCTCCGCAGCCGCTTGCCGGCGTAAACCGCGAAGTAATCATCTCATCCGCAACCTCTATCAGGTGCTTATCTTATTTGCCCGCATTATATGGCGGGTTTTTTGATTTGTCAATAGTTTTTTTGCAATTTTCTGATTTTTATGCTATGCGCCGCAAAATTTGCGGGCTTTTACAGGCTGTCGGCCCTTGAGAGAGCTTTGTTCTTGTACTGCGGATCGCCGGTGACCTCGCTCAAAATTTCGATGCCGTCGGGCACGCAGTGCTCGGGCTTTTCGCCGTAAATGAACATGACCGCCTTCTCGCTGCTGAAGGGGTAGACGTCTATTTCAAACCTGCGGCTGTCGTAGACGAAGCGGTATTTGGTCTTGCTCACGCTCCTGAGCTCGGGGTCGGCTTCGAGCATATAGCCGTTATACTGCTTCTCGGTGATGGGCTTTTCGGTGTCCCATTTCGTGCCGTCGTCGCGGAAATGCTTCTCGGTGTAGAAATAAAGCTGCTCGCCGCCGTTTTTCTCGCGGCGGATGCGGCGCTCGATGCTTGGGTTTGTCATGACGAGATAGGTCTGCACCATGTCGATCTCGGCGGCGCGGTATTTTTCCGTGAGCTGCGCCATGTCCGGCATGGAGATGAGGAACTTGCGCTTTTTGACCATGGGCTCGGGCTCGCCGATGACGCGGTAAATTTCGCGTATCGCGCGGTTTATCTTGTCCTCGAAGTTGACGGAGTTGTCGATAATGCGCAGGTTGGAGTAGCCGCTCCATGCGCTGAGGGTGCGGTCGTCGATCTCGCGCGCGTACTCTATCGACTCGCTGCGCGCCGTGTTGCCGAGGTTATACGCAAACTCCGCGCCCTTCGAGCAGGTCACGAGATACAAAACGGCGTCGTAGCCCGCGAGCACCTCCGCCTCGGTTTTTCCCGCAACGCGCATGAGCACCTCCGCGAAGTCCTCGTCGGAAATATACGCCTTGTCGTCGAGCAGGGCGCGGTCGTAGACGATGAGCACCTTGTCCTCGGGCACGACCTCGGCTGCCGCAAGCGCGAGCTTTTCCTTGTGCACCTGATCGGCGATGACGAAGTCCTGGAACTTGAGCATGGACATACAAACGCCGAAGGGGTTGATGCCGAAGCCGGAAATGAGCTCGGTGACGGTCTCGGGAATGGTGATGACGCGCCAGCCGTCGTCCTGCTTGAACTCCTTGAGAATGCGGCTAATGAGCGTCGTTTTGCCCGCGGCGGGACCGCCGGTGAGCACGACGCGGTAGATCTTCTTGCTCATGATTATTTCTCCTCGTTTTCAAAAAGAAATGCCGAAAGCTCGGGTATCGTTTTAAAATAATTGTCGCAGTTTGCGCGCATGAAGGTCTCTATCTCCGGAATGTCGTTTGCCCAGCCTGCCGCGGCAAAGTCAACTCCGCAGCGCCGCGCCATGTCGTAGCCGGGCTTGAGATCGTCGAGCATGAGCAGCTCCGAGCGCGAAAAGCCGAAGCGGCGCATTATCTCCTCAAGCGGATATGGGTTGGGCTTGCGCTCCTCAAGGGGGCGCTCCCAGCCGAATACCATGTCCGGCTCGGGCAGACCGTTTTCGCGGTAGTCGCGCAGGATGTTGTCGGAATATGAATGTGAAACGACGCACAGCACGCCGCCGAGCTCCTTATGGCGGGCTAAAAGCTCGCGCATCCCGTCGTAGCTGCGCGGAACGTGGCACTTGACGTAGGCGTTCCAATAATCCTGCTCGCGCAGCATATCCTCGTGCGTCATGCCTACCATGTCGCGGAAAAACGCGACGACGCCGGGGTCAAAGTTATATTTAAAATAATCCTCAAGCGTGTAGTGCGCGTCGGGGTGATAGATAGAGGCGTATTCAACGAAGCTGGGGTAATGCACCGTGGCGGTGCTGTTGACGACGGTGTCGTCGTGGTCTACAACAAGGCAGGGATATTTCATGCTTTCCTCCGTGGACTTGGTCTTGTGTCTGTATTATTATACCTTGCTTTCCGAGAATAAGCAAGCGCCCCGTGCTTTCGGACACAGGGCGCTGTGTTTTTTAATTTAACCTCAGGCTGACGCGGACTTTTTAATGCGATACCGCTCCAATATCCAGCCTATGAACATCACTGCCGCGAAGAACAGCAGGAAGCCCACGCACTGCTTCCAGCCGTAGCCGACCCAAATGGCGTAGCAGAAGAAAAGGCAGCAGATAACGCCCAGAGCGGGCAGGACGAAGCGCTTTACGGGATGGAGGTCCTTTGCCTTGACCATGAGACCGATCATCATGGGGATGTACATGAGATACAGGCAGATGATGCCGATCTCGTCCGGCTCCCACGCAAACCACTCGCACGAATGCACCGCACCGAACAGTCCGGGGCCGCCCATCCACATCATGACCGTCCATGCGTACCAGAAGCCCGCGAGCATCATGCCGATGATGGAGGACTTGATGGCAAAGTTGTTCTGATCGTCGATGTGGCTGAAAAAGCCCGGCTGCGGTCCCATGCCGCGCGCGGAGATGGAGTACATACTGCGGCAGGAGGCCATGATAAGCCCGTTCATCGTGCCGAGGCAGGAGATGGTGATAAAGACGTAGACGATGGTGCCGACAGCACCGCCGAAGAGCTTGGAGAAGGCGATGCGCGGGAGGCTCTCGCCGAAGGGCCAGGTGGAGATGATGGTGTTAACGTCTCCGACGATGCTCATTGCCCAGATATACAGCGCGTAGATGATGATGGTGACCAGAGCGCCGATGACGAGCGCGAGCGGGAGATTGCGCTTTGAGTTTTTAAGCTCGGAGTTGATGCTCGTTGCGAGTATCCAGCCCTCGTAGGCGAAGGCGAAGCCGACTACGGCCTTGAAAAAGCCCTCGCCGCCGACGGCGACATAGTCGGGGGAGTTAACGTAGTCAAGCACCTGCAGGGTCGTGCCGTTTACAAGACCCGCGATCGTGCCGACGATGCCCATGAGCAGCAGGGGGATGAGCTTGATGACCGTCATGCCGACCTGAAGCCTGCCGGCGATCTTCGGGCTGAGCGCGTTGATGCCGTAGCCGATCATCAGAAATCCCGCGCCGACTCCGATGCAGACGGCGTTGACCTGACCGTTGGCAAAGTCAATGGACGATATTCCGAAAAGCTGCAAAAACATCATTGCCGAGAAAAACGCGAGCATGGACGCAAGCGCCGGCGTGTAGATGGTCGTCATGAACCAGCCGACGTAATACGCATACTTGGGGCCGAGCGCGAGCTCCGCGTAGTCGACGACGCCGTTGACCTTCTCGTACTTGCTGCCGAGCGTCGCAAAAACGAGCGAGCAGATTATGCAGATAAGGCCGACGACTCCGACGACGGCGATGCCCTGCATGAGATTTCCACCTGTCAGCGACAGCACCTTGCCGCCTTTGATAAAGACGCCGGAGCCGATAACGATGCCGATGACCATGGAAATCGCGGTAGGCAGACCGTACCTTTTTTCCATTTTGTTTTCCATTCGATTCTCTCCTAAATCTAAGCCCGTGACTGTCATGGGCTTTGCTTTTTGCATTTAAAGCAATACATAAATAATACGGGATTTTGTGCGCCTTGTCAATATTTCTGTGAACAATGTGTAAAGATCGTGTTAAAAAAAGATGTTTCTTGCATTGAAACGTACAAGTTTCGCCCGCAGGGGGGCTATTAGTGAGGGGGACAACGCCGCCTCGGCGGCATAAAATATACAGACCGACCCCGAATAGGAGGAATTTGACCTTGAAAATTTATTTGTCACCGTCGGATCAAGTGCGAAATTTATATTCCTACGGCGGCACGAACGAGGCGGCGCAGTGCCGCAAAATAGCCGCCGCGTGCAAATCGGCGCTCGAGCGCTGCGGCTTTGAGGTGCGCACGAATTTTGCCGACGGCAGCGACGCGATGTACGAACGCGTGCGGGAATCCAACGCATGGGGCGCGGATATGCACATCTGCATCCACACCAACGCCGGCGGCGGGCGCGGCTGCGTCGTGTTCGTCTCGCGCCTGCCCGAGAGAGCCGCGCTTGCGCAGCCGGTGTTTGAGGAAATTGACGCCATAACGCCCTACCGCTCAAGCTACGGCGTGCGCGAAAAGCAGTTTTACGAGATCCGCGCGACCGCCGCCGCGTGCCTTTACTGCGAGTGCGAGTTTCACGACTCAGCCGAAACGGCAAGGTGGATAGTGGAGCACACGCATGAGCTCGGAGAGGCCATCTGCCGCGGCGTGTGCAGGGCAGCGGGCAGGGAATATGTCGGCGCCGAAGGAGATGAGGAAATGGAAAGATGGAACAGGCTCGAGGACATTCCGCAGCCCTACCGCGGCATGGCGCAGCGCTATGTGGACGCGGGCGCACTGCTCGGTAAGGGCGGGGGCGAGCTTGACGTTACGGAGGATATGCTGCGCGTGATGGAGATCATGCGGCGCTACTTCGAAAGGGAGGCGTAGTGCAAATGAAAACACCCGATAAGTCCGCCGAGATAAAGGCGGGAGCCGCTGCCGTGATAGCCTTCGGCACCGCGCTTTTCGGCTGGGTCGGCTGGCTCATAATCCTCTGGCTCGCGGCGACGGCGCTGGACTATCTGACGGGCACGTTTGCGGCGCTCAGCCGCGGAAAATGGAGCAGCTCGGTCGCAAGAAGCGGGCTTTGGCACAAGCTCGGCAGCATTTTCGCCGTGCTCGTCGCCGTCTTGTGCGATATTGCAATTTGGGTGATGAGCGATAATTTCGGGCTCGCGCTGCCCTTTGCCGGACGGCACTGCCTGATAACGCCGGTCGTCACCGCGTGGTATATTTTCACCGAGCTCGGCAGCATCGTCGAAAACGCCGCCGCGATGGGCGCGCCCGTTCCGGACTTTCTCCGACGGCTCATCGCCAAGAGCAAAAAGACCATCGACGACGGTGCAGACAGTGAGAAATAGCGCCGCCGACGGCTCACGCCTCGACATTTTTCGGCAGACATCTTGAAATATTCGCGCGTATCCGTTATGCTGTGGGTATAAAAATCTGCGTTTTGTCGAAGGAGGACGAAAAATGTACTGCTGCAAATGCGGAAGAGAGCTCATGGACAATGCGGCCGTTTGCCCGTATTGCGGCGAGCCCGTGCGCGGGAAGGCGAGCGCACCGAAAAGCCGCGGCGAAACGCCCACCGCCGTCATTCTCGGCATCGTCGGCTTCATCTGCGCGTGGTGCTACGTCCTCGTCGGGCACGTTGTGTCCATCGTCGGCATAGTGCTCGGCGCGAGAGATTACAGGGAAACGGGCAGCAAAACGGGGCTTATCCTGAGCATTGTCGCCGAGGTGTGCTGCGTTATCGTGACGATAGTGCGCATCGTTGCCATCGTCTGCTTTTCGAATATGTTCGGCGCGATGTTCGGAGATATTTTCCGCGACCTGTTCAGCATGTCGTGGGGATTTTAAGGGGCGAGAAAAAGTCTGTGACTTTTTTACGCGCTGAAAAAAATCCGGTACGGATAATTCCGTACCGGATTTTTTTGTTTATGCTGTTTTAGGGCGTTCAGACTATATCTTCATGCAGACGTCCCATGCGCGCCAGATAGCGGTACGCAGGTTGCCGATGGTGACACAGTCGCCGACGCGGTGGATGTTCTTGCCCTTGCCGCCGACAGGTGCGGGAACGAAGCCGATGCCGTTTACGATGTTGTCGTACTCGACCTCGAATACATTCTTGCCGTCCTTGGAAGCGATAACGACGGTCTTGTCCTTGATCTCGCGGATGGTATGCTCAAGGTAGGTGGGAACCTTGTGATACTCGAGAACATCACGCAGGAAGGAAGCGTTGGACAGGCAGACGTTCTGTGCAGGAACGAGGTCCTTTGCGTACTCGACGATGACAGGGTGCTTGCCCTGGAGAACCATCTCGTATGCAGCCTCGCAAGCGGACTGACCGCCGCCGAAGAAGACGACTTTGTCGCCTACGGGGTACTTCTCACGCAGGAGCTGAGTGAAGGTCAGGCACTTCTCGAAGCCGGGGATCAGCATCTTTCTGGGAACTGCGCCGGTTGCAACGATGATCTCGTCATAGCCGCGGAGGATGCCCAGATCGTTGATCTCGGTGTTGAAGCGAATGTCGAGGCCGACTTTCTTGACTTCGTTCTCATACCACTTGATGAGAGCCTTGTCGTTTTCCTTGAAGCTCATTGCGGAAGCAGTGAGGAACAGACCGCCTATACGGTCTTCCTTTTCAAAGATAACGGGCTTGTGGCCGCGCTTGGTCAGAACCAGGCCTGCCTCTACGCCGCCGATACCGGCGCCGATGATAGCAACCTTCTTGGGGTTCTTGGTGGGAACGATCTTGTAGCGGTTGTGCTGCATGGTCGAAGGAGTAAGTGCGCAGCGGCCGAGGTGCAGGGAGTCCTCAAGACCCTGGATGTTTGCGGTGCCCTTGTACTTAGCAAAGTTGAAGCAGCCGTTGTGGCAGCGGATGCAGGGCTTGATCTCGTCCTCGCGGCCTTCCTGGATCTTGATGATCCAATCGGGGTCAACGAGGTTCTGACGTGCGATAGCGACAGCGTCGAGACGGCCGGCGGCGATCTCTTCAGCAGCCTTGACAGGATCCATACGGCCTGCGCATGCTACGGGCTTGTCGGTGAACTTCTTGATGTGCTCAACGTCTGCGAGGTTGCAGTTGTCGGGCATGTACTGAGGCGGATGTGCCCAGTACCAAGCGTCGTAAGTACCGTTGTCGCAGTTGAAGAAGTCGTAACCCATGTCGCCGAGGTACTTGATAGCCTTCTCGGACTCGGGCATATCACGGCCCCACTCTACGAACTCTTCGCCGGGAACAGCGCCCTTACCCCAGGTCTTGGTGTAGGACTTGACGGAGTAACGCAGGGATACGGGGAAGTCTTCGCCGGCGTACTTCTTGATGCACTGAACGATCTCGACGGGGAAGCGGAAACGGTTCTCGAAGGAGCCGCCGTACTCGTCCTCACGCCAGTTCCAGTTCTCCATGGTGAACTGGTCAAGCAGGTAACCTTCGTGAACGGCGTGGATCTCAACACCGTCGACGCCTGCGTCGCGCAGCATCTTTGCGGTCTTACCGAATGCCTCGACCATCTCATGGATCTCCTTAACGGTCATGGGACGGGAGAGCATATCCTCCTGCCAACGGTTAGGAGTTGCAGATGCGGAAGCGCAGCTGTAGCTAACGTCGACGATGGGGGAAGCGATCTTGTTGAGGATGGGATTCTTGTTCAGGACGACCATCCAGGGGGTAACTGCCATGGAACGGCCGAAGCCGGCTGCGAGCTGAATGAACAGCTTGGAGCCGGTCTTGTGGTACTCTACCATGTACTCCTTGAGCTGCTTGAACATTCTCTTGTTCTGATACAGCCAGCGGCGGCCCATGGTATCACGGACACACTGCATGCCGGGGAGGACAAGGCCTACGCCCTTCTGTGCTCTCTGGAGCAGGAAATAAGCTGCCTCTTTGTCGAAATGGCAGGGCTCAAGCCAGCCAAACAGAGAGGTACCGCCCATGGAACACTGGACAATGCGGTTTTTGATCTCGACATTGCCGATCTTGAACGGAGTAAATAGGGGTGCGTACTTTTCGTTCATCATATGGTTCTTCCTTCCTTTAAATATGATTGACT
>CEAB01054408.1_pt1 | contig 16983 bp, 9 predicted proteins | sample 557651 | NCBI WGS metagenome assembly CEAB01 (sample SAMEA3182046, study PRJEB8094) | gut metagenome | biome: human; feature: gut; material: Stool; isolation source: human stools | place: Canada | collected 2011-11-15
GCCGGCGGCGAGGGCAACAGCTGTGACGGGAAGTTTGGCAAGTGCCGATGCGCCTCTGGGTATACATGGGATGCGGCGGCGGGGGCTTGCGTTTGTTCGGGGACGGACTGGTGTGCGTTAAACCAAAACTGCGGGGCTTTGGGGTATGCGCAACAAAGTTGTGAGGGGGCGGCGGTCAAGTGCCCGTTTGATACGAGTTATAGTTATTGCTTATAAACTCCGAACTTTTATAGGGAGAGATAGGAAATATAAGAATGGTTGGTTGGGGATTCACACCCCTCCTAGCCTCCCCTACCTCAGGGGAGGGATAATAGGAAGGTTGTTTTAAGGGAGAAAAGAGATGAGGAAAATATTTTTGATGAGTTCGGTTTTGTTTGTGGCTCCTTTTGTGTTTGGCGAAAGCGGCGAAGTTTCGGCGCAGTGTGTGGCAACAACGGATTGCGCGAGTTTGGGATATACTGAGGCCTCCTGTCCAAACGGCGGCATAAAGTGTCCCTTCGGGAATTCTTGGAATTGCGGTAACTTCACAAACGAAAAATGCTTGGCTTTAGGTTTCAAATATAATTGCTCCGGTTCTAATGAAATCAGCGGAACTGGGGAAGATTGTAACGGAAAATACGCTCAATGCAACTGCAAAAACGGATATTCCTGGATTAAAGAACAGTGCCAACTGCAAACAATTACCTGTGAAATAGGTTCTATTTATTACAGCGACAAAACCTGTTCGTCATCAGTCATCAACGGTAAAACCCCGCTTGGCATTGTTGTTTATGTTGATGGGAAAGGGCATGGTCAGGCTCTTGTCAAAGAAAGAGCTACGACCAACTGGGCTGGGGATTATACACTTGCTATAAGCGACAAACGCGCCAGTGAAACTGATATTCCAACTATGACAAATTATCAGGAAGCAGATGCTATTAAAGATTTTGACAGTTGCGGAAATACTAAAAAAATGATTGCTTTTGCAAATGAGAATCTTCAAAAAAGTGATAATTGGAATAACTATTTTCCTTTGGCAGCAGAAGTTAAAGATACGGAATGGTGCATTCCTGCCGCCGGAATTTTAAATTCTATATATAATAATCTATCTAAAATAAATGCCAGCCTTTTATCTATTGGCGGAAGCACTATTCAATTCCATAATTCATATGGTACCGGCGATGTATACTGGTCTTCGACCGAAGCAAGTTCCAGCCAGGCATGGTCATTATATTTTTCTTATACGACCATCACAGCAGGAAGTCTACGTGCCTGGAACAAATACAGCAACGGTTATGACCAGGGGCGCGGTATTTTTGTTATTGAATTCTAAACAAATCCCGGAAAAGTTCCGGGATTTGTTTTACTTTTTCTTTTCAATCAATTCGGGTTTGTAGCCGTCCAGGAATGTTACGACATCATTGCCGCCAAGTTGAAACTTGTTATGCTGTGCATTCTTAAGATAGTTTTCTTTATCTCGCCAGCCGATAATTCTCGCCGGATTACCGCCGACAATGGCACAGCTCGGCACGCTTTTGGTGACAACAGACCCAGCACCGACCACCGCCCCAGCCCCGATTTTGCACCCGGGCAGAATAATCGACCGCGCTCCAATCCAGTTATCGCGCTCAAATTCCACATTCTGCGCAATCGTATCCAAAGAATAAGGAAAAGTATCCGGGCTGCGGTAATCATGGTTAGAAGTATAAACAATCGTATCTTCGCCGATGGTTACATTATCACCGATAATGATTTTGGCCATAGCAACCAGACGGGCGTTTTCCCCAATATAGCAGGTTGAGCCAACAAAAATGTTCGGCGCGTTATCCAAGTGGGCTGAACGGCGGATAACCGTCCCCTTTCCTAAAGCGCCAAGTTCGGCAGTGTGATTGTTGGCAATCTGCGCACGAAATTTCTTCCGCCAGCTTTTAACGGGAAGCACCCTTGATAATACAACGCATAATTTCTGGTTCATTGATAATTTATGCTCCTACTTTTTCAACATATTCTTTCAAGATTTTGGATGAGGCATTGGCTTTGTTGTCGCCGCCGACCCCGAACTTTAACTCGACATTACACTCAATGCAGGCCGCCGTTTCGGGAATGTTATACTTTGTCCGGTCACCACCGTTGGCAAACACCAGATTGGCGTCTTTGTATTTTTCGCGGACTTTGCGGATACCGTCGCTGGCCGAATTATCCGTATCGTCAAAGGCTATAACGTCAATAACGCCCTTGAGATTTTCGCAAATGATACGACGGGTTTTGAAATTCATAAAATTTGTGCCTTTTTTACGAACCAACCATTCGTCCGAGTTTAACAGCAAGATAACGCCGTCGCTGGCTTCCGCACTGGCCTTAATCATGGCAATATGCCCTTCGTGAATAGGGTCAAAACCGCCGCTTACAATATAGTATGTACTCATACCGACCTCATTAATGTTATTGATAATGCCTCATATATTAAAGTATCGTCCGCGGTAGTCAACACAATTATCTTTTGCCTGCTCATAAGTTTTTCCCTCATATTTTTGGCACGCAATTTGCATTAAAAAAGCGTTGTATAACTAGGGTGCTCCGGTTGACCCTGATACATTCATTTGTTAAAAATGTATTAACTTAAACTGGGGCTGGTGTGTCGATTGACCCTTTAACTTGTTGGATTGGCTGAATTAAGTATGCAAATTTTGAACTTTATAAAGATTAGAAGGACCGCTGCCGTTTGGGCTGCGTGTACCGTTCTATCCTTAAGTTCTCCCGCACAGGCTTTTCTGCCGCCGATAAGCAATGCGCAAATGTACACACTGGCATCCATGGGAAATGTACGGGCACTGCGGGCGGCAGTTCAGCGGGGGCTGAACATTGACACTCTTGACCGCAACGGCAATACGGCCCTGTGCCATGCCATTAAACAGCGCAACTACACTGCTTATAATACTTTGCGGGCGGCCGGCGCTAATCCGAATCATCCGTGTATTCAAAACGTTATCCAGCGCAATTACAGTTCGTTTATGCAATCCCGGCGTGTCGTTCCTACTACGGCAAATTCCCGCGAGGCTTATGCTTATCTCGGCGAAGAGGATTATTTCCTTTCTCCTCGGGCATGGCTCATCGGCGGCGCAATTCTGCTCGGCGGTGCTCTGGTGCTCATTCTCGGTGGTGGCGGCGGTGGCGGCGGAAGTAGCGGATTTTTCCCCTTCCCGTCTTATCCGACGACAGATTACAGTCTGGGCGGCATTGCCGGAACATCCCGGCCGAGCAATCCCGAATCTTCGGTTTATAATCCGGTTATTCTGCTTGAGCAGTTTGGCGGAACGCTGACAAACGGCGCGTTCCCCGATTATAATTTCGGTGACGGCAATCCTGACGGCTGGGTTATTTCCAACAACTCCAGCATTAATGTTGACGGTACCAGCACGCCGTTGACCGACCTGATTGACTTCAGGTACAGCGCCCTGAATTACAGCAATTACATTCAGGTTGCGATGAAAGGCGTTAACAAATCGACTGTCAACAACGGTTACAGCCCGGACAGCTCCCGCTATGATTCGAACAAAAATTATGTCATTACCCTGAAAGACAACACAGCCGCGCTGGTTGCCTTGCGTAACAGTACAGCCAACAACTACGACACAATCAAAATTGATGCAAAAAACGGCACGCTCGGCATGATTGCCAGCCAGAGTTCGACAGCCATCAACCACACCAACGGCCTTATCAATATGTCGTTCAAAGGCGATAAGGACAATCATTCAGTTACGGGCATGTATGCGGACACCGGATCGGCAATAATTAACAACGGCACGATTTCCGGTACGGCAAAATCTGCCGACAGCACAGCCGGGTTTATGGTCGGTATGCGCGGACAGATTATCAATCAGGAAAATCCGCCCTTTTCTACCACTTCCGTTTCCAATGCCGGAAGCATCAATTTGAACGCCAGCGCAGACAACCGAGAAATCAGAACCGGACTTGTCGGTATGGGCAGTTATCTGGAACAGTCTTTTCTGGACGGGACAACTCTGCTGTCCCGCGCCGGAAGTGTTACTCTGAATAATACGGGCAAAATCATGCTCGGCGTTTCACTTACCGGAGACAACGGCAATTATGCGGCAACGGACAGTGACGGCAACAACCTGTTTTTGAAGGGGCTGGGCGGCATTGTCGGGATGCGCGCGGACGCCAACACCACCGCGACAAACGACGGATATATCGAAATCAGCATTACGGACACGGGCGACGAGAGCAAAACCGTCAACGGCAGCCACGCCGGCATGTTCTCCATTCGCAACGGCATTCTGGTCAACAACAAATCTATTGTTATTGACGGCGGTATTGGCGGATACGGCATGATTGCGGTTCGCGGCGACGGAAAGAATCCTGAGCTTGACCTCAAGGATCCGACGATGACCAACAACGGCGTTATTGAAATCAACAGCAAAGACGGCTTCGGTATCGCTTCTTTCAACGGCGGCGTTACAACCAACAACGGTTCTATTGAGCTGAAAAAGCAAGGCATCGGTATTCAGCATGATACCGGGTTGATTGAAAACAACGGTTCCGTTAACTTGCGTGACGGCGGAACGGGCCTGAAAATGACACAGGAAGGAACGATTAATACCGGCGACAAGAGCAGCATTTACATTGACAACACTTTTGCCAACAGCACGACTTCGTCCGGCAGTGGGACAACCGGAGACGGCAGTGACGGCGGAACGGGCTCGGATACGGGAACAACGACTGACGGCAGCGACCTGAAAGAAAGCATCGGTATTTATCAGGAAAACGGCACGGTTAACAATAACGGCCTGATTACGATAGAAAACACAAAGAATGCCGCCGGAACGGTTGCTTACGGCATCAAAGCCAACAAAGGAACGGTTAACAACAACAGTTCCATTCAGATTTCCAACAATGATTCCAGCTATGGTATCAGCATCAGCCAGGGTAATGTCGCCAACAATGGCAATATCTCCCTGGTTAACAACAAAGGAGCGCTGGATACGCTCGGCTACGGCATTAAGTCAACGCAGGGAAATGTGACCAACAGCGGAAACATTACCATTACCAACAAAGACAGCGCTTATGCCATTGAAGCGCTGGCGGGTACAGTCACAAACACGGGAATTATTACAATCAACTCCCAAAACAGCCTGACGACCAAGCTGGCTTATGGTATCAAGGGCGGAAACACCTATATTACCAACGACAATACAATTACAATCAACAATGCCGATGAAAGTTATGCCATTTCCACTGAAAACGGCGACATTATCAACAATGCGGTTCTGACGCTCGGTAATGATACCGGCGCGCTGGATGCCAAAGGTTATGGCATTAAATCGACTAAGGGCAATGTTACCAACAACGCCGCCATTAACGTTTCCAACAAAAACGAAGCTTACGCTATCGAAGCGCTGGCCGGAAACATTGTCAACAACGGCATTCTGACCGTCAACGGCAATACCGGCGCGGTATCGAATATCGCTTACGGTATCAAGGGCGGCATCGGCTCAATCACCAACAATAAAAACATTACGATAAACAATGCCAACGAAGAATACGGTATTTCGACCGAAAACGGGGTGGTTACCAATAATGCCGACATTACACTGAACAATGACCAGCAGACGCAGACAAAGACTTCCTATGGCATCAAAGCCGAAAAAGGAAGCGTCGTCAACAACGGCAATATTTATGTCAATACGACGGGTGACGTTTCTCAGGGAATTGACCAGGATACCGGTTCTTTCGGTATTTGGGGAAACGAAGCCAATGTCCTCAACTCAAAGAATGCGAAAATTATCTTTACAAAACGCGGTAACGGTATGCACTCCGCTTCCGGGCTGAACCAGAACTACGGTTTCATTCATATGCAGAAAGGCGGCGTCGGTATGTCTACGGCCAGCGGCAACGCCATTAACCGCGATACGGGCATTATCACGATTGACGATACCGGCATTGGTATGAAATCAGGTCTGGGCAAGGCGACCAACGAAGGGCAGATTAATATTACCGGCTCTATGTCTACCGGTATGGAATCGGAAAATTATGCTGAGAACAACGGTACCATCAACATTACCGGCTATAATTCAATCGGTATGAGCGTGGTTAAGGAAAATGCGCAGATTGTCAACAACAAAGACATTATTATGAGTTCGGAACACAATGGCAAGCTCAACTATGGTATGTACGGCGCAAACGGCATTTACAGCCGCATGACCAACAACGGCAATATCAGCATTACCGGCCGGCAATATCCGACAACGGAAAATATTGCCTATGGTATGCATCTGGATGAAGGCGAAGCCAAAAACTACGGTACAATCACGCTTAAAGATATGTTTGGCTACGGTATGAATCTCGGCACCGGCGGAACTTTGGACAACTACGGGCAGATTTTGCTGAACTACGGCGGTATCGGTATGGGCGCAAACGGAACCGGCGCCAGTGAAAAAGAAACGGCGGCGACGATTAACCACCGCAACGGCGAAATCCGCATTAACGGCGACAACTCCTATGGCATGAAAATGCTGGGTACTGCTACGGCTTGGAATGACGGCATCATCGAAGTTGACGGCGAAGATTCATACGGCATTTACACGACGGACGGCAGCGGTACCAACAACAGCCGTATTACCATGTATGGCGACAACTCCGTTGGCATGCACAGCGAAAATGCCGACATCATCAACAAAGATTTGGGCGATCCGGCAGTTATCAACATCAAAGGCCAAAACTCCGTCGGTATGCAGACCAAAGACGGCGGCACCAGCGACACAAGCCTTATCGGCGCTTTGAACGAGGGAACGATTAATTTAGAATCGACCTCCAACGGTTCTACCGGTATGAAGGTCACCGGCAGCGGAAAAGCTCGCAACAAAGGAACGATTAACGTTATGAGTTCCGGTTCTTCAGGTATGCTGGCTGATGGTGCGGGAACAATCGACAACAGCGGCACGATTGACGTTACCGGCAGCGGTTCGTATGGTATGAAAGCAACGCAGGGAACAGCGACCAATAATAAGGAAATTATTATTGATTCCGATGACTCTATCGGTATGTATGCAGATGGCGGAAAAATCGTCAACGGCCTGAACGGCACGATTATCATTACGGATGACAACAACAGCAAATACGCAATGTATGTTTTGAGTGGCGAAGCGGAAAACAATGGTACACTCAGCTTTACCAAAGAAGGTATTATTGCTATGTACGCCCGTTCGGGAACTGCTATTAACAATAAGATTATCAATCTGTCCGGCAAAAACTCCATTGCCATGCAGGGTGAAGGCGATGCTCAGCTGACAAACAACAAAGACATTACAATCAGTGGCGACTCGTCTGTCGGCATGCAAGCCGGCGGCAATTCGACCACAACAAATGAGATTGACGGCGTGATTACGGTTAACGGCCCGAACTCTAAAGGTATGGTTGCGCTCGGCGTTACTCTCGGAACAGAAACGACCAAAGGCACAGCAATCAACAGCGGAACGATTATTGTCAATGATGCTTCTTCCTGGGCGATGTATGCTGACGGCGGTATTATCAAAAATACTTCTACCGGTAAAATTATCACCAACGGCAGCATTGGCATGAATGTCAACAGCGGCAGCGGTGTCAACAGCGGCATTATCGAAAATGACAACGGCAACTTTATTGCCATGCAGGTAAACTCGGGCAGTATAGAAAACGAAGGACGTATTACACTTGACGGCGATAATTCCGTTGGCATGAAGATTACAGGTTCGGGAACAGCCTCCAACTCACTTAAGACAAGCGTTATCAATGTTAACGGCGCTAACTCAATCGGTATGCAGGCTGTGAGCGGCACTGCAACCAACTACGGTACAATTAACGCCAACAACGCCACGGCTGTGGCTATGCAGGCAGACGGCGGCACGATTATTAACGAAGACGGTGCGGTTTTGCAGTCTATCGGCGAAGTTGCTATGCAGGTTAATCAAGGTACAGGTATCAATAATGGTGAAATTCAGCTGGCAAAAGACGGCATTTATGCTATGCGCGTTAATCAGGGAACAATTACCAATAATAAAAAAATTACTCTGACCGGAAACAACGCTGTCGGTATGGCTACGGTCGGCACCGGCACGGCTACAAACGAGAGCGGCGCCAATATCAGCATCAGCGGCACCGGTGGCATCGGTATGAAAGCTGACGGTGCAGGTACCGCAACGAACAACGGTACATTGGATATTAACAATGCCAAAGCTTATGCCATGTATGCCGATGGCGGCGGAACAATCATCAATACTTCCGGCGGTGTTATCAACACTATCGGCGAATCGGCGATGTATGTTAAAAACGGCGTTGCAGAAAACCGCGGCGACATCTCCAACAAAAATAACGGTTTTAAAGCTATTCACGTTGTTCAGGGTTCAGGAACCAATACAGGCACGATTACGCTGAACGGTTCCGATGCTGCGGCCATGTATGCGAATAACGGTACATTGAAAAATGACGGCGGTACAATTGTCATGAACGGCGACAGCAATACTTTCGGCATCAGGGGCGAAAACGGAACGGTTAACGTTGTTAACAGCGGTACAATTACTGTTTCGGCCAGCGGTTCGGCCGGTACGGGTATCGGCATTGACAGCGGTAACGTTACCAACACAGGTTCAATCAGCGTTACCAGCGCTTCCGGTATCGGTATCTCTACGGCGGCGGGCAGCGCCACCAACGAAGGAACCGTTGAAGTGACCGGAAATGCGGCGGTCGGCATGGTTACTACCGGCGGCGGAGCTTTGACAAATGCCACAGGCGCAACACTGGCTGTTCATGGTACCGGGGCTATCGGTATGCATGCCAGACAAGGCGGACAAATTTCAAATAATGGCGCTTTGACGGTTGAAGGCGACAATGCTGTCGGTATGTTGGCGGAAAACGGCGCAACAGCGGTTAACGGCGGCAACCTGACAATTACCGGAAATAAAACAACCGGTATGGAGGCACGCAGCGGCAGTTTGGCGACCAACACCGGCACAATCTATATTAAAGGTTCGGAAATTGTCGGCATGAGAGCAACGGGCAGCGGCTCTAGAATCGATAATCAGGGAACGATTATTTTCTCCGGTTCTACGGCGGGTAATACCGGACAAGACAACATTTTTGCTCTGGCAAACGGCGGTTCCATTCTTAATCAGGGCACGGTTATGTCCGATACGGCTACGACAACCATGGCTTTTTCACGTGGTGTCAACCTTGGTGCCAACGGGCGTTTCATTGCGGCAGAAATGGACGGCGAGATGTCTATTGACGGCAGTGCGCTGACAACCGGCAGCAATCAGAACGAATATGTTATCAAAAATGCGCTCACCACCGGAAATCTCAACAACCTCAAAGTTTACGGAACGGCTTGGTTTAATGATGTTGACGTTGTTAAGAGCGACGATGACGTTGTTCTGCCCGATATTCCGTTGGAAGAAGACGGTGACGATGCCAATAACGGCAACAGCGCCGCACTGCTTCCCGCTGATTCAGACGCTGAAGATTCCGCCTCTGAGGGTGATGACAACTCTAATGGCGAAGGTCTGGGTAATACGACCGGCGGCCTGAATCCCGATGATTTAAACAACTACGACGTTGTTGCCCGCAAAGGACGCCTGCAGTCAATTCTTTCAGCCGATGCCGGCATTCAGGATCGTTCGGTTCTGGACAAGATTGACAATGCTTATGAAGCCGGGCGGGATTCCCAGATATTTGACTCGCTCAAATATGCGCAGACAGACGAGGCTCTGGCAGCGGCAATCAAAGGCGAACTCGGTTTAGATCTCTTTGCCAACTTTACCAAGCAGAACTTTGACGTTATCAAGAGCGCTGACCGTCAGATTAACGCCACGCTGGCAAATAACACCGATGACAAAGAATTGCGTATCATGGCCGGTTATGATTTCTTTGGCCGTAAGCAGGATGCAACGGCTTATATGTCAGATTATGACGACCAGGCTCATTCGGCTTTCGGCTTGATTGACAAGAAATATAACAACAATTTCCGCTACGGTCTCGGCGCCATGGTCACCAAGTATGAAAGCGACTACAAAGATGACACGGCTTCCCGCGACGAGGTTATGATTCACTTGCTGGCGCCGTTGAGCATGCAGTTCGGCAAGACAAAAATCATTTCCGTTCCTCGTATCGGTATGGGCTTCGGCGATTACAGCCGGCGTACGGACAGCGGTACTTATGAGGCTGACACCAGAAATTATTATTACGGCATCACCAACGAAGCACAGCATACCTTTGACATGGGATGGTTCGGCTTGCAGCCTACTCTTGAATTTAATGTTCTGGGCATGTATCAGGACAAGATTAAGGAAAAGAGAAGCGCGCTTGAGATTGAAGCAACCAACAACATCTCAATCGAAACAGGTATCGGTCTTTATGCTGTCAAAGAAATTGAACTGGGTGAAAAAGGCAAGATTAATCTGCGTGCCGGCGGTACCTATTATCATGAGCTGGGCGATCCGTTCAAAGCACAGAAAGCCCGCCTGAACGATGCCGGTATTCGTTATCGTGTCAATGCTTATGACGCCGATCGTGACCGCGCTGTCCTCTCACTGAGAATGGATTACAGATATCAGCAATTCAACCTTTACGGTGAGTTCAGCAAGTTTATTGAAAAAGACGACGGTTACGCCATCAATGCCGGTCTGGGCTACAAATTCTAAAGCCCGGTTACAGTCACGGGGAAGCGTCCTCAGCTATCCTATTCCCCTGTTGGTTAGCCGCCGAAGGATAGCGCCAGGGAGGATCGGAGCAGCGCTTTCTTATATGAATTATTGCACTAAAGGGAAAACATGAAAATATACGAAGTCAAAGAACGCAAAGCTGAATTAATCCAATCCTTATGCAAAATATGGGAAGCTTCGGTCAGGGCGACACATTTGTTTTTATCTGATGAAGAAATTCAAAAAATCGCGGGATATGTCCCGTCGGCTTTAAATGAAATTCCGCACCTGGTTATAACTGAAAACGACAGTGGCAAAGCAATTGCATTTATGGGCGTGGCGGCAAACAAGCTGGAAATGCTGTTTATTGCTCCCGAGGAGCGAGGTAAAGGACTTGGAAAAAAGCTCATTCAGTTTGCATTTGACAACTATGCCGTCAATGAGGTTTGCGTTAACGAACAAAACCCACAAGCCAGAGGTTTTTACGAACACTGCGGCTTTCGTGTTTATAAAAGGAGCGAATTGGACGAACAAGGCGCCCCCTACCCTCTCCTCTACATGAAATTATAAAAAAAGCTCTGCTTTTCTTGCAGAGCTTTTTTTGAGTTGAAACATCTACTTTTTGCCGTAGACTTTGATACGTCCCGCCTTTTTGGAGGGCGATGTCTGTAACAGGGCTTCCTCCGCTTTTGTCAGCAATTCAGGCAGCTCTGACGCAGATTTCGACGAGCATATACCAACCACAAATTCCAGCTTTACGGACAAGTCGTCAGACTTTTTGATTTCAATGCCGTGAATGCTGTCCATAACGCGCGTCAAAACGGTTTTGGCAATCTTGTCATCGGAATTATCCAGGAAAATGGCAAATCTGTTATCACTGACGCGGGCAATAAAGTCACTGTCGCGCAGAGCCTTTTCCAAGGTTTTGGCTGTCTGTTTCAGAGCGCGGGCCTGATATTTTCCGCCCATTTTGCTCTGGACTTCATCAAGATTATTGACTGATGCCAAAATAATGGAAAACGGCTTTCCGGCAACACGGGATTCAACAATTTTGACCGGAACGGCTTCTTCAAAATATGTCTTGTTATAAACAGAGGTCAGGGCATCTTTACGATAACGCTCGATTTTGTCTTCTTCATCATAATACAAAATCAACAACAAAATTGAAAAGGTAAAGAAAAAGGTAATCAGGTTGGCAATGGCCAAAATCCACGATTCAATATAAATACCATACGCAAACCAGCAGATTAAGCTCAGGCTGTACATTGTATACATATAACTGGACAAGCCGCTGATTGTTTTGGTTCGCAGGATGCGCCCTGTCTGAATGGCAAACGCGATAATTGTCGCCAAACCGGCGGCATAACCGATATAATTAAAGACAGTATCTGTATCAAACATCATGATTTTACCCTTTCTCTGATTTTTCTTTTTTGTGATTTTACATCACTATATGTATATAAAATGTTAATAGTTGAATTTTCTTAGTTCTTATTCCAATATCTTTCGCCGACAAAGGAGCGAACCGTATTGACGTCAAAACCTTCGGGCAAAATGCTGATTGCCGCGCCGAGGGCTTTGGAACTGTCGAAATATTCATCTTCCAGTTTAATCCCCTTGTTTTTCTCAATGGTAATCCGGCCTTTATAAAAGCATTCGGTTTTATCGCACGTCAAATCCAGCCAGTTTTTATCCTCCCGTTTGCCGTTCCAAATCAGGCGCAGTTTCTTTTTATCTTCTTCCGACAACTGGCGGCCGCCGGTTTTCTCCAGCCAGATGTTTTTTACAAAAGTCTTGCCGCGCGAAGGCAGAACCACGAGTTCTCCCCGGTTGTCCTTGACGGCAACGGCCTTGCCGCTTTCATCAACCATAACGTCAGGAACACGGGCGGCCAGCAGGCTCAGGCAGCCGGCCAATATTCCTGTCCAGCCCCAAAGCCGCCATTTCCGCTGCCAGATACACAGCCACAACGCGCCGAGAACTATCGCCACCAGCCCCCAAAGCGGCATCGCCAGAACCGGCAGCCCGGCATGCGGCAAAGAAGCCACCCAAGCCGTGACATCATTGACGAGGTGAATTCCCCAGCCGACAATTTTCAGCGGCAGTTCCTCCAATCCCAAAGGCATCAGCAGCAAAGACAACAATACAAAAGGCATTATCACCAAACCGATAACCGGTCCGGCCAGCAGATTTCCCAAAGTCGTGTAAACAGCAATACGGTTAAAGTGATAGATTGAAAAAGGCAGCGTTGCCATGCTGGCGACAAAGTCAGAAATCAAAATACCGGCAATATAAGCAAATATTATCCGCCCTGCCCGCGACAACAGGCTGACGTTTTTGCTGCCGCCACCGTTCAGAAAGCGGTGCAAACTTCCGGCATAGCGTTCATAAAAGGCAATCAGCACAATAACCGCGGCGAAAGACATTTGAAAACTCGGCCCAATCAGCGCCTCGGGAGAAATGAGCAGTACCAGCATTGCCGCCCAGGAAATTGTCAGCATGGAAATAGCCTGGCGGCTGCACAAAACGCCGAGCAAGACGATAAATGTCATAATAAACGCCCGTTGTGTCGGAACGGCCGCGCCGGAAATAACCAGATACACTGCACTCATCAAAATTGCAAATACGGCCGAAAACTTTTTGGTATCATAACGCGCAATAACCGGCGGCACCAGCGAAGAAACAAAGCGCACCAGAAAGAACATCATTCCCGCCAGCATACTCATATGCAGTCCGGAAATCGACAGGAAATGTGCCAGTCCGGAATCGCGGTAGTTATTTATCAGTTCACGGCTCATGCCGCCGCGTTCTCCGGCTACAATCGCCGCCGTCACAGCTGCTTCATCCGGCGGTAGGACGGTATCAATACGGCGGACGATTTTGTCCCTTATCTGTTCAATTTTCAGATTAACTTTCTCCGTCCAAAGTGTTGAATTTACACAATCTATAGGAATAGCGCGGCTGACAGAATAGCCGGTAGCCTTGATGCCGTCAAAGAAGGTTTTGCGGTCAAACTGGTAGCCGCCCACCATTGCCGTCGGGAACGGCGGCATGATTTTGGCAATCATTTCTACGCATTGTCCTTCTGCTGCCGGCGCTTTTTTGACCAGCAACGTAATTTTATAAGGCCCGGACAATTTATTGTCGTCAAAATCGCTGATATCGTCCAGCGTCAGTCTGATCTTTCCGGTACTGTTGGTATCCCGGGCGATAATCCGCCCTTTGAGGTACATTTTTTGCTCTCCGGAAACAAAGGGGACTTTATTCAGCCAGGCAGTCCGGAGCTGCACGCTGATAAAGCCGAGCGCTGCGATACTGACAATACCGAGAACGGCCAGAATTTCCGGCCGGCGGCGAAAAATCAGCGCCAGAAAAATCAATGTTTCGGCCAATCCCAGCCCCCACCACAGCGACGGTTCCTTCGGCAGCGCGAAAAACACACCGATACCTATGCCAAACAGCACCGGTACCCAAGGTATCCAGCGTGAACGTTCCTGCAATAAGTTTTCTTTTAAGTTATACCAAAACATTTTTCTTTAATCTCTTGAAGGCGACTATAATCTAAAAAAATATTTTATGCAAGAAGCTGGGGCGCACAGGCACGGCCTGCTGCGCACCGACGCGGTGAGCGGCGGGGAGCCCCCGCGGGGAAGCTGGGGCAGCTTCACCCCATCGGTTTGCCGCTGGTTGTCCCATGCGTAATGAGGCGCGTTGCTTAGATTGTGCAAACTGCTAGTTTTATTTAATCACACCCTCCCTAACCCTCCCTACCTCAGGGAGGGGACCGGATAGTGCCTGTTTGAAGATAATTTAAAAACAAAAATCAGATTTTCCCTCCCTGAGGTAGAGAGGGTATGACGAGCAGAGCGAGAGGTTGTTTTGAATATTTTTGAAGATAGATAAATATTTTATTTTAACTTTTTACTTGATTATTTGCGCGGAATATTTTATTTTGATTGCAGGCTTAGTTCCGTTTTTTAGGAACTTTGCCCAGGGCGTCAGAAACCCTTCATTCACTTGGTCGCTGCACACGACCTTAATTTGTGCCGACTTCTGTCTAGCGGACGGATGTCGGCGAATAAGGCTCCGCCAAATAAGCCGAGCCATGTAAGTGAATGTGGTTTCTGAACATCCGCCCGTCTTTTCACAGAAAAGCGGGTTTTTTATTGTTCGAAATATTAAGGAATACCGCAATGACCCGGAAAAATAAAAGACAATCAGAAATACGCGGACGTATGCCGGACGGCACGCCAAACCCCGTGGACATTCATGTCGGAAACAGACTCAAACTGCGCCGGATGCTTTTGGGGATTTCTCAGGAAAAACTCGGCAGCCTTATCGGCCTTACTTTTCAACAGGTACAGAAATACGAACACGGCTACAATCGTATCAGCGCCAGCCGCTTATGGGATATTGCCAATGTTCTTGATGTGCCGATAAGTTTCTTTTTTGAAGATATGGACAAGAAAACGACGGTCTACTCTCCGCGCAAAATCATTTTGCAGGATGAAGCACTTCAGGACAGCCCTGCCCTGTGTGATTCAGGCGACCCGATGAACCGCAAAGAAACGCTTGAACTGGTGCGTTGTTATTACAAAATCCCCAACCGCCAAGTCGCAAAAAATATTTTTCAACTTCTTATCTCTCTTTCAAAACATAACCAATATATTGATGCTGAGGATATATAAAAAAATTGTTAAGCTTTTTATGGCTTAACAATTTTTTTTTAATTTTACCCTTCGATATCTTGGATATCGGGGTTAATTTTTTCCGTTTTCATTATTTCTCCGAACAAAACTTCAACATGAAGCGTATGACCGGAATCTTTAAATTTGACAATGTAACGGTTGTTTTCATCATGGTCGCTGATTGTCACTTTCTGATACAGGAACAGGTCAATGTACTCAACCTTTTCTCCTTGTGCCGGCAACAGGCAATAATCGCTTATCGGCGTGAAATAAACCGGTTTCCCGTTATATTCAACAGAAAAACAGATATTTTTGCGCCCATTGCCTATTGAATAAATTGCAAGCAGAACAGGACCGTCTGCACCGGGATAGAAATTTTGAACAATCTTTTCAAACTCTGCCTGGTCGTATTCATAAACATTAAAACACAGGTTTTCCAAACGATTGCGAAAATAAATCATTTTGTCACAGAAACGGGTAAAATATTTTTTCATAATATATAAGAATTAAATTAATAATAAATTGTCATTCTGACAATATCTTATTGTCAAAATTTTGTCAAGTCAATTATTAGATTAGCGCTTCCTTTGTCATTTTTCTCTCCTCACATCAAAAATAATGATTGAACACTAAGAAAAGTTATGATATAGTATCCTTGTGATGACAAGTGTGGAGGATACGATGAAGAATATTTCCCAAGTAATATTACTGTCAACTTCGTGCCTGATTTGGTATGGAGCGGACAATGTTTGTGCTTCTGTTAATGTTTTTTCCGGTATCCCCAAGTCAGGTACCCACAACACACTACACACAACACCTTACCTTGCTTATCCACACTTGCCACACCTGCGAGGTGAGCGATCGGTTCGCGGCGGAATGTTCCGTACAGAAAGAAGCGCGATGCTTACATCGTGCCTGCCACAAGCACAATCAAGTTCCTCCCCCGAGGTGGGGGAGGCTGGAGGCAGAAAGAATTCTCCGGTGGAGAATTTTTCAACGACAGGCGAGAGTTTGTTAACTGGCGAGCAAGTGACAACGATGCAACGCCAGTGTTACAAACCAAGTGACCGAAGCGAAGTTAGCGAGGGACGAGCTTACGAAGCCAGACGGAGGGGTGTGACGAGCGAAGCGAGTATTCCCTTTTCTTCTAATATAGAGAAAATGTCCCTTACGGGTCTCATACCCCCTCGAGAACTCCTAACCAGACTAAAGTCTGGGGAGTTCTTGCTCCCCCTACCTCAAGGGGAGGATAATAAGCTGAATGTTTTTAAAACAGCCTCAGTCTGCTTCATCACCGATACGGGGGCGTGTTCGGGGGAGAAGTTCAGTAATGACGAAACGCCGGGGAATGGCAACGGCAATCCCGGCGGTATCCCGGATTATGATACCCCGCAGGAACAATGTCAGGCGGCAGGATATGGCGTGACGTCCTGTCCGGCCGGGGCACATGGCGATAATCCCTGTCCCGCTGACAGTTCTTATTATCAGAAATGTGTTTGCGACGCCAACATGACACAAACCTGTACAAAACCTTATTACGGCGTCGGCCCTTCCTGTGACGGCAAATATGCTTCATGCAAACGCGATGATGATAAAGCCTGCAAGGAAGACGGCTACGGGCAAAC
>CEAB01046244.1_pt1 | contig 16818 bp, 16 predicted proteins | sample 557651 | NCBI WGS metagenome assembly CEAB01 (sample SAMEA3182046, study PRJEB8094) | gut metagenome | biome: human; feature: gut; material: Stool; isolation source: human stools | place: Canada | collected 2011-11-15
ATTTCCGCGACATCACCGACCTTGCCGCTTTGCTGAAATAACCCGGGCACAGAGGCCGGACAGGCCGTCCGCAATTTCCGCGGCTCCTCCGCCCCGGCGACAATTCCAAGGCAGGTGTAAGCAGGTACCGGCAGGTTTCGCGGCCTCCCCACCCCGGCAACGATCGGGCAGCAGGCAGAACACAGCATCGCAATTTCCGCGACATCACCGACCTTGCCGCTTTGCTGAAATAACCCGGGCACAGAGGCCGGACAGGCCGTCCGCAATTTCCGCGGCTCCTCCGCCCCGGCGACAATTCCAAGGCAGGTGTAAGCAGGTACCGGCAGGTTTCGCGGCCTCCCCACCCCGGCAACGATCGGGCAGCAGGCAGAACACAGCATCGCAATTTCCGCGACATCACCGACCTTGCCGCTTTGCTGAAATAACCCGGGCACAGAGGCCGGACAGGCCGTCCGCAATTTCCGTGGCTCCTCCGCCCCGGCAACGATCGGGCCGCGGCGGATCGGCAGCATCGCCAATCGCAAGGCATACGGATGCTACCCGCCGCAGGCCATACTCAAACGCACCGTACACCCGATACCCTATCGCCATCCCGATGAAAAACTCGCGGATGGCATTTTTTTGCAGGACGTGCATATCATACGGAAAAAATTGATACTTTTGCGCGGTTTTAATCCCGTATGGCATATGTTCAAAGGAATCGCCACCGTCGCCCTGCTCGTCCTGTCGAACGCTTTCATGACGCTCGCCTGGTACGGCCACATCGCATTCAAATCCAAGCTCGAACGCTTCGGCATACTGGCCATCGTACTGCTCAGCTGGGGCATCGCCCTGTTCGAATACTGCTTCCAGGTTCCGGCCAACCGCATCGGGTCGTCGCAATTCGGCGGGCCGTTCTCGATCTGGGAACTGAAAGTCATCCAGGAGGTGGTCTCGCTCTCGGTCTTCACGCTGTTCGCACTGGTTTTCATGAAGTCGGACTCCCTGCGCTGGAACCACCTCGCAGGTTTCCTCTGCCTGATACTGGCGGTCTACTTCATCTTCCGGAAATAGCCGCGCCCGCTGCCAGGCGTGCGGCAGTACCCGACAGGCGATGCCTGCCGATAAAATCCATACGTATCCTCCCGGGCCCGAGTTCCCGGTTAGGCCTGCTCTTCCCGCCGGTCATGGCGGTAAATCTGATACGAGTTCACGAAGTTCTGCCAGACAATATATGCCGTCGGGGCGATCGAGGAGATCGGGTCGAGGAACGACTGCGACATCCATACGGCCAGCACCGTGTTTTTCTGTCCGAGCGACTGCCCGCCCGCCGGGGCGTCGCCGTAGCGGCGTCCCAGCGTGCGCCCCACCTTGAACTGCACCAGGCAGATCACCAGCGCCGCGAATGCCAGCCACAGTTCGGTCGCGGGCGAAGCATCGTGCAAATCGAGGATAAAGGCCGTCGTACGGCCGATGATCACCACCAGCGACACGAGCCACATGTAGAACGAAATCTGACTGTGGTTCCCGATCCATTTCGCCGCCCCGGGCAGCACGAAACGGCAGAACTGCGCAGCCGCGAAGGGCATGATCAGCAGCGGCGCGATACGTGCCAGTATCTGCGTGAAGGAACACGCCCCCGTCCCGGCAAACGACAGGACAACGGGTGCCACGAGCGCGATCACCATGTTGCACACGAGGCTGTAGGTGGCCATCGTCGGGACATTGGCCCCGAGCATCCCGGCGATCACCACCGCGGCCATCGCCACGGGCGCCAGCACACAGATCATCGCCCCCTGCGCCACGACGGGATTCAGCGGCAGCAGCAGGAAGTAGACCGTCACGCTCACCACGACCTGAAACAGCAGCAGCCAGAAATGCAGCATCGAAGGCTTCATCTGCCGGGGCTTGACGCGGCAGAACGTGACGAAGAGCATCAGGAAGATCAGCGAGGGTGTAATCATCTGGTGCGTCCACCCCTCGAGGGCGGTCACGGGGCGGCAAAGCAACGCCCCGACCACCATGGCCGTCGGCATGGCGACGGTCTTGACATTGCGGTGCAGGTATTCCAGTACGTGCATTATTTCATGGTTTCAATCGTTAGGACAACATGCTGCCCGGAGGCCGTCCCGATCCCGCACACCGTACCGTCCAGCGGGTCGGGGTCGAGCAGGAATCGGCAGACGTCGCCGTCCCATGGGTGCCCGTCGAGCGAGAGGATGCGGTCGCCGGGGGCGATGACGTCCGCGAGCGCCTCGTCCCACACCTGCCCGACGACGAGCTGCCCGGCGGAAAGGGCCAGCGTAAAATTACAGGCGGGTTGCGGCGGGGCTTTCGCCTCGCCCCCGCGGGGTATGAACAGGAAGCGCTTGCGGCGGAAATCGAGCACGACCTGCCCCCAGTCGAACAACTTGCAGCCGAGGATCCGGTTGTGGCCGAAGGTGCGCTTGACCGGCATGTCGGCAATGGCCGTCCCCTGAATTTCGAACCGGGGGATCGTACCCCGGAAATGGCTGTTCACCCTGTTGCGGTTCGTCCAGCCGACAGCCGTCGCATATCCGTCGGCCCAGCGCAGGCTGTCGATGAACCACAGGGGCGGGGGCGCATCGCCGGAATCGGCATGGGAGAAATGGAAATAGCCCGCCGAGCCGGTGTCGAATTTGACGTACATCCGGGCCTGCCTGTCGCCGTTGCGGCATGTCACCGGCAGAAACGGGCATCCGCCGCCCAGCTCCATGCGCGACATGCGACGGCCGCGGGGCAGCCCCAGCCTGCGGACATCGTCCGTGACGGTGATCGTCGAGTCGGCATTGGGCATGCGGACGGCGCACCAGCGCAGCAGGTCGCACCCCGCGATGCCGTCGACCCGCAGGCAGGCGAAGACCAGCGAAGTGTCGGGCATGACCAGCACCGGATGGTCGCGGAAAAGCGCGTCGCCCATCCGCAGGCTGTCGAGCCGAACCAGGTCGATGGGGACGACATGGCCCTCGAAATCGCGGACTTTCTCGGTTTTCACGGTCTCGGCACCCAGTTCGCAGCGCAGCGATTCGCTGATGCAGGTGCCCGACGCCCCGGTGTCGAAGATAAAACGGCGGGAGCCCGCAGGCGTGCCGAGCACCACGACATATTTGCCGTGCTCGACCGTATAGGGCAGGTCGAACCGCACGGCAGGACGCCGTGCGCAGACCTCCTGCACCGCGACCAGACTGCACAGGACAAACAACAGGCGCTTCATCGGCACACCAGCCTTATGAAAGCAGTTCCCTGACCTTGGCCGAAATATCCTTGCCGTCGGCACGTCCGGCGAGCTTCTTCGTGACCACGCCCATCACCTTGCCCATCTCCTTCACCGACGTGGCGCCGACCTGGGCGATCACGGCCCTGACCTCGGCCTCCAGCTCTTCGGGCGTAAGCTGCCGGGGCAGGAACTCCTGGAAGACGGCGACCTGCGCCAACTCCTCGGCCGCGAGGTCGGGGCGGTTCTGCTCTGTGAAGATCGCGGCCGAATCGGCACCCTGCTTGGCCAGTTTGGAGATGATTTTCAGCACGTCGGCATCGGGCAGCTCGGCGATTTCCGGGCCCGCGGTCTTGGCCTCGATGATATACTTCTTGGCATTGCGCAATGCGCCCAGGCGCACGGTATCCTTGGCCTTCATGGCCTCCATGATACCTTTCGAAATCTGTTGTTCGAGTGACATAATTTATCTATTTTACAAAAAACAATCGTTTGTCCGTCCTCTTTCGGGGCGCCCCGCCGGGCGGCACACGGCGCTTGGGGCGCCACAGCCGGAGCGTAACCGCCGCAAAACCGGCACCGGAGGCCGGCTAATCGTCCCCTCCGCTCTTCCCGCCGAGCAGGAAACCCAGTATGTCGGCCATCAGCCGGTCGCGCTGCACATCGCTCTCGAGGGCTTCGAACGGAAAGCCCATGACGAACGTGCGGCTGTCCGCGCAGGCCACGCCCGCGCAGCGGTTGTTGTCCACATAGCGCATCACGGGGAAAGCCCCGCCACCCGCGGGTCTCAGGGCATCGACCCGTTCGACCCGGTATCGGTCGGGGCGGAAATCGTTGACATAGCGGTACTCGTCGCGCGAAAAACCCGCATGCGAAGTCACGACCCGCACCCGGTTGCGGTCGGCGGCCTGGTCGCCGTCGTAGGTGTAGTGCAACACCTCCTCGGCAAAAGCGCGGTCTTCACCGGTGGCCTCCCCGCCCGTCCAAAGGTCGGTCGCCACGTAGCTGCCCGACACGAAAAGGGCTCCGTCACCGGCCATATAGCGTCTCAGGACATCCTGTAATTCAGGCGAAAACGTTTTGAACGCATACCCCGCCACACCGCGCCCGATAGTCACGGAGCGCTGTTTGCCCAGAATCAGGTCGACTGCGGAATACTCCTCCGGTAACACGCCGCGATCCTCCACGGCCCGCACCGAGGCCGAGCAGAACGAATAGCCCGCCCGGGCTATGGAACGGCCGTGCACATAGGGATAGTCGAACGTATTGCCGCCGATTACCTCCGTCTCGTAGTCACAGTTGCAGGCGCCGAGGGCGATGCTGTCGACCTCGCACCTGGCCATCGCCAGGTCGAACACCTGCTGCCCGCCGATGAACGAAATGTCCTGTTTGTCGGGCACCCCGCCGTCGAGCTCGGTATAGAACCCGGCCAACGAATCGCGGCGCATGCTCAGCGGGGCGCTGATGCGGTCGAATCCGTTTACGACCAACACGTTCCCTTTCCCGCCGGGGATACGGCAGGCGGCGACGACCTCGCTGGGAAAACTCTCCCCGCCTTCGTTCACGGCGGTCACCTTATAGCTGTAAATGCGCCCCGGTTCCTGCTCGGAGAGCAAATAGGGCTTGTCGGTATAGCGGCCGTTGTCGAAACCGCCGTCGTCGATGCGCGTATAGACCACATAACCCGTCGGGGCGGCAGTGACTTCGAGCGAGTCGATCACCGGCGACCAGGAGACAGCCACCTTTCCCTCCCCGGCGAAGTGCGTGGAAAGAGCCTCCACAGGGAGCGGCTGCACCACATAAGGTAATCCGTACTGCGAACTGATATACTGCAAGATACCCTTGTAGATAGCACGGCTCACGAGGAACTTGAAGCGCGGGTCGCTGCCATAGCGCATGTCTGCGAAATTCTGGTGCGAGAGCAGTTCGAGCAGCATGGTCGGGGCACCCGGCACGCGCGCTTCGTAATAGGCGCGGTTCCAGAGCCCGCGGCGGTTCCATTCGGGTTCGCAGGTACGGCGGATGTCGGAGACGATCTGCGTCATGACGATGTCCGTCAGGTCGCGCGAACGATAGCGGTCGGCACCGCCCTCGAAACGCCCCTTGTTCTCGCGGGTATAGAAGATGCCCAGCGTGCCGATGGTCTCGTCGTTGAGCCGCACGCCCGCATCGGAATGGAAGGCCAGCGCCATGTCGACCGGAATCCGCAGTCCCGTGCTGTCGGGCATCCGCTCCGAACCGCCCATCAGGGCATTGACCCAGTGGGCGCGCGACATGTAGTCGTCCTTATAATCGTCAGCGTTCTCCTTCGGGGTGTATACCTTCGGGTCGAACCCCGCCCACTGCAGCCAGTAGCGGGCGCCCTCGCAGAAACGGGGATAGCCGCTCGTCTCCTCGGCATATTCGACGCCGGGACGGCGCAGCGAATCGCTGACCGAGCGGGCGACATTGCCGTAGCCGCCGCCGACCTTCACGGCGTCGGCCGTGACGATACGTCCCGCCTGCCGCGAGCGGTTGGTGAGCGTCACGACCGGCTGCTCACCCGGCCCGAAGAGGAAATGCCCGAGGTAAATCCATGTCCCGCCGCCCATCGTCTGATTCACGGCGAACGTGCTCTCGCCCCCGAGGTGATGCACCGTATACTGCGCGTCGTCGGTGCTTCCGGGCACCGTTTCATAGCTTACATAGACGGCGTATTCACCCCGCTCGGGGATGGAGGCACGCCACGCGGCGCGGCTCTCGGCACCCCCGGCGACCGTCCGCACACGGCGGGTCGTACCGTCACGGAACGGGTTTTCGCCGGTGCGGTATACCTGCCGCGTATGCGCGAACCCGACACCGCCCGGCTGCCATTTCTCGGGGCCGTCCGTCTCGGCGTATTGCCCGGCGGCATCGTTGTCGGCCAACACCTCGTATTTCTGCACATCGCGCTCGCGGGGCAACATCACGCAGGCTCCCGCATTTTCGAGCATCGGCACCAGGTAAGGCAGCACATAGCTCTGGGTATAGAGGTCTTCGCAGGTCATCCACAGCCGCGAACGCTGCCATTTCCAGCGGTTCGCAGGCTGGTCGAAATAGCGTCCGTGGCTCTGCCACAGCGCGATATGGCGCCCGGAGAGCCCCTGCGTGGGAGCTACGGGCGAGGACTGGCGGACGACGAGCGGCCGCTGCGAACGGTTGACGAAGGGCACGACCTTCTTCTTGCGCAGCAGTTTCCTGAACTCGGCATCGGTGCGGTAGGCCATCGGGATCAGCCCCCGCACTTCGCGCTTGTCGGAATAAAGCTCGATGGAGGCCTTGCGGTACTCCGGCGGCAAGACGGCACGCACCGAGTCGTACATGGCCCGCAGGTTCTGCTCGCGGAACGGGTAATAGGAAAGCCCCACCGAGGTGTAGATGCGCACCCGCTTGCGCGAGGCGTCCACGCCCTCGATCCGGACAAAGCCGCCCGAAACCTCACGGGCGACGATACGCGACAATGTACGGCCGATTTCGCGGCGGGTCACGGCGTCGACCCCGGCGGCCGGGGCTTGCTGCCAGCCGAAGCAGAGCAGCAGAAAAAACGACAGGAATTTAGTTTTCATTCTTCTTGGCAAGCAACAACATGCCGGCCATGGTAAAGACGGCATTGTAAATCAAAAGTTCGAACCCGATCCGGTAGTCCCACGCCTCGCGCGCCCAGTATTGCACGAGGGCGCTCAGCACGGGGGCGGCAACGGCGACCACGGGCATCCAGCCGTCGCGGATCCTCAGGCGCGTGAACATCCCGAAGGCGAACATACCCAGGATCGGCCCGTAGGTATAGCTGGCAACCTTGTAGACGAGGTTGATGACGCTGTCGTCGGCCAGGTATTCGAAGCCGAGGATCACCAGCGCCATGCCGACGGCCATGCCGACGTGCACGCCCTTCCGGATGCGGGTCAGGCGTTCGTCACCGTAGCGCCTGGTGCCTTGCAGGATGTCGACCGTGAACGAGGTCGTAAGGGCCGTAAGGGCCGAACCGGCAGCTGAATAAGTACTCGAAATAAGCCCTATAACAAACAGTATGCCAACAAATACCGGCAATCCACCCTCGACAGCCACCAGCGAGAATACCTGGTCGCCCTTTACGGGCATCGCAAGGCCGGTGCGGCCGATGTAAATGTAGAGCAGCACACCCAGCACGAGGAACAGGAAGATGACGAATATCTGACTGACGGCCGTCAGGACGATGTTTTTCTGCGAATCGCGCGGCGTGGCGCAGCTCAGGTTCCGCTGCATCATGTCCTGGTCGAGCCCCGTCATGGAGATCAGCAGCACGACGCCCGCAAGGAACATCTTCCAGAAATAGCGGTCGGAGGAGGGGTCGTCGAAGAAAAACACCCGCGAATAGGGCGACGCGGCGACCTCGCGGGTCATTTCGCCGAACGACATGCCGAGCGCCTGCATGATGAAGACGATCGACAGCACGAGGCTGCCCACCAGGCAGAAAGTCTTGAGCGTATCCGTCCAGATGAGCGACTTGACACCCCCTTGCTGCGTATAGAGCCAGACGAAGAGCATCGTCACCAGCGCATTGAGCCAGAAGGGCAGCCCGTAGTGGCTGAAAACCAGCAGTTGCATGACGGCGCAGACCACGTAGACACGCAGCGCGGCACCCAGCATCTTCGACACGAAGAAGAACCATGCCCCGGTATGGTGCGAGAGGATGCCGAAGCGCCCGTCGAGGTATTCGTAGAGCGACACCACCCGGAGGCGGTAGAAGGTCGGGATGAGCAGGAACGCGACGACCAGCTGCCCCACGGTGAAACCGGCGACCATCTGCATGTAGGAGAAAGAATCGACGGCGACCGAGCCCGGCACCGAGATGAAAGTCACGCCCGAGATCGCAGCCCCGATCATGGCGAAAGCCGCCATATACCACGGCGTGCTCCGGTTGCCGGTGAAAAACCCGGCATTGTCGGCACGCCGTCCAGAAAGCCAGGCGACGACAAAAAGTACGGCTATATAGCCCAATACGGTGGCGATAACGGCGAGAGGTGTCATAAGCGGAGTCAGCGTTCGGATTTAAGTTACAAATATAGCAAAAAAGGCTGTACGGCCGCAACCGCAGGGCATTTTTCGACTAAATAAACCACATCGGGGAAGGGCTTGCGTCCGGCCGGGGGCCGCGCCGGAAAAAACAGGCCGGGGTAAACGGGAGAACGGGGCGGCAAAGCGGCCGGAAAAACCGCCCGGGCAAAGGCAAGGCGGCAACCGGAAGGTGCCCGGGATATAACAGCCCCACGGCAGGGGCATGGCGAAGGTGGTGAAAAGACGGCGGCAAAGGGGGCAACAGCCCGGCAAGCGGAAGATGGCAGGACGGCGGACGTCCACAGACCGACGGCAGGGGCATGGCGAAGGTGGTGAAAAGGCGGCGGCAAAGGGAGCAACAGCCCGACAAGTGAAAGATGGCAGGATGTCGGACGTCCACAGACCGACGGCAGGGGCATGGCCAAGATGACGGAAAGACGGCGGCAAAGGCGGCAACAGCCCGATGGTGCGACGGCAAGCGGGCGGCAATGTGGTCGGGGATCGGGGACAGGCCGCCCGGCAGAGATGCGCGCAGCGCCCGCACACCCGGGAAACCGACATGCAGCGCAGGAATAAGTATTTTTACTGAAGGTTTGCACGGGGCTGCCAGCTATCTTTGCACCAAAAGGACAACACCATGAAACAGGAACGACATGCGACGACACTCGCGGAGGATTTGCAGGAGGCTTCGGCCAACACGGCCGAATACGGGGAGTTTTTCACCGGGTTGACGGGGATCACCGACAGGAAACCCGTCGACGACGCATTGGGCGAGCGAATACAGGGCTATGTGCTCGGCTGGCTCGAGGGGCACCCGCTGACGGCATTCGACGACTATTCCGCGACCGCCTACCGCCGCACCTATCTGGGCCGATCGCCGGAAACGGGATGGGAGGCGATCGTGATGAGCTGGCAGGAGGGCAACCGCACGAGCATCCATGCCCACCCGCAGTTCGCAGGCTACCACTTCGCCGACGGCAGGTTCCGGCTCGAAATCTTCGAGCCCACAGGCGACGGCACGGCACGTCCGGTGCACAGCGCCGAGGTCGAAGCCCCGTGTGCATTCTTCGCAATCGGGAAGCCGGGATGTTTCGACAACCACATACACCGCATCACCTGCCTGAGCCCCACGGGGCACAGCCTGCACGTCTATTCGGACGACGCACTCCGCGGCGAGGTATACGGCGAAGCGGATGAATAAGCCCCGGACTCCCTCCCGCTCCCCTGCTCCGGAGCGACCGCAACCGCCCCCCCCGGGAATCACGGCAGCAGGGACAACGGGTAAAACCGGAACACCGTGACTGTCCTCCCCCGAAACCACAGATGCAGGGGCATGGGTAAAACCGGAGCAGCCGCCCCCGAATAATCAGGTAAAAAAAAGCCCCGGAGCCACACTTCCCGCCCGGGGAAAACAAACCCCGGAACAGGCGTTCCGGGGTTTTCCATGCAGCGGGGGGGGGTACCGCGCTGCTTCATGCCTTGCGGTAAGACAGCGCCCCCGAGGGGCACTTCTCCACCTGCGCAATGATCTTGTCGGTCGTGGAATTCTCCAGTTTCACCCACGGACGCTCCGAGGGACGGTAAACTTCCGGCAGCATCTTGACACATACGCCCGCATGGATGCAGAGATGCGGCTGCCATACCACGACGATCTCGCCGTTGGTATATTCGATACGTTTCTTTTCCTGTTCCATATAAATAATGTTCATGTGTGTCCGTCAGCAAACAAAAATAGCAAAAAAACGGACACGATGAAGGCGGAGAGCGGCGGATATGTCAACAAAACCAGTTTTAAGGTATACATTTCTGGCGCACCTGCCGGACACGGCACCGCCGCGCCGGGTATCGGGCGGCGCCGGCAGCCAAAGCACGAGATCCCAGAGAGCGGCCAATGCAGGGTTACCGGGCGGCGGCCAAAGCACGAGACCCCGGATGGCAGCCAAGAAGGGTTACCGGGCGGCAGCCAAAGCACGAGACCCCGGATGGCAGCCAAGAAGGGTTACCGGGCGGCAGCCAAAGCACGAGATCCCGGAGAGCGGCCTAAGCAGGATTGCCGGGCGACGGGCGGCGCCAGTGATCGTGAGACCCGACACGGCGGCGGCCGGGAGCCCGGACAGCAGGCATTGCCTGCGACAGAAAGCAGGAACCAGCCATTGCGGACGTCCCGAGCCCGGATACCGGATCCGGCTGCAGGGCCCGGATGCCGGCATTGCAGACACCCGGATACCGGGAGTGCAATTTTTGCAAACTCCCCGCACCGATTGCCCGCCCCCGGAAACAGGCCGCAAGGGACAGGCGAAGATCACGCCTAAGGTGTTCTGGGTTGATTTTGGAAATATATTAAAAAAATTTACTTGGAATTTTGTTTTTTCGGACAAAATACATACATTTGTCCCAACGACAGCATACATGGCAATATTTCACCATATCCATCATCACCATCACCACTTTCCGAAGGGGTAAGACGGATATGCACATGTAAACGAAACCATAAAGTTTAACAAAAGTATATACGAAGCTCACCCCCTGCGGGTGGGCTTTTTCGATGCTTATGCCGCGGGCGGTGTGCCAAAAACGAGACAAAAATGCTGAGAATCGCAATCCAGGCCAAGGGCCGACTCAACGAACAGAGCATCGAACTGCTCTCCGAGGCGGGCATCCGCGTCGCTGAAAGCAAACGCAAACTCATCTCGCGCGCCGGGGGCTTCCCGCTGGAAGTGCTCTACCTGCGCGACGACGACATCCCGCAGGCCGTGGCGATGGGCGTCGCCGACCTGGGCATCGTGGGGCTGAACGAAGTGGCGGAGAAAGGATTCCGCGTAGAGCAGGCGATGGATCTCGGGTTCGGGAACTGCCGCATCTCGCTGGCCGTGGAACGCACGGTGGCATACGAAGGGCTGGATTATTTCCGCGGCAAGCGCGTCGCCACCTCCTACCCCAACATCCTCACGCGGTTCTTCGCCGAAAAGGGCATCGACGCCGAAATACACACCATCGAGGGTTCCGTGGAGATCGCCCCGGCGGTCGGGATGTCCGATGCGATCTTCGACATCGTATCGTCGGGCGGCACGCTCATCTCGAACGGGCTGGTCGAAGTCGAGAAGGTCTTTTATTCCGAGGCGGTGCTGATCGCCAACCCGGAAATGGACGAGGCGAAGCGCCGTGAAACGGCACAGCTCACCTTCCGCTTCAACTCCATCCTCGAAAGCCGGGGCATGAAATACGTGCTGATGAACCTCCCGGCGGAGAAACTCCAAGAAGCGATCGTCATCCTGCCCGGCATGCGCAGCCCCACGATCCTGCCGCTGGCGCAGGAGGGATGGTGTTCGATACACGCCGTGATCAGCGAATCCCAGCTCTGGGAACGCATCGAACGGCTCAAGGAGATCGGCGCGGAAGACATCCTGGTGCTGACGCTCGAAAACATGATCCGCTGACCCCGAAAAACACCCGGATATGGAAATGCTGAAAATCCACAACAACCCGCCGCGCCGTGAATGGCCGGCCCTCACGGCCCGCTGCACGCGGCAGGAGGGCGAAATCACGGAACGGGTCGCCGCCATCCTCTCACAGGTGCGCACGGGCGGCGACAAGGCGCTGCGCAACCTCGTGGCCCGCATCGAAGGTTACGTCCCCGAGAGGTTCGAGGTTTCCCGCAGGCAGCGCACCGAAGCGGCCAAAGCCGTGCCGCAACGGCTCAAGACGGCGCTTGCGATCGCCAAGTCCAATATCGAAGCCTTCCACAGGGCCCAGCTCCCGCCGCAGGTCGACATCGAAGTGATGCCCGGCGTGCGGTGCGTGCAGCGTGCCGTAGCCATCGGCCGCGTGGGGCTCTACATCCCGGGCGGCAACGCCCCGCTCTTCTCGACGGTGCTGATGCTCGCCCTGCCCGCCCGGATCGCCGGGTGCGGCGAGGTCGTGCTCTGCACTCCGGCCGGACGCGGCGGGAAGATCGCCCCCGAGGTGCTTTTCGCCGCCGACCTGTGCGGCGTCGACCGCATCTTCGCCGTCGGCGGGGCGCAGGCCGTGGCCGCCATGGCCTACGGCACGGAAAGCATCCCGCACGTCGAAAAAATCTTCGGCCCGGGAAACCGGTACGTCACCCGCGCCAAGCAGCTGGTAAGCGCCCAGGCCGTGGCCGTAGACCTGCCGGCAGGCCCTTCGGAAGTGATGGTGCTGGCCGACAACAGCGCCCGGGCGGAATTCGTCGCCGCCGACCTGCTGTCGCAGGCCGAGCACGGGGACGACAGCCAGGCCATCCTGGTCTGCCGTACGGAGCGTTTCGCACGGCAGGTGACCCGGGCCGTCGAGGAGCAGATCCGGTACCTCAGCCGCGGCGAGGCGATCCGCAATTCGCTGGCCAACAGCCGGATCGTATTGTTCGACGAGGAGTACAAGCAGATTGCGTTCGCCAACGCCTATGCCCCGGAGCACCTGATCGTCTCGATGCGCGACGCATGGGGCATCGCCGCCAAGATCACGGCCGCGGGCAGCGTCTTCATCGGCAATTACTCGCCCGAAAGCGCCGGGGACTACGCCTCGGGCACCAACCACACGCTGCCCACGGGCGGCTGGGCCCGTGCCTGCAGCGGGGTGAACATCGACAGTTTCATGCGCAAGATCACATTCCAGGAGCTGACGCGCGACGGGCTCGACGCGCTGGCGCCCGCAATCACGGCCATGGCCGAGGCCGAAGGGCTCGACGCACACGCCAACGCCGTGCGCGTCCGGATGAAAGGAGGGATACTATGAAACCGCTGTCGCAGTTGGTGCGCCCCAACATTCAGGCGCTGCAACCCTACTCCACGGCCCGCGACGAATATGCGGGCGGCGGGATCGACGTATGGCTCGACGCCAACGAAAGCCCCTACGACAACGGCGTGAACCGTTACCCCGACCCGCACCAGCGGGCGCTGAAAGCCCTGATCGCGGAACTGAAAGGCGTGGACGCCGGACGGATCTTCATCGGCAACGGCAGCGACGAGGCCATCGACCTCGCATTCCGGATCTTCTGCCGGCCGGGGCTGGACAACGCCGTGTCGATCGCCCCGACCTACGGGATGTACCGCGTGGCGGCAGCGACGAACGACGTGCAGATGCGCGAAGTGCCGCTAGGAGCCGGCTACTCGCTCCCGGTCGGGGCACTGCTGGCGGCAGCCGACGAGCGCACGAAGCTGATGTGGCTCTGCTCGCCCAACAACCCCACGGGCAATGCGTTCCCGGCGCAGGAGATCGAAAGCCTGCTCCGCCGCTTCGACGGCATCGTCGTGCTGGACGAAGCCTACATCGACTTCGCCGACGGCGGCGGGTTCCTGCCGCGGCTGGGCGAGTTCCCGAACCTGATCGTCCTCCAGACGCTCTCCAAGGCGTGGGGCATGGCCGGGCTGAGGCTCGGACTGGCTTTCGCCTCGGAGCAGATCGCCGGCCTATTCGGCCGGGTGAAATACCCTTACAACATCAACACGCTCACGCAGCGGGCCGTCGCGGAATCGCTCCGCAGGGACATCTCGGCCGAGGTGGCGGCGATCCGCGCCGAACGCTCGCGCCTGGCGACGGCACTCGCGGCATGCTCCTGCATCGGGCAGGTCTACCCGTCGGAAGGCAACTTCCTGCTGGTAAAGACCGCGGCACCCGACCTGTTGTACCGGGAGCTGGTCGCAGCGGGGGTCATCGTCCGCAACCGTTCGCGGATCGCAGGTTGCGAAGGCTGCCTGCGCATCACGGTCGGGCGCCCGGAGGAGAACGACCGCATGTTGGAAACCGTCAAAAATTTCCGCCCATGAAAAAAGCGCTCTTCATAGACCGCGACGGCACCGTGATCGCGGAGCCGCCCGCGGATTACCAGGTCGACAGCCTCGAAAAGCTGGAATTCATACCCGGTGCGATCTCGGCGCTCCGGACGCTCCGGGGGCTGGATTTCGAGCTGGTGATGGCGACGAACCAGGACGGGCTGGGCACGGAGGCCTTCCCGGAGGAGGATTTCCGGCCGCCGCACGAAAAAATGCTGCGCACGCTCGCAGGCGAAGGCGTCGCCTTCGACGACATGCTCATCGACCGCACGTTCGAAAGCGACGATGCCCCGACGCGCAAACCCCGTACGGGCATGTTCGGCCGCTACACGGACGGGTCGTACGACCTCGGAGCGAGCTACGTCGTCGGCGACCGGGCGACCGACATCCTGCTGGCGCGCAACCTCGAGGCGAAGGGCATCCTGCTGGCGCCTGCCGCCGAGGGGCGCAGGATGCTGCGGGAAGCAGGCGCGGAAGAGGCATGCGTGCTCATCACGGACTCGTGGGCCGAGATCGCGGAATACATCCGCCGCGGGGAACGGCGGGTCGTCGTGACGCGCGAAACGCGCGAAACGCGAATCACCGTACGGCTCGACCTCGACGGCCGGGGCTTCGGCACCTGCGGGACGGCGGAGAACGAAATGGCGGAGAATGGAACGACGGAAAACGGGACGGAAGGCAGACCGGAAAATACGGCTGGCAGTAAGAACGGCACATCTGACGATGCGGCGTACGGCACCTGTGGCGCTGTACGGAACGGCGGAAAGGAAACCGGAGTGGGCACCCTGCCGGAAACCACGGAAAACGGACTGTCGCGCAGCCCCGGGAACGGCACACCGGGAAATCGGGCGGACAGCCCCGGCACACCGGGCACGGACATCCCGCTGTGTTCCCCGGCGGGATGCGGCGGCGCCCCGGGCGACGGGATTTCCACCGGGCTGCGGTTCCTGGATCACATGCTGGCCCAGATCGCCCACCACGGCGGGGTGTCGCTCACGGTGGAGGCGCACGGCGACCTGGACATCGACGAACACCACACGATGGAAGACGTGGCGATCGTGCTGGGCGAGGCCATCGACCGCGCCCTGGGGTCGAAGGCGGGCATCGGCCGCTACGGCTTCGCACTGCCGATGGACGACTGCCGGGCGCTGGTACTGCTCGACTTCGGGGGGCGCATCGACTTCGAATGGGACGCCGAATTCCGCCGCGAGCGGGTCGGGGACGTCCCGACGGAGATGTTCCGCCACTTTTTCCACTCGCTCTGCTGCGCGGCACGCTGCAACCTGCAGATTTCGGCGCGCGGCGGGAACGACCACCACAAGGCCGAGGCGATCTTCAAGGCTTTCGCGCGTGCGCTGCGCATGGCCGTGGCACGCACCGGCTTCGGATACGACATACCCAGCAGCAAAGGCATACTATGATAGCGATCACGGATTACGATACGGGCAACCTGCGTTCGGTGGCCAATGCCCTGCGGCGCATCGGCGCCGAATTTACGGTCACGTCCGACGCCGCGGTGCTGCGGCAGGCGGACAGGGTGCTCCTCCCGGGCGTGGGCGAAGCCTCGTCGGCAATGGCCAAACTCCGCGAACGGGGACTGGATGCGCTCATCCCCACCCTGACGCAGCCCGTACTGGGCATCTGCATCGGCATGCAGCTGATGTGCCTGGACAGCGAGGAGGGAGACACCCGCTGCCTGGGCATCTTCCCGGCGCACGTCGTGCGGCTGAGAGGCGGGGAAAATCCGCTGAAGATTCCCCACGTAGGCTGGGACACCGTCGGCAGGCTCCGCAGCCCGCTTTTCGACGGCCTCGGCGAAGGCACCTACCTCTACTATGTCCACTCCTACGCGGCACAGGCGTGCGACGCCACGATCGCCCAAACCGACTACGGAGGGATATTCAGCGCCGCCCTGGGGCGCGGCAATTTCTTCGGCACGCAGTTCCACCCCGAAAAGAGCGGGCGGGCGGGCGAGCGGATACTGCGCAATTTCCTAAAACTCTGATGACATGAAAATCGAAATCATACCCGCAACGGACATCATCGGCGGCGCCTGCGTGCGCCTGACGCAGGGCGACTACGGCCGCCGGACGACCTACTACCGCGACCCGCTGGAAGCGGCGCAACGCTTCGAAGAAGCGGGCATCCGCCGGCTGCACATGGTCGACCTCGACGGCGCCAAGGCGTCGGAGCCCCGCAACCTCGCCGTGCTGGAACGCGTGGCGACGAAAACCACGCTCGAAGTACAGTACGGCGGCGGAATCAAAAGCCGCGGGGCACTGCGCAGCGTATTCGACGCAGGCGCCAGCCGCGCCATCTGCGGCAGCATCGCCGTGCGCGAACCGGAATCGTTCGCCGAATGGCTCGCCGAATTCGGCGGCGGGAAGCTGATCCTGGGCGCCGACATCCGCGACGGCGCGGTGGCCGTACAGGGATGGACGGAGCGATCCGAGATGACGGCGCAGGAGCTTATCGCCCGCTTCGCACCGCAGGGGCTCGCGCAGGTCATCTGCACCGACATCGCCCGCGACGGGATGCTGTGCGGCACCTCAGCGGAATTCTACGCTGGGTTGCAGGGACAGTTCCCCGGGGTGGAAATCACCGTGAGCGGCGGCATCGCCTCGATGACCGACATCGAGGCGCTCGACGGCGCGGGGCTGCGCAGCGTAATCGTCGGCAAAGCCCTCTACGAAGGACATATCACCCTCGAAGAACTGGAAAGATGCTTGCCAAACGCATAATCCCCTGCCTCGACATCCGCGA
>CEAB01051507.1_pt1 | contig 16810 bp, 11 predicted proteins | sample 557651 | NCBI WGS metagenome assembly CEAB01 (sample SAMEA3182046, study PRJEB8094) | gut metagenome | biome: human; feature: gut; material: Stool; isolation source: human stools | place: Canada | collected 2011-11-15
GCCTGTGCCGGTGTCAGAGCGTATGAATACTTATATCCGCCGATAAGGATTCCATTGCTCTTGCATCCTTTGTAGTTGTACTCGAATGAACCATCAATGCCGGTTTTCTGATGCACTCTCAAGATTGCGAATTTAATGCCGGATTTGGCCACTTTCGCCCAGTCCGGTTTTCCCTGATTGGATGATACGTCAATTCCTTTAATCTCCAATTCTGTCAACTCCTTTTATGAAATCATGAAACATATTTATGGTGACTATAGCGTACAGATTCCTGTGCTACTTTTGCATAAATCATAGTCGTGTCAAGTTTCTCGTGTCCGAGCATTTTTTGTAAGTCGGTGACATTCATCCCCCGCTCAAGAGCCATGCTTGCCGTTGTGTGCCTTATCAGATGTGGGTATAAGTGTCTGCCGATGCCGGAACGCTCTCCAATTTGCCGGACTATTTGTTCGATTTGTGTCTTTGTGATGCCCCGATACGGCTGACGGACGGTGGATATCACGCTGTCGGAATCACCTTTCCGGCTGAGCCAGTATTTCTTTAGAGCAACTTCGGCCCTGGCATTAATGTACGATATCCGGTGCTTACTGCCTTTTCCGAACAAATGGACTTCCTTCGTTTGAAAGTCAATGTCGGCTTTCTTGAGAATCACCATTTCCGAAACACGGCATCCGGTACTATAGAATAGTTCCACAAGGGCTTTCTCCCGATAATCCCTGCAGGCATCCCGAACTAATTCCAGTTCGATATCAGACAACGGCTCACGTGGTTTGGCTTCAAATTTAATCGGATTTATCCGACTGCATGGATTCTTTGAAAGATACTCTTCCTTAACGCACCAGTCCAGAAACGTGTGGATGATAAGCCTTTTTCCGTCAATCGTCCGGTTGGTGTTGCCTTTTGCCGACAGCCCGAACAGGTACACACGGATATCGTTCGTGGTAATCTGATTCAATGGCTTGCTGACCGTCTGGAAGAAGTCGTCAAGGTTGCACTTGTACGTCCTCAAGGACTGCGGTGACATGCCCTCAATCTTTTTAGACACCAGATACACCTTGTAGCACTCCGGTATGCAGTCTTGATATGGTACGATTTCTGTGCTTTTCTTCTCAATGTCGAAGTTTGCTGAGAACATTTCCAGTTCCATTAGAACAGTTTTCATCTGCTCCGGCGTCAGTTTTCCATCCAGTTTGGTCATAAATTCGGTTGCAAAATTTTCCATAAAAAAGCCCTCCTTTTGGGTACACAAAGGGAAGGCACTGTGATATAATATACCTGTACCCTTTGTGGTGCTAATTGGAAGTCGAGTTGGTCTTTGGTCGGATTGCTCGGCTTCCTTTTTTGTTATAATGTTTTGCTCGTATTATAACACTTAGCACACTCCATTGGTAGCTTTTTATGAAATTTTTAATGAACTAAATGGGAATTCTTACGAACCATTTACGATTGAAACAACTTAATAATTTTCCTCTTTAAACATCAGCAACTTAATGCCTCCCCATATGGTATCGTTGGCGTTTATCGTCAATGTAGATGTGTCATCACTATATGTACCCGAAAAAGTCCTGCCTGCCACAAAGTCTGCAATTTTAATAAAATTTACTGCCCGTTTTGCCGATGCAACATCAATAAAGACAATGTACATAAATCCATTATTTTGTGAAGTTGCTCCGTACATGATAAACGATGTATAGGTGTTCTTATTAAGCTTAATATTTATAGAAAACGTTGAAAGATTTTGAGTTTTAACGAAGACTTACTATTTAATTCATTTATGGCGCCGACAAGGGAACTTTTGTTTGTGGTTGTTAAATTTGAAAGTGATTCAACAGGAACTTTTTCCCAAGCTCCGTTTTCGTAATGGGCAAAAGCCGCTGTTTTTTCACTGTTGGCGACTCCGATAAAATTTGCAGTATTATCATTGCTACATAATAAAGTGCCCCAAGCCCATGATGGATACAGACCGCCAATGTTACCCCAGACAAAGTATGTAGTAGCAGTACCATTTGTTTTGCTTAAATATTCCGCAATATTATCATTAAGCGTACCCAAATGGGTATTGCTTTTTAATTCATTAAGCGCTCCAATCACCGTCTGATTGCTCGTCTGCAAGTTGCTGATGACCGCATTGGTCAGTTTTCCAACAATCCAGTTCCAGATTCCACTGAGCGGCGAAAGCTTGTTTGCCTTCGATGTTGCGTCGTAAATCATCAATGTGTCGTTATCCGCCGGTGTCGCTTTCTGTGAATACTCATTAAATTTACCCATTACTGTAATCTCCTTTCTAACTCTTTGATACGTTTTTCTTGCTCGTCGACCTTTGCGCTAAGTTCCTGTATGGCTTTAATGGCGTACTCAGTCAGAAGCAGTCTGTCAATCTGTTTTGCATTTATACTTCCATCTTCGTTATATCCGCCACCAGATACAAGTAACGTGTCAATTTTTTCGATTTCATCCGCAACAAGTCCAAGCGGCTGATGAATGCCTGATTCTTTCCAATCAAAAGAACATACAGGCATTTTCAGCACTGCATCAAGCGCATTTATTGAACATTTTGCGAAGTTTTCTTTCAATCGAACATCTGATTGATTGTCCGCCGTAAACCACCACGTCGTATAGCTATTGGTTGAGCCATATTGACCACGTATCGCCACTGCAAATTGGCTATTGCTATTTTTATTAGCATTTAAATATGCCACTCTTGAACCATCTGCGCTTACAGACGCTACCGGCTGTCTTTTAACTTTGCCGGACGTTTTTGCTTGATTCTCCAAGTCGTAAAACATAAGGGTTCCATTGGTTGAAAAGTTTGCTCCAAGTTCGCATCCGTCCGTGAAGAGTGAGTTCGTATTTATTCGGACTTTATTGTTCAGATAGCGAACAATGTAGCCTTCCCATTTTTTGCTCGTATCACCTTCCATCCAGAGTTCAAGCACGTCATTTTGGACTTTCTGTGCGTACAGTCCATACTTTCCAAACATCAGTGCATTGTAGTTCTCTGAATCCGTATAGTCTGTATACAGTCGCAATCCGGCAGTGTTAAGAGATACCATCGGGTTTCCGGTGTTTTTGTTAAGCACGACATATCCAGTATATCCTAATCTCGATATCTGATTTCCGTCAGCATCGTAAATCTTCAGCTGACCGTTTCCGTTATTCATGCCGCCAAGACTGATAATGCCACCTTTCATGGCATTGAATGAGATAAACAGCGTCTGGTTTCCACTTTCGTCCTTTTCGTAGTACAATCCCTTGAACTTTCCACTGTCTGACAGAATATCAACTATCTGCTCCTGTGTCAGAGATGCTACATCGACCGCAACGGAATATGTCTGATAGTCCGCAAGTTTGGTTTTCGACTGGTCAAAATACAGTGAAACCTTGAGCATGTCATGAGCTTTGAGTGACAGGTTATTGACATTAATACTCAACCGGTCAAGTGCCGCCGTCTGCGATACCGTGAGCGTTGACCATGTAGCGCCGTTATCGGAGGATTTTTCAAGCTTCCACCAGCCTTTCTGCGACTGCGCAATCTCACCGTTTCCATCACGATAGAATGAATCCACAATCAGCGGCGCCGGTGTTATTTTCTTGTCTGCCCCCATTAGCAACACATCCGCATTGCTCTGGAAAAAGTACGTCCGACCGGCAGTTCCCTGTTCGCCCTTAATCTTCGTCCAACTATACTTGGTCGGGTCTGTGGAATCATCCGGCGTGTAATCCGTATACTGCCCGATATACAGCTTATCAACGCTATCGTCCACAGAGAAGCCCGTTCTTCCGTCAGCACTGTTGGCATAAGCAATATGGAAATACGGCGTCTTTCCGTTCGTTCCCGGCGTTCCCGGAACGCCCTGTGCGCCGTTTGCTCCTTTAATCAGCGACCACGTGTACTTTGTCGGGTCGGTGCTATCTGCTTCTGTGAAATCCACGTACATGCCGATATACTCACGGTTTCCGTCACTCACAGAGAAATCCGTCCGACCGTCTGCACTGTTGGCGTAAGCAAGGTGCGTATACTGTGTCTTTCCGTCCTTACCGTCTTTTCCCGGGATGCCGTTCGCTCCGTCTTTTCCGTCATATCCATCAACGCCACGGAACCGGCTCCATGTATAGTCTGCCGGGTTGGTGCTTTCTGTAGCCGTATCCTTATTCGTTGCGATGCCGATATAGGTCGCCTGTGTCACTGTATAGATTTGCTCTCCGGTACTATCCAGAATCGGACTGCCAGCGCTGTCTAACAGCGGCACATAATCCGGGTTGTCTGACATGTCAAGTCCATCCGGTCTTGTGGCGTATTTCATCCACGTATAAGACGACTTACCGTCCGCCCCTTTTGGACCCTGTGCACCTTGGTCGCCCTCGAATTTCGCCCATGTGTACTTGCTTGGGTCGGTGCTATCAACACCAGAAAAATCCGTGTAAGTTCCGATATACTTATCCGGTGTCTTGCTCATCTGTTCCGATGTCGGGTTCTGTACCGGTGCGTACTGGATATGCAGATACGTTGTCTTTCCATCTGTTCCAATGCCCGGAATCCCCTGCGGTCCGGCGTACTGTTTCGCAAGTGAGAACTGTTTCGATACGACAAGGTTATTCAGATATGCGGCTTTAATGTTCACCCATCCGCTGTCTGCGGTCAGCCCGGTAACGGTGTATGTCTTAGTCTCCTTATTCCAGTTTCCCTGTATGTTCTGGGACGTCGTAATCGTGTACGTACAGTTATCCGTGATATCCTGTGTGCCATACATGACGGTCGCTGTTGTGGTGCACTCCGGGAACTCCGTGTAGTTTCCGTCACTGTCAACCGGGATGCCCTGATAGTCGTTGTCAAGTTGCATCGTCATGTTTCTAGCCAAGGATGCAACTTCGAGGGCTTCTTCTGCTTTTGTATCATCCGTATATTTATTCAGCTTCTGCCAGTCTGATTGAACATAAGATGCTCCCTTTGCCCTTGAAACTGTACAGGTAAGGATATCCCCACCTTCATCTTCTCCCTGTGACCACAAATCACCGATATCGTAAGGTGGTTGTGGCTTTGTCACAAACACTCTGCGCTTATGATCTGCGGTATCCTGAGCACTCTCGGCGGCTTTCATTGCTTTCGTGATATCGGTATCTTGTACTAATATCCAACCCCACGTTGCTCCATCCTGCATGAAACGATATGCATAACCAGTCGTTTTGTTGAAGAACAAGTCACCGATATGCTTCTTTCTTTCCGTCGCACTTGTCCAGTCTGATGCAGGTTTGTTCTGAAGCGTAGGCTCATAATCGTAATAGAAAGTTTCAATCTGTCCATCTATCTGGTCTTGCAGTTCTCCCAATGAGCCAGTGACTGTTTCAGCGTAATCAGATAGTTTTCCGTCTGAATAGTCCTTGCTTTCTTGAAGATAGTTTGCAAATGTTTGATTAAGGGATTTTCCTCCACCAATTTGAACACTTCCGTCAAGATATACGGACTTTGTATCCATATCCACAGAGAAAATAATACTTCCGTCTGTGTCTGTTACCGTAATCGCTCCGGCATTAATCCAGTCAGCATTAACACCGACAGCGTTCAAAATCCTTACAATCGTATCTCCATCAACGGTCATTCCACCATTCCATGTTTGCCCGCCATCGGTTGAAACGCCCCATGCTTCTGCGGTCATCTTCCATACAGCCTTCGATTCCGCAAGTGTGGGTTTATCATGCAAGTAAAATATCTGGCTGCCATCCTGCTGAGTTTGGACTGTGGTATAAACGCCAGTAGAATTATCCATCCGGTCTTTAAACTCTTGCAATGCCTGCTCTCTGGTGGTTCGCTCTCTCCAAACGGATTTTCTCGCATCCACAGCCGCTTGCGTTACAAGCGAATAGGTCTTTGAGCTATTTCGGGCCGCACTTTCAGCATTACAGGAAATCTGCTCAAACGATCCCGGTTGCAGCACGACATTTGTCAAAAAGCTCTTATACTTATTTCCTTTTCGGTCAGTAATCAGAACAGCATCACCGGCTTCAAGAACTATATCAGTCAAACATTCCGTTTCAAACGGTCGGAAAGACATACCGACGCATTTTTCGCCGATCATGCTTGCAACAACTTGGCCGGTTCCTTGCGGAATCAATTTGTTCTCGCTGATTTTCAGAACGTATCCTTCTTCTCCGTACAAATACGAACTTGCTTCTTCGTCTGTAGATGTGGATTCCAGATACTCCGTTACCTGCACACCGGTTATCACTACATCATCCAGATTAGGGGTAAAACCGTTGGTGGATTTTATAGTTGCTCTGTTTGCGTCAGCAATTTCTGTGTCGTACCACTTTATAGTCAGTCTGCCGTATTTATCGCATCTGGCATACTGGCATCCGATCTGGCACACCCATGCAAGAACCTGTCTGAAGGTCAGTACTTCATCGTCGGGCCTTGCCGGTACTTGGTAAGAATCCTGATAAAAATTAAGTGTGTCCAGTGTTACTCCGCACACCTTGCAAGCGTCCTGTATGATCTGTTTTCTTGTTGCTGGATATTTCAGCTTACTTGCGGAATAGTCACGGTCGAACTTCCGCATGTTATCTTCACATTCCAGTTCGATAATCGTAGTGTTCTGGTATGGCGTATCTATGACGGTCATTGTGCATATTCGGATTTTTTCTATCAGAGCATTCTTATGCACTATAATTTCATTGCCGGTCGTATCCAGAATCTTATCGCCGGTGGTGTCGAGCAATGCGCTGGTATCTTCCGGCTCAAGTTCGATTCCTACGTAGCAGATCACCGTAGCGTCTGTAAAATCGTAGTCTGTATACTTGCCATCAAAGTTGTTGATTGACAGGTTCAAAGTATTGATATTTGCGGACCCGATGTTGAAAGTGTTGTCATCAGACACGGAATCCTCAAACTTCATACCGTTTGACCAAAAATCGGCGTTAGTAAGATTGAGGACTGTCCCATCCGCCAGTGTTATATCTGCGTACTTTAAATAATTTCTGTTGTCGTTATTTTGTTCATTCTTGAATCTGTTTGAAATATCTCTCAATCTCTCACCTCCTATTTCTCGATCAAGTCAAATTGCAATCCTTCCATCCGCTGATTCCCGACCCACCAGCATTTAAAAGGAGCGGACCGGTCGCCAACATAAAAGGTTCGGACTTCGTGTTTGTTTCCAGATAGGAGATCGGGATATTCAACAGAAATGTACTCTGGGTTGACCGCCTGCACGATTTTGCAAGCTTTTTCCCATTCCGGTGCGTTCCAACCAATTTCCAGTTTTCTCTTCTGTCCAACACGATTCTTATGCATGATCGTGTCATCAGTACGCCCGGATTCTGATGCTGATATGTCTTGGAGCCCCCATGTGAATGAAGAAGGGCAAGGCATTGCTGCACCATTGATTTTTATAAAAACGTCTGCCATATGAATAATCACCTCATTTTTGCGCATGAAAAAAGCGCCTATCAAAGATAGACGCTTTATGATTATTCATTATACTTTTTTGGCGTAATATGATTCCATATTTTTACATATGATATTCGGGCAAAAAGAAAGAACCGGAGATTTCTCCCCGGTCCATGATCTTATTTGTAAGCATATGATTTGTTAATATATACTTCATACCTGTCTGGAATTATAGTTTTATAATTTGAATCAAATGGGAATCTCGATTCTACAAAGTCCACATCTCCTTTATTCTGGACATTCGCAAAAACATTATCATCGCATCCCACAATTTTATTATTTTTGTAGTACACAACTGCGATTCTTACGCCCTCATTTCTTTTCCCTTTGTTCCTTACTGTCATAACCACTCCATTTTGCCCTAAGTTTGAAGAACAGGAAATGTTTTTAATATTAAAATCCATGTAAGTAGCTTTCTGGTGTTTCAGGCTTACTTTAACAGAATCCCAAGTGCATCCCATATTCAGCAGATATGCTACGTATTTTCGTCCAGATTCAATCACGCAAGTGTTGTACTGGTTCCTTACTGAAACCATTTTCCCCTTTGAGTAAAAAGCACAACTAATATCAACACAAACAGCGTAATTGTAATGATTTGTCATTATGATAACTTCTCCAAGCGGCGTCTGCGCTGCCTTATACGTTATGCTTCCTTTCGGCTTATTGCTCCGATTTTTGATCGTAACTTTACACTTAAATGTTTTACCAGACGCACTTTTGGCGGAAACATAAGCAGTTCCGGTACTTTTTCCACTAATCTTACCGGTTGACGAAACTGTTACAACTTTAGTGTTTGAAGAAGTCCATCTGTATTTCTGTTTCGTATTCAGCATTTTAAGCTGTGCCGTTTTCCCTTTGTACAGTGAAATATTAGCACTGCTGATCTTCGGTGCTTCTACTGTCACCAAACACCGATAACTCTTCTTTCCGATTTTTGCAGTGATCGTAGCTGTTCCTCGGGTCTTTGCCGTTACTTTTCCGATACTATTCACAATCGCATTTCTTGAGTTACTAGACCATTTTGGCTTCGCTTTCGTTCCGACCATCTTCAGCTGCAATGTCTGTCCTGTGCAAATCGTCACCTTTGTTTTGTTAATTTTAACTGTTGCTGCTGATACCGGAACTGACATGGCAAGTGCCATAATCATTGCCAGCAAAATCACTGTAAACTTTTTCCACCTTTTCATTAACTTCTTCCTCCCTTGAATTGATAGTTTAATTATACATCCACGCTCATGAAACTACAATGAGAATCCCGATAATTGATTGAATAAAATCGCCTAGAATCCATTTTTATGTGCTATGTGAGGAAATTATCATCCAAGTGTTTTTGAAGCGTTTTCTACTTCATTTGTCACAGCAAGAATCAGTTTTCCCGCGAAATGTTCTTCCGGCGTTCCCACGTATCTGCTCCTGAGGGCTTCTGCTTCAGCTGCGAATTGTTCCCACAGCCCAGAATCGTTCAACGGGATCCGCCAGTATTTCTTGTGCAGCCCCCACACTTCCTGCCAGATAGCAAAGTATTTTGCTTTAAAGTCCATGTGTTTCTCCTGTATGTTGAGTTTATAATCAATTACTGTAACGTTTTTGGCTAGAATCAATTTGAATCGTTTGCGTGAGGAAATTATCACTTACGATATTTCAAACGGATTTCGGATTGGTTTAGTCAATGTATTCTTGGTTATCCCATTTCTGTTTTACCCGCTCACACAAAATGTTTTGATTTCTCTCTGAGAAGAACAACCAGATATGACGATCAAAATCTTTTCCATTTCGCTGACCAATATCTGATTTAAAAAACTCATCTATCATGTCCTGATAGAACCGGAGTTCATCCTTTTCTTCCACGTCTGCTTTCAGAAGTGGCGAATCATCGCCAATGATAACTCCCATGAACTGATTTGCGTATTTGGTGGAAATCATCATATGCTGTTCGCCCATGTGTTCCCGGTACTGCTTGAAGTAATAAGCGATAACTGCCATGGTCAGACAGATGTCATGATCTTCCAGAATATTCTCCTGTTCACCATACAGTGAATTAAACTCATTGTACAGAATCTGTGGTACATCTTCGTCCCGGTACTTCTCAGAACGATTTTTCTGTTTTTGCTTGCGGTACACTTCCTTCTGCTCAGTTGTCCGTGAGGGTATATTATTTATATCTAGTATATTAATATTATTAGGAGCAGAAGTCTTTGAACCTTTATCATTTTTTGATAAAGTCTTTTTCTCTTTATTTGATAAAATAAAGTCTTTATTCTCTGTATTAGTAATATCTGAATTATATTCTCTGGTAGTAGTTTCTGGTATAGCATAAGCATCTGGAACCGATTGATTTTCCATATGCGCTTCATTGATTGCGCACCCATGCACATTGGATAAATCATCCGGTAATTCAATCTTATATTCGCTCAACGGATACCCTTTTTCTTTCAAAGCTTTTGCTATATTAACGAGATTTACTCGATACTGCAATGTTCTGTCCCACTTGTATTTAGGGTTATTTCTTTTGGAGATAAATCCCATATCAACCAAATCTCTTACATAACGTCTTACTTGACTTGCAGATAATCCAAGCATTATTTCTTCAGCAAGTTCATCCGCTGTTTTGTAAATCCAACCGTAAAATAATTCTCGTTCTTCTTCACCATTGTTCTTGGCAATTTCGTTTTCTTTTTCTATAAATTTGTCAGCATCTGATACTCGCTCTGACCAATAGATAAACTGCTTCAATATAATTGCTTTGCGAAAATCCCCTGTAATGGCAAGTAAATCTTCACGTAAAACGGCTTTTTTAATTTTTCCCATCTTTATTCACCTACCACTCTATCTAATTTATCATGAAATTTTTTATGGCAATCTTCGCATAATACTATAAGGTCGCTGTCGGCAATTGATTTGATATGCTCTTTTCCGTGATTTTCATATGTCTTGTGGTGAACGTGAAGTATCCCTTTTTGACCGCATAATTGGCAGCAATAGTTTGCACTTTTTAACTTGTAATTTCTAACACCATCCCAATAAGGTGTCCGTAAAAAATCGTAATAGCTCATATTATTAATGCATCTGCAAATCTCATCTTGATTGGGATTATTTCTATAATTATGATACATAATATAATCAATTTTAGTTCTTGCAGATACATCTTCATTAAAACGTGCGTTGGGATTTAAGAATTCTTTGTATCTACAAGTACGGTTTTCTAATTCCATATTATGTTCTTTTTCCCACTTCGCGTGTGCTATTGATTGTTCAATTTTTCTCTTTTTTTGATAGTCTGTTTCACATTTTTCGCATCTAAAATATTCATTATTGATATCTTTATTATTGATGCATTTAATCATATTTAAAATTCTAGTTTTGGAAATCATGCGAGTATATATCTTCTCACAAACAGGACATTTAATTTGGTATTCATACAACACTTTGTCAGTAGACGTCAAGTTATCATATCTGTAAAAAGCATTAGTAACCTCTGTTGTTTTTGCTCTTGTCAATATTTCTGTAAGCTCAAAATCAATAAGTTCGCCTTTTTTTATTAAATTATCATTTTTCCTGATATCTGAGAAAACTACATTTTTGATAAATTCTTTATTCATATAGATAACCTCCATGTCGTTAATACGTGACTGCCGTTTCGTCACAGACCCATGATTTATAAAAACAACAGGCAGGTGCATCATGGAATTGCACTTTTCGATGATCGGTCTAGCCTGTTGGTTTTACCAGCTTGGAAACAAAAAAAGAGCAGACTCCAAGACGGTATCACGGGAAACGGGTCACTGTTTCAACCCAAGTAAATATCATCTTAAAAGTCTGCTCAATATTTTGTTTTTCGTACAGTATAACAAGATATAGGTACTACTCGTTACTCATTTATTATACCGCAACCCGGCAGAAATGGCAATGGTTTTTACCATGCTGGACTAGGATTTTTCCGCCGGTTGTTGTCGTTCTGGGCTTTTGTGACAGCTTTCGCAATAGCACGTCCGTCCAGATTGATCGTGTTGGAAATGTACTGCGGAGATGAGTTTCCGCCGGCGTTCATGCTCATCATTGCCATGGCAACGCCCTGTGTTACCGCCTGTGTCATTTCTTCCTTGCCCAGTCCAATGCTTCCGTCCGGCATGTTTCCGGTGATACTGTCAGCAATGCTCTTCATGGCCTGTTTGTTAGTCAATGGAAGGACTGCTTCCTTTCCGGCTTCACCGACACCGATTACGGATGCTGCATTGAAAAGTCCACCTTTGGCGTACCAGTCAACTCTCGAATTGTACCGCCACTTGTGGGTCTGTCCCTCTTGCCAATCAGTGTAATCCATGGAGATATGTGGAGTTCTGATGTTGATTGACTCCATGCCGTTTCGGAGATTCTGCATAGCAGTCTGCCCGATACTGTACATATTTCCAAAGTTTCGACTGATTGTATTAACTATGCCGCCAATCGCACCACCGATGCTCGTATCCATGGTTCCTCGGATGTAGGAAGATATATCTCTTCCGAGATTTTCCCATTTCTTGAGGGCGATTCTGTACTGGCTTCCAAAGTGGCTGCGGACGGTTTCGTCCATTCTGCCAAGCTCTGTACTTGCGTCAACCTTCATCTGACGGACATTTTTGGTTACTTCACGGGAAGAATTTCCCCAGTTTTTTGTCGCAGATGTGCTTACACGGCTGAATGATTTTTCAGCGCTTGTAGCTGCGGATGCAGAATTGGTTGCTGTCTGACCAGTAATGGTATCCCAAGCCCCTTTAATTTTTGAGCCGATTGAATCCCATGCTGTTTTGGTATTTGAACTAATAGCGTCCCACACTCCGGTTACAGTGTTCTTAATGTTTGCGAACGTATCAATCACACTTCCAATCCTGTCGGAGATTCCCTGATTCAGTCCAGATATCAAATACCCGCCAATCTCAGCAAAAACCGTAGACGGAGAATGAATACCAAAAAGGTTTTTAACGCCGTTAATGATAGGGTCCGAGATGTTTGTTTTAAGCCATGTTCCAACAGTGGAAATCACGTTTTTAGCGCCGTTGTAAAGTCCGTTGATAAGGTTTGAACCATGTGTGTAAAGCCATGTTCCGGCAGTGCTGAACGCATTTCCTATTGCTTCTTTAACTTTACCGGCAAATTCCGTAACGGTATCCCAATTTTGCCACAGCAGAAATCCACCGACAACAGCTCCGATAACAGCTAAGCCTATCGGACTGAACAGTACGCTACCCAATGTAGAAAACGCTGTTGCCATAGCTGGTGCAAAAGTTCCTGTAATCCAAGTTCCGATAGAACCGGCGAAAGCAGTTGCAGCTGGCCAAAGTTTGGTAGTTATAACTTCAAGGATTTTCGGAGCAATCTGTGTTGTTATGGTAGTAGGGATTGCTTTCAACTTGTCAACAGCTTCCAGAGCGTAAACTCCAACAGCTGTGCCTAATGTGCTGGTTGAAAATGCAGTCGCTATTTTGCTGAGTGCTGTTCCCAGTAATGTTGCCGTAGCACTGGTTCCGGTCGGCAGTTTTCCCATAGCAACTAAGATAGAGGATACTAAGGTATCAGCCTTTGACACCAATCCTACACCGGCAAACGCAACTACAAACTTACCGGCTGTAGTTTCTCCTAATCCAGAAAAAATCCCGCCCAAAACATCCAGTAATACTGTTGCTAAATCCTTTAAATGGCTTCCCCAGTCTATTTGACTAAGGAATAGTCCGATGCCTCTTCCGAAGGATTCCCAGTCTGTTTTTTCTGCGATATCAACCAGAGCGTCCAGTAAGTTTGTGATAAAAGTGTTTAAGGATGTTCCATTCTCTTGCCACTTGAATTTTCCAATAAAAGTATTGATTCCGTTGGAAATGTTGTTTACCAATTCGCCCCAATTGAATTTTTGCGTCCATGCAGCCAATGTCTTAAATGCACCGTTTAATCCGGTCGCAATCGTAGTTGCTATTTTGGAAAATGAAATTCTGCCAAAAGCTCCATTCATGGCATCAGAAACCGCAGTTCCTAACTGTTCCCAACCAGTCAGACCGGCATTATTCTCTTTAGACATTTTCTGAACAAAACCGTCCAAAATATTCCAGCTTATCATAAATCCACTGCCAAGGACTTGACCAAGGTTCGGCCAGTTAACTTCATCAATCATTCCACGAAGTCCAGTTGCCAGTTTGTTACCAATGTTTACGAAATCAATGCCACCCGGGCCGATCAGAAGTTCAAAGGTGTTGACCAAAGTGTTGATACCGGCACCGACAGTACGCCCTAATCTATCCCAGTGGATATTTTCGACAAGGCTGTTAAAAGATCGAGTAAAAGCATCACAAAATGCAGCAATTTTCGGGCCCACATTACTCCAACTAATAACATCATAAATCTTCCGGATTCCGATATTAAGCATATCTGCAATGGTCTTTCCAAGTCCTTCCCAGTCATGGTTGAGAAAAGCTTTACGGATTTTTTCAGCCCATTTATTGATAGGGGTTTCTTCTTTGTTCAGAGCATCATCTATCTGGTCCGTGATTCCACCAAGGCCCAATGACGGTGTTGTGCCGGTTCCAGTTTTACCCTTTCCGGTACCAGGTGTTGAACCGGATGAACTAGAATTATCTGTCAGCTGATTCAGTTCATCAAACGGAAGAACAGAAAGAGCTTTTTTCAGAGCTTTTGCTGATGAAGTAGCATCATCCAGTCCAGAAGCGGCTGCATCTCCGGCATCCTGTAATCCACTAAGGTCTGCTGCGGAATCTTCCAGCCCGGCAAGATCGTTTACGACCCCGCTTGTGGAACCCTTGATTTTTTTGCCCATCAGAACATACATAAAGTTACGGAATGTTTCCGCAGCCTGCATAAGTTTTGACATCAAGGCATTAAGAGCTTGGATTCCCGGAAGGACCGCTGCGATTAAGCCTTGTCCGATAACAGATGCAAGGGACTGAAGGTTCATAGTAAGGAGACGTACTTGGTTTGCGTATGTCAAATAATGTTATCCTATAGGCTTTTTATCCTATAGTTCTTATAGTTTCCTATAAGTTCGGCGTACATTTTCATCCCATAAGGATGTCGGATACTCTTGGGGATATTATATTCTAAACTCTTTAATAAAAAAGAGCCTAGGTTCAATCCCTACGCTCTACAATGTGCTATAGCTTTTGTTCTATAGCCTTATCTCGGTATTAACTTATTGACTTATCCCTGTAAATATAATATGTTCGTATTAAGTCAACTTAGATTTCACCGATTTTACCCGATTTTCACTGATGTATTACTGCATCAGGCGGCACATAGTCTACCGGCTGTTCTCGCGAAGTCCCCCTGCTGTGCACTTGTAACTGACATGATGTAGTTATAACGCAGCATTGTTTTCTGCGCTTGTGTCATGGAATTATAGGCTGTTGTAATGCCTTGTGACAACGCATACTCCTGAAGGTTGGCAACAGAAAGATTTATTCCGAGTTGCTTTAAAGGCTCGATTTCCAATTATGTTACCGTACCGGCTTTTTATCCGATACTTCCGGGAGTTTCCTCGCATTATGGTATGTTAATTCATCCCCGGTTCAGCGTACCTTTTCACCCTCGTATAACGTTAGGCACTATATTTAATAGCGGATTGACTTTATCAATCGTGTCGAACACTCTTGGGAGCATTATATTTATTCAGCTCCTACGCGTTACGGTGGCAGTCAGCCGTTAGTAATCTGACCGCTTACCTCGGGATTAGCATGTTGATAATCAATTTAGCTTTCCCCGATTTTGCTCGATTTTCTATGCAACCTTTCGACTGCAAGGGGCAAAATGTCTACCCGAAATGCCCGCCCTGATTTTGTAGAAGGCGGTATCAGTATCAATGTTGTAAAAAGATGCCAAATCTCCGGCTAATCCTGCAAGAGTTGTTGACATCTTCGCAGCTGATTCCTGTGCTACACCAGAAGCATTCAGCATTGCCATCATGGTTCCGGAGTAATTCTTTGCTGCCAGTTCCGACAATCCGAACTGCTTTGTCGCCGTAGACGCAAACTTATATGCCTGATCTGCCATACTTCCAAAGGCAACATCTACAACGTTCTCAACTTCAGCGATATCGGAACCAATCTCAAGGATCCCTTTTCCACCCATGGCTTCGCTGAATTTGTTCATTACAGCTGAAGCCGCTTTGAAGCCAAGGACGGTCTTAATGAAAGAACCCACATTGAAAGATGCTGTTTTCAGTCCGCTACTCCTATTGACCAGACTAGAGATTCCGGCTGCCAGGAATCCCAGTCCGCTCTTTGCTTTTGTTGCTACTCCGCCGAGTAACGAAGAAAGCCCTGAACCGATAGAGGAAAGCTTGTTAAAGGAATTGACCACAGTGTTTGTGGCAGTCCCTACTTTTCCACCGGCCGCCGCCAACTGCCCGAGGGCTTCAGTCATTCTCAACGTATTCTCGCTGATCTGCGGAGCATCCTGCATGGCGGTAAAGAACTTCTTTACTTCTGTGGCTAGATTTCCTAATTGCGACGCTGTTTTACCGGTTTTGTCACCTGCATTTGCCAGCCGTGAAATGGATTGCACAAACATGTTTATGGATTCCGAGGGCTTTGCTGTAAACAACATGCCATTAATAACTTTCCTTAAACTCTTTCCAAGGGTTTTCAGACCGGCTGCTGATTGGTCTGCTTTTTCTCCGGCATTGGCAAGTCTTGCAAGTGAACCAACGAACCGGTTGACACTGGAAGATACATCCCTGACATCATTTAAACCGTCGATGCTTTTGATGATTTCTCCCATTTTTGAAGTATCAAATCCGCTCATGTCCGCTGCTGCAAGACGACTTAAGGAATTGATAACATTCGTGATTTTAGAATCTTTGAAGTTCATTCCGTTAAGAGCGTTCATGGTGCTGGCAATCTTTTCAACGCCGGTTATTGCGGGTTGCATCTTCGTAGCATCAATCTCTTGGAATTTTTGAATAGCATTTACTGCGGACTTGACGTTTTTTGTATCAATCTTTGGGATTGAAATACTTGAAACACCTTTCAAAGAACTTAATCCGGCAGCCAGATTTTGTAAAGATTTCGTACTCGCTCCAAGTGTCGTAAAGTCAACTTTTGACAAGCTCCGAAGCTGACCGGTTAATCCAGATAAGTCCGGCACACTAACTTTTGTTTTGTTTAATGTCTGTAAGGCTGCTGATACTCTTCCAATTTCACGAGCGTAATTTCTAAGCCCACCGGTATTGACTTTTCCCAGTGCTGTGTCAACATCCTTTAACTTTTTAGCCAGATTTCCCAATGCTTTTGTAGCGTTCCTGGTACTACTGTTTATTTGTATATCAAGGGTATCAATGGTATTATCAGCCATAAAAACACCGTTACTGAAAACTTATAAAAAGTTATAAAC
>CEAB01052627.1_pt1 | contig 16756 bp, 15 predicted proteins | sample 557651 | NCBI WGS metagenome assembly CEAB01 (sample SAMEA3182046, study PRJEB8094) | gut metagenome | biome: human; feature: gut; material: Stool; isolation source: human stools | place: Canada | collected 2011-11-15
TTCGGTCTGGTGTTCCAGAACTTCAACCTGTTCCCGCAGTATACGGCGCTGCAGAACGTGATGCTTGCCAGCGAGCTTCTGGCAAAGGAGCAGCCGGACTACCACGCGCACAAGAAGGAAATCCATGCGCAAATCCGGCAGAACGCCGAGAAGCTCTTAAAAGACGTGGGTCTGGGGGAAAAGATGGGGCTCTATCCGCACCAGCTCTCCGGCGGACAGCAGCAGCGCGTCGCCATTGCGCGCGCGCTGGCGTTAAAACCCGACATCCTCTGCTTCGACGAACCGACCTCCGCGCTCGACCCGGAGCTGACCGGCGAGGTGCTGCGCGTGATCCGGTCTCTTGCCGAGCAGAAAATGACCATGATCATCGTGACGCATGAGATGGCGTTTGCCAGAGACGTTGCCGACCGGGTCATTTTCATGGACGACGGCGTGATTGTCGAGCAGGGGCAGTCGCATCAGGTCATCGAGCACCCCACGCAGGAGCGGACGCGCCAGTTTTTGTCCCGGTATGCAGAAAACTGACGCATATTATACATATTTATTTTTCATGCAGCTTTGCAGGTTATTCTGCGAAGCTGCATATTTTATGCATATATTCACGCTTTATCAGGATTATACAAATCATTATGAATATTCACCGGAGGTTTGTGCAAATTTTCACGCAATTGGCACTTGATATTTATGCAATTGCAGCGTATAATTATGACACCAAAAACAACCACGATTTTTATGGAGGAAGAGAATATGAAAAAGTTGATTGCTCTGATGCTCAGCATCCTGATGGTCTGTTCCCTTGCCGCCTGCGCATCCAAGCAGGACAGCGCAAGCGCTTCGACCGAAACCGCGTCCACCGAAGCCTCCGGCGAGGAGAAGACGCTCACGATGGCAACGAACGTTGCCTTCCCGCCGTATGAGTTCTATGAGAACGAGCAGCCCGCCGGCATCGACGTCGATATTGCGACCGCGATCTGCGAAAAGCTCGGCTACAAGCTGGAAATCATGGACATCGAATTCGGCGCGATTCTCGGCGCTGTCTCCAGCGGCAAGGCAGACTTCACAATGGCAGGTCTCACCGTCACCGAAGAGCGCAAGCAGTCGGTCGACTTCTCCTCGAGCTACGCAACCGGCATCCAGTCGATCATTGTCAAGGAAGACTCCCCGATCACGACGGTCGACGATCTCTACGCCGACGGCGCGGATTATCAGATCGGCGTCCAGCAGGACACCACGGGCGATATCTACTGCTCGGATGACTTTGGCGACGATCATGTGCAGCGCTTCAACAAGGGCGCGGACGCCGTGGCAGCGCTCGTCTCCGGCAAGCTGGACTGCGTCGTCATTGACAACGAGCCGGCAAAGTCCTTCGTCGCAGCAAATGAGGGTCTGAAGGTTCTGGACACCGCCTACGCGGTCGAAGATTACGCGGCAGCTTTTGCAAAGGGCAGCGAGCTGACGGAGCCGTTTAACAAGGCGCTCGAAGAGCTGATTGCCGACGGCACGGTAAAGACCATCGTCGACAAGTACATTTCCGCAAACTGACCAGAATACGTTCCGGCGCTGCGGAGGAAGCTGCGGTTTCCTCCGCGCCTGCCTGCAGGAAAGGAGGTCCTGATCTTGGGTGACTGGTACACGAAGGTCAAGGCAGAATTTATCCTCAACTTCGTAGAAGACAACCGGTGGAAATACCTTGTGACCGGTTTGGGAAACACGCTGAAAATCACACTCGCGGCGGTGCTGCTCGGCATTGTCATCGGCACGCTCGTCGCCATCGTCCGGTCCACCTGGGACCAGAACGCGGAGCGCATGCGCCCGGGCGCAGGAAAGTCGCTGCTGCATATCGGCGATATGATCTGTAAAATTTACCTGACTGTCATCCGCGGCACGCCGGTCGTGGTGCAGCTGATGATCATGTTCTACATCATCTTTGCAACGTCCAGAAACGGCGTCGGCGTGGCAATGCTCGCCTTCGGCGTCAACTCCGGCGCGTATGTCGCCGAGCTGATTCGCGGCGGCATCATGGCAATTGACAAGGGGCAGCTGGAAGCCGGTCGGTCTCTGGGCTTTGACTACGTGCAGACGATGCGCTTTATCATCGTGCCGCAGGCGCTCAAGAACGTGCTGCCGGCGCTGGCAAACGAGTTTATCGTGCTGCTGAAGGAAACGTCCGTCGCCGGTTACGTTGCCGTGACGGACCTCACCAAGGGCGGCGATATCATCCGCGGGCGCACCTTCTCGGCGTTCATGCCGCTGATCGTCGTCGCGCTCATCTATCTTGTGATGGTCATGTTCTTTACCTGGCTGGTCGGGAAATTAGAGAGGAGGCTGCGCAGCAGTGACCACTGACGTTCTGATTCAAGTAACCGAGCTGCAAAAGCACTTCAAAGGCGCGCAGCAGAGTCAAGACAATAAAATCCGCGCGCTCGACGGTGTATCCGCGCAGATTCACCGGGGCGAGGTTGTGGTCGTGATCGGTCCTTCCGGCAGCGGCAAGTCGACATTCCTGCGGTGTCTGAACCTGCTCGAGCTTCCCACCGGCGGGCAGATTCTCTTTGACGGCGCGGATATCACCGACAAAAACTGCAACATCAACCTCCACCGCCAGAAGATGGGCATGGTGTTCCAGCATTTTAACCTCTTCCCGCACATGACGATTCTCAAAAACATGACCATCGCGCCGATGCAGCTGCTGCATAAATCGAAAGAGGACGCAGAAAAGACCGCGCTGGAGCTTTTGTCCCGTGTCGGGCTTGCCGACCGCGCGAACGCCTATCCCAGCCAGCTCTCCGGCGGGCAGAAGCAGCGTGTTGCCATCGTCCGCGCGCTGGCAATGCAGCCCGAGGTCATGCTCTTCGACGAGCCGACGAGCGCGCTCGACCCTGAGATGGTCGGCGAGGTGCTGGAGGTCATGAAGGAGCTGGCAAACTCGGGCATGACGATGGTCGTCGTCACGCACGAGATGGGCTTTGCCCGCGAGGTCGCCGACCGCGTACTTTTCATGGCGGACGGCAAGCTGATCGAAGAGGGCACGCCCGAAGAAATTTTCTCGCATCCCAAGAGCCCCCGCCTGCAGGATTTTCTGGCAAAGGTCCTGTAAATTTCCTCTCCATATCAAAAAGCCCCGTCCAAAAGGACGGGGCTTTTTCAGCGTGTCAAAAACCTCGTAGAGTTTCGCCCCGCAGGGCGAAATAAAATGGAAATCTATTTTATCCGGCGGCTCTGCCGACCGGAAAAATTCTTTACGCCTCGCAAGTGTGGAATTTGTGCGCCTCTGGCGCACAAATTATGCGCGCAGTCGAGGTGCATCCCCTTTGTCAAAAAAGCGACAGCTTTTTTGACAGGCTGTTAAGCGCCCTCTATCAGGGCAAGAAACGCCTCTGCCGTGGGGGCAAGCAGGCTGTCGGGGTATTCGTAATCTGCCGTATGCAGCGGGGCGTGCTGCTCACCCGCACCGATGCCGAAGAACGCGCCGGGGCAGCGCAGCAGATAGTGCCCGAAGTCCTCACTCCAGCGCATGGGAACCTCCAGCGTGCTGCCATGGCAGAGCGCAAGTACCTTCTTTGCGCAGGCTTCGTCGTTTTCCGTCGCCGGGAAAACATCCTGCTCCTCATAGAAAAACGTCAGCTCCGCCTCCTGCGCCAGCGCCTTCGCGCAGCCGAGCACCGCCGTGCGCAGCGCGTCCAGATCCGTGTTAAGCTCTGCGCGCAGCGTCAGCCAGATCTCCGCCTGCGCGCACGCCGCGCCGAATGCCTTCTCGCCCAGCTCCGCGCCGATGACCGTGCAGAGCGTCATGCCGGTAAAATGTGCGGGGCTTGCCAGCTCGGGCAGCGCGCACAGAAGCTTTCCGACCGCAAGGGCAGGATTTCTCCCGTTTTCGGGGTAAGCCGCATGCGTGGGCGCGCCGGAAAACCGGAGCGTCACACCGCGCGACGCGCAGGCAAACGTGCCGGGTCTGGTATAGACCGCGCCTGCGGGAAAGCCGGGCAGATTGTGCGCGCCGTAAATTTCTCCGATCTGCTCTTTTTCAAACAGCTCGCAGCAGGGATACGCGCCCGCACCGGTCTCTTCCGCGGGCTGGAACAGCAGAAATACGTTCCGGTGCAGCGTCCTTCCTTCCAGCGCAAGCGCCACGGCGCACAGGCTCGCCGCATGCCCGTCGTGCCCGCAGAGGTGCGCCGCGCCGCCGTCGGGCGTGGCAAGCGCGTCATAGTCTGCGCGCAGCGCAATTGCCGGCTTCTCCGTGGCTTGCTCCCGGTGCGCCGCATAGAAGCCTTCGCCGCACGGGAGGATTTCCAGACTCGTATGCGCGCGCAGAAATTCCTGCAGAAGCGCCTTCGTCCTTGCCTCCTGCCCGGAAATTTCGGGGCATTGGTGAAGCTTTTGGCGCAGATTGACAATCAGATTTTGCTGCTGCTTCGTCATAAGGTTCTTCCTTTCCAATCCAAAAAAGCAGGCAGACGGTGTTTCCGCCTGCCCGCAATGTCTGTTCGTATGTTTTTCTCAGATGTACTGCTGGGTGTTGACGTCGATGACGCCACGCGTGGTGATGCGGAGCGTCGGAATGACCGGCAGCGCCATGAAGCTGAGCGTCATAAACGGGTCAATCCCGCGGCTGACGCCGAGACGGAACGCCGCGTCCTTTGCCGCCTCCAGCTCCTCGTTCATCTTGGTGAGCGGTTCGTCGGACATGATGCCCGCGATTTCCAGAACGACGCTGGCAAGCACCTTCCCGCCGTCTACGACGACGATGCCGCCGTGGTTTTCGACGATGTAGTTTGCCGCAAATGCCATATCCTCTGCGTTCGTGCCGACGACGATGATGTTATGAGAGTCGTGGGAGATGGACGTTGCAACCGCGCCGGACTTGAGCCCATAGCCCTGAATATAGCCCAGACCGATGTGCCCGGTGTTTTTATGGCGCTCGACGACGGCAATTTTCAGAATGTCCTTCTGCAGGTCCACATGGTCCGCATAGCCGTTGTCGGTGGAGACAATCTCGCCCGGAATCATGCCGATGACGCCGCGCTGACGCACGTCTTCAAAGTCGGACTTCGTCAGATGGCGGACATGGAACGTGTCGTGCGCCCGCTCGTCGAGATATTCCTCGATTGCGGGGGCGGGGAAATCCTTGAGCTTACCGTCATTATAATACAGCTCGCCCTTTTTGAAAACCATTTCGACGTTAAAATTCCGGAAATTATCGATGATCGCGAAATCCGCCAGATAGCCGGGGGCGATGGCGCCGCGGTTGTTGAGCAGGAAGTAGCGCGCGGCGTGGTGGCAGGCGACCTTGACGGTCAGAATCGGGTCGGCGCCGTATTTGTTGATCGCCTCGCGGCAGATATAGTCGATGTGCCCCTTCTCCAAAAGATCATTCGGGTGTTTGTCGTCGGTACAGAACATGCAGCGCTCGGCGTACTGCGGGGTGAGTAAACCCGCCAGCGCTTCGAGATTGCGCGCCGCCGTGCCCTCGCGGATCATGATAAACTGCCCGCGCTTGAGCTTTTCCAGCGCGTCCTCCAGCGTCGAGCATTCGTGGTCGGAGTAGACGCCGGCGGCAATGTAGGTATCGAGGTCCTTGCCAAGAAGACCCGGTGCATGACCGTCGATTTTCTTGTGGTGCGCCTGCGCGGCGACGATTTTGGAGACGACCTCCTTGTCGTTGTGAATGACGCCGTAGGCGTTCATCATTTCCGCCAAGCCCTGCACTCTCGGATAGTCGTAGAACGAGTCAATCGCCCGGTAGTCCAGGTTCGCGCCCGACTCGTCCATCGGCGTTGCCGGAACGCACGAGGGAAGCATGAACCGCACGTCGATCGGCAGCCCTTCGGTCGCCTGGAACATGTAGTCGATGCCGTCGGTGCCCATGACGTTGGTGATTTCATGGGGGTCGGTGATGACGGTCGTCGTGCCGTGCGGCAGCGTCGCGCGGACAAATTCCTTCGGGCTGACGAGGCTCGATTCCAGATGGATGTGCGCATCAATGAAGCCGGGGCAGACGATCTTGCCCGTCATGTCGTATTCCACAACGCCGTCGTAGTCTCCCAGACCTACGATCAGCCCGTTGGCACAGGCGATGTCGCAGGTGGTCAGTTCGTTGGAAAAGACGTTGACAAACGTCGCGTTCTTCAGAACCAGATCCGCCTTCTTCCGCCCGGACGCCGCCTCGATCACCTTCTGCTTTTTCAGCAGCTTTCTCTGAATCTTTCCTGCGTAGCTCTCGGTTGTGACTGCCATGAAAATCATCCTTTCTTTGTTTTTTACGGTGCTGCATGCCGCCGTATCTGCCCGGTTGCGTTTGGTCCTGTGCATTAAGCACAGCTTCTTGCTGATATTAGCACAAATTATACTCCAGAACGCAGATTTTGTCCATACTGTTTTTGCAGCCGCATAAAAATTTTTGAGATTTCGCCGTTGCCGAACAAAGCCTGTACACGCGCCCTGCCGCGTGGTATAATAAATGGACGAATTGGGGGCGAACGTATGAAGCTTTTGATGCACATCTGCTGCGCGCCGTGCGCAAATCTGCCGATCGACGTGCTGCGCGCGGATGGTATCGATCTGACCGGCTACTGGTACAATCCGAACATCCATCCCTTCACCGAATACCGCGCGCGCCGCAACTGCTTACAGGAATATGCGAAGACCATCAGCCTGCCGCTTCTGGTGCGCGACGATTACGGGCTTCGTCCGTTTGTCCGGGCAGTCGCGGACGATATCGCCGGACGCTGCGTCAAGTGCTATGAGATGCGGCTTTTTGAGGCGGCGCGCATGGCAAAGGAGGGCGGCTTCGATGCGTTTACCTCGTCGCTGTTCATCAGCCCCTACCAGCAGCATGAGCTGATGCGTGACGTCGCCTACCGCGCGGGCGAGGCATACGGCGTGCAGTTTTACTATCAGGACTTTCGCCCGCTGTTCCGCGACGGACAGACAAGGGCGCGCGAGCTGGGCTTTTATATCCAGAAATACTGCGGCTGCGTCTTCTCCGAGCAGGAGCGCTACCAGAAGCCCTCGAGAATCATCCCATAATGCCGCTGTCCAAAAAGCGCCAGCTTTTTGGACAGACAAAGGGCGCGCCGCAAAATGCGGCGCGCCCTTGGTGCAGGATTGACTTTTCCCGCAAAATATGGCAACATGAACTTAAGCGTTTGCCCTCTTCTGCGGCAGAGCAAACATCGAGGGCATCCGGCGCGTCACGGCGACGCACAGGAGGCTGCCCACAGCAATTTTCAGCAGGTCTCCCGGCAGATAGATGAGCATGCCTTTGTAAAGCACCTGCCAGAGGGTCAGCCCTTTTCCGAGGTAGCCGTTTGCAATCAGCGCCATATATGGAACGCCGATGGCATACAGAACGGCAAGACCTGCCAGCATCGAAAGCGCCGTGCGCCAGAAGGTAAGCGGGCGTTTGGCGAGCTTGCCGATCACGAACGCGCACGGCATCAGCCCCAGCAGAAAGCCGAACGTCGGCTGAAAAATATACGAAAAGCCGCCGCCGAGCGCGAAAATCGGCACGCCGACGAGCCCGATGAGCACATACACCGCCTGCGACAGCGCGCCATAGCCCGCGCCGAGCAGCACACCTGCCATTGCCGTAAAGAGAAACTGCAGCGAGATGGCAGCAAGGGCAAACGGAATTTTAAAAAATGCGCCGACTGCTGTCAGCGCGGCAAACAGCGCGCAGAGAATCATAGTCCGGGTTTTCATAGTTCCTCCTGTATTGTAAACTTGATTTTTTGTATTTTTAGTTTACAATCAGAAGTATAGCAGATTCTTCCCCAAATGACAAGGAGTTTTTTTATGACGAAAGAGGATGTTCTGGCGCTGCTGGAAAAAAGCGACGCGCCGGTTTCGGGCGAGCAGATGTGCCGTGCGCTCGGCATGACGCGCGCGGGCGTCTGGAAGGCGATCGAAGCGCTGCGCGCGGACGGCTTCGACATCGAAGCTGCGCCCCGCAGAGGCTACCGGCTTTGCGCAAAGCCTCTGCAGAAGCAGGCGCTCGAACGGCTGCTGGACGGGAGATTCCCGGCGGACCGGCTCATCGTCCTGCCGGAGGTCGACTCGACCAATACCTATCTCAAACAGCTTGCATCAAACGGCGCGCCGGATGAAACCGCGGTCCTTTCCATCCGCCAGACTGCCGGACGCGGGCGGCGCGGCAGAAGCTTTCTGTCCGAGCCCGGCGGGCTTTATCTAAGCTATCTGATCCGTCCGCATGAGTCTGCGCAGGAGCTTCTGCATCTGACAGCGCTCGCGGGGCTTTGCGTGTGCAATGCCGTCCGGCAGGTAACGGGCATGCAGCCTTCCATCAAGTGGCCGAACGACCCGGTGCTGAACGGCAAAAAGCTCTGCGGCATTCTGACCGAGCTGTCCGTGTCGTTGGAGACGCAGGAGCCGGAATATGTCGTCATCGGCATCGGCATCAACTGCAATCAGACGCAGTTTCCGCAGGAGCTCGATATGGCAACGTCGCTTCGCATCGAAGCCGGGCGCCCGGCAGACGTGAACGCCATCGCCGCGGCGCTGCTTCTGGAGCTTTCGCGGATGCGGCGGGAGTTTTTGAGCAGGAAGTCAGACTGGATTGCCGCATTCTCGCGAAACTGCCTGACCGTCGGCAAGGACATCCAGATTCTGCGCGCAGGCACGGTCCGGCAGGCAAAAGCAACCGGCATCGGTCCGGATGCGGAGCTTCTGGTGGAGTACCCGGACGGCACAAGCGGCAGCGTCTCTTCCGGCGAGGTGTCGGTGCGGGGGCTTTACGGGTATGTTTAATCGCCAAAGGGCATTTGCTTTTTGGCACACGGAATTTTCTGAAAGGAGTTTTTCCATGACAAACGAGGTTTTACAGGCAATCGAAGCGCGCAGAAGCTGCCGCAGCTATGAAGAAAGACAGATCTTGCCCGAGGAGCTCAGCGCCGTCACGCGCGCGGGCACCTGGGCGCCCACCGGCATGGGCAGACAGGCGGTAAAGATCGTCGTCGTGCAGGACAAGGATACGGTTGCGAAGCTTGAGCGCATGAACGCTGCTGTCCTCGGCAACCCTGACGCGCACCCGTTCTATGGCGCGCCGACGGTGCTGGTCGTCTTTGCTGACTCGACCGTTCCCACGCATGTCCCCGATGGCTCGCTGGTTCTCGGGACGATGCTGCTTGCCGCTTCTTCCATCGGGCTCGGCTCGTGCTGGATCAACCGCGCGAAAGAGGCATTTGAAACCAAGGAAGGCAAGGCGCTGAAAGCCGCGTGGGGAATCGAAGAAACCTACGTCGGCATCGGCAACTGCATCCTCGGCTACGTCAAGGGAGAGCTTCCCGCGCCTGCGCCGCGCAAGGCAGACTATATCGTCACGGTCTGACCCTTCCAACATCACACAGGAGGTACATCATGAGCTACGAACAAGCGGCATTTTGCGGCGCCATCGGGCGCGGCGAGGAAATCTTCTGGGTAAATCCGGAGAAAAAGCCCTATCGCGAGGTCGAAGCGTCGCTTCCCTTCTCTGCGGCGCAGATCGAGGATGCGGAGGCAAGACTTGCGCGTTTTGCGCCGTTTCTGGAGCTGAAATTCCCCGAGACCATCAAAACGCACGGTCTGATCGAGTCTGCGCTGCGCGAAATTCCGGGCATGCACGAGTGGCTCTGCGAGCCGTGCCCGGAAGCGCCGGCGGGCAAGCTCCTTCTCAAGATGGACAGCCATCTGGCGGCAGCAGGCTCCGTCAAGGCGCGCGGCGGCATTTATGAAATTCTGCACCACGCGGAAACACTCGCGCTGGAGCATGGGATGCTGCAGCCCGGCGAGTCCTACGCCCGCTTTGCGGACCCCGATTTCCGGGCATTTTTCGGAAAATACTCGCTGCATGTCGGCTCGACCGGCAATCTGGGGCTCAGTGTCGGCGTCATCGGCGCGGCGCTCGGTTTTCAGACCTGCGTTCATATGTCTGCCGACGCCAAGCAGTGGAAAAAGGATCTGCTGCGCAGCCGGGGCGTGGAGGTACGCGAATACGCCTCCGACTACTCCGCGGCAGTCGCGGCAGGGCGCAAGCTGGCGTCCGAGGACGCGCGCGCCTATTTTGTCGACGACGAGCAGTCGCAGGACCTGTTTCTGGGATACGCGGTCGCGGCAAAGCGGCTGCAGAAGCAGTTAGAAGCAATGCAAATTCCGGTAGACGATGCGCACCCGCTGGTCGTGTATCTGCCCTGCGGCGTCGGCGGCGCGCCGGGCGGCATCTGCTACGGACTGAAAAAGCTCTACGGCGACAATGTGATCTGCTGCTACGTCGAGCCGACGGAAGCGCCCTGCATGCTTCTGGGGCTCGGCACGGGCAGAATGGAGAATATCTGCTGCGCGGACGTTGGCTTGAGCGGCAAAACAGCTGCAGACGGTCTGGCAGTCGGCAGGCCGTCCGGGCTTGTGGCGCGGGCAACGCGCGAGCTTGTCTCCTGCGAAGCGACCGTGCGCGACCGCGCGCTGTTCCGGTACCAGAAAAAGCTCTGGGAGACAGAGAATATTTTCATCGAGCCGTCTGCCTGCGCAGGTTTCCACAGCTATGTCCAGCTGGCGCGTGCGTGTGCGGCAGGTCTCGCGCCCGAGACGCTGCACCCGGCGCTGCGCAATGCAGCGCACATCGTCTGGGCGACCGGCGGCAGCCTCGTGCCCGAGCAGGAGCGGCAGACCATGCTGCAGACGAAAACCTGCCCCGAAGATCTCGGCGCGGCTCCCCGGATTTTCCAATAAGCTTTGCAGACGCAAACGCGCGCAGGCGATGCCTGCGCGCGTTTCTGTTTTCCTGCGTTTCAAAGCTCGTCGAGCGTCAGCCGGAAGCTGTCCAGGAAGTGTTCCATGAAGTAATCGAGGCACGGCAGCTTCATATCCACAAGCGCCTGATAGGTCTGCTTTTCCGCCTGTGTAAACTCGGAGTTCCCCGCCTTCAGCTCCTCGACGCATTTCAAATACGCCGAGAGCTTGTCCGCTGCCTTGACAATCACGCCGACTTCTTCGTCCGACTCAAACAGCAGCGGCTCGTAGCTTTTCTGCAGCTCCTGCGGAAGAAGCCCCAGCAGCTTCTTGCAGCTGACTGCCTCGACCTGCTTATACGCCTTTTTGATCTCGGGGTTAAAATACTTGATGGGCGTCGGCAGATCGCCGGTCAGAATTTCCGATGCGTCGTGGAACAGCGCTGCCGTCGCGCAGCGGTCCGGGTCTGCCGTACCGCCCAGAATGTCCCGCTCAATCAGCGCCAGCGCGTGCGCCAGTACGGCAACCATGTGGCTGTGCTCCTGAATGTTCTCCTGAAACGTGTTGCGCATGAGACCCCAGCGGGCAATGTAGCGCATGCGCGAGATCAGCGCGAAAAATTTATACTGCATAACTGTCTCCTTATCTGACAAGGTTTTTCTTTTTCCAGCCGCCGCGGAAGAAATGCGTATAGCAGGTCAGAAGCGCCGCCGTCCACGCCATCGCCTGACTCCACCAGATAGCCGTATAGCCAAAGAGTGCGGTTTGATACAGGCAGTAGGCGAACACCACGCGAAGTCCCAGCGCCAGAAGGGCGCAGAATGTCGCGAAAAAGCCTTCGCCCACGCCCTGGAACATACCGTTGGCAGGGAAATAGATCGCGAAAATCGGCATCGCGAGCGCCGAGGCAAGCAGGTGCTGATCGCAGATGGCAGCTGCCGCTTCATCCAGCTTGAACGCACCGGCGATAAATCTGCGCCCGAGCAGCTGACAGAGGCAAAGCGCCGCCGTCAGAAGCAGTGACACCAGCACGCCCTGCCCAAGTCCTCTTGACACGCGCTCCGGCTGGCGCGCGCCCATGTTCTGCCCGGCGTAGGTTGCCATCGTGTTCTGGATGCCGATGATCGGAATCATCAGGATGTTTTCCATCCGGCTGGCAACGGTATACGACGCGATCATGCTCTCGCCGAAGAGATTGACGAGCTTCTGCAGAAACAGGAAGCCGCACGAGACGATCGACTGCTGCAGCGCCATCGGTGCGCCGATCTGAAGCACCCGCGCCGCGGCAGTCCGGTCGAGCCGCAGCTCGCGGGCAGAAAAGCGCAGCAGCTCATAACGCCTGCGCATGTAGGAAAAGCCCACGACGCATGAGGCAAGCTGCGAAAGAACCGTCGCAATTGCCGCGCCGGCGACGCCCATGTGAAACCCTGCCACAAACAGAAGGTCCAGCACGACGTTCAGCACCGACGAGACGAGCAGGAAATAGAGCGTCGCCCGGCTGTCTCCCAGCGCGCGCAGAATTGCCGCCGCGATGTTGTAGCCGAACTGAAAGACCAGCCCGACCGCGTAAATTTTGAAATACAGCGCTGCCTGCGGCAGAAGCGACTGCGGCGTGCCCAGAAATTTTTCCAGAAACAGCTCCGCACTGCAAAAGCCGAGGACGGACATCAAAAGCCCCAGTGCCAGCATCAGAACGATCGACGACGATGCATAGCGCCGCAGATCCTCCAGCCGGTTCGCGCCAAAATACTGCGAGATCAGCACGCCCGCGCCGATAGAAAAGCCGATGGCAAGCGCCGTGAAAAGTGCGGTCAAGGACGCGCAGGAGCCGACGGCGGAGAGCGCCTGCTGGGAATTGAAGTTGCCGACGATGATGGTGTCGGCGGTGTTATAGAGCTGCTGCAGAAGGTTTCCTGCCATAATCGGCAGCGCGAACTGCACAATCAGCTTCCAGGGCGTGCCCCGGGTCATATCCTTTGTCATGCCATGTCTCCTGTGTATCAAAAATCCGTAACTTTTATTTTATCACAGAAGATTGGGAAAGTAAAATACAGCTTTCCACTTGCCAAACCTTTAACCCTGTAGTATAGTAGGTTAAAAGAAGGGAGCGGTTCCTATGATGATTTCCACCAAAGGGCGCTACGCCCTGCGCGTGATGCTGGACCTTGCCGGGCATATGGAAGACGGCTACATTCCCCTTGCCGAGATTGCCGCGCGGCAGCATATTTCCGAAAAATATTTAGAGAGCATCCTCTCTGTTCTGAGCAAGGCGGGGATGCTGAGCGCCCTGCGCGGCAAGGGCGGCGGCTATAAGCTCGCGAAAGCGCCGGAGGACTACTCGGTCTATGATATCCTGTGTCTGACCGAAGGAACGCTTGCGCCGGTCGCCTGCCTCGAGGCGGGTCAGAACTGCGAAAACTCCGCCGCATGCAGCACCTATCCTCTTTGGCAGGGGCTCGACGAGACGGTCCGCAATTACCTCGCGGGCTTTACGCTCGTCGATGTGCTGCACATGAAAAAATAACGAAAAGCGAAAGCCCCGCCGCACCGATGGTGCGGCGGGGTTCGTTTATTTGCGGATGGAAAGCTCGAGCATTTCCAGCGCCGGACGCAGCTGGTTATAGAACTCCGCAGCGGTCCGCGCCGCGGGAACGCGCGTGACGTACCACTCGCACGGTTCCAGCTCGGTGTCGCCAAAGCGTCTTGCAAAGTCCGCGCCCATATGCAGCGCCTGCGCATAGGGCAGCAGCTTGTAAAAATACTGCCCGTCGCGGCTTATGAGCATTGCCACATGGCGCTCGGAAAGCTTCTCGAGTCCCTTGCGGAAGCCGAGGCTCTGGGAAATGAGCTGCGCGCCAAGCTCGGTGCGCCTGCCGCCGTGCAGCGTGAGAAGCCCGCACACAAAGCTCATTGCGACCGCGACAAGCATCGCAGGCCCTGCGCCGGAAAGCTGCCCCGCAATCAGAAGCGCCAGCGCGCACGCGGCAGAGAGAATCATTGCCGGAATATTGCCGAGGTAGTAAGAGCGCGGCATGCGCGAAATAAGAACGCTCAGGGCGATCCCTGCCAGCATGCACGCAAACAGAATCAGTCCCCGCGCGGGCATGTTCGGCAGCAGCTGGCTCATGACGGCAAGAGACGCGATGCTGGCTGCAATCGCGCACAGCGCCTGCATAATTTTGACGTTGCCGCTTGAACGCGCGTAAAGCCGCCGGTCCCAGTAGCGCCGGATGGCGCGCATGGCGTTCTGCGCGGTGGTTTTATAGACGAGGCTTGCCCCGTCGCACACGTCGCCGCGCGAGAACAAAGACGCGAAAATCTTGACCTCGAGCCGCTTTCGCTCGTTGCCCATGATCACCTGCCGGTGCAGCAGGACATGGCCCTTTTCATCCATCTCGATGGTGAGATAGCCGAGCGCCGCCCAGTGGCAGATCAGCATGTTGAAGTCCGGCACGCCGCCCGCAAGCAGGTACGGCAGATCGCACGGCAGCGCGGCGTCCGGCGGCGTTGCGCGGCTGGACACCGAGAGCCGCTTCGAGCGAAGCGTCAGCGCCCAGTACAAAAGCGCGAGCGCACTGAAAACCATCACAAGTGCCGTCTCTACCCAGCCGGACGACCATCTGGCGTATTTGCCCGCAAAGTAGCCCTCGCCGACGGTGAGCGTCATAGAAAGGGACTCATGGTCGCGCAGCGCGGTCGTGACCGTGCCGCCGATCATTCCCTCGCGGACGGTGAAGCTCATGTAGTCCTCGATCACATCGCCATAGTACCCGCTGGTGAACGCCGGGTAGCTCTCAAAGGCGGCAGGAAGCGAGATGGTAAAATCGTAGTTGTTGATCGCCCAGTTCCATTTGGGCGCCAGCAGCGGCAGTGTCAGCGTCTGGATCTTATCCTGCTCGGTGACAAGCCCGGAGATTGTATAGAGAATCGTAAAGGTCCGGCTGCCGGAGAAGCCGCCGTTGGACGATAAAACCAGCACAGTGTAGCCGTCCTGCGTTGTTTTCTTGTACTTGTAGCCCGCGACGCTGATTTTCTTCGCGTTCGCTGCCAGAGGAAGCTCGATGGTATCCTCGGTGCCGGCAATGTCGATGGTGACGGTCTGCGTGATCTGGCAGCTGCCGGAGGCGTCTACCAGGCAGTCGGTCTTCATATCGGTAATGACGGTTGCATCTGCGGCAAACGCCGGAACGCAGAGCGCCAGCGCGCACAAAACCGCCAGAAGCAGCGTAATCAGTCGTTTCGTTTTCTCCACCTCACTTCGGAGCGTTATGATATCTGGTGTATTCCTCAACAAAATACCACAAAATGCGCGAAATTGCAACCGTTCTGCGCAGACGCGGCACGAAAATCAGCGCTCCGGTGCGGCGCGGTGTATTTCGGTGAAAAACACAAAACTGTCTGGCGTTTTCTGGCTGGAAAGCCCGTTGATTTCCATCCGGAAATACGATATGATAACCTTGGAGATTGCGCCGGACGGAAGCGGGCAGCACGGGCGGCGCGCAGATAAAAATTAAGGAGTTACATCTCATGATTATTACACAGAAAAAGCCTCTGGAGGAGGTCCTGGCGCTGGTCGGCGAGGCGAAAACCGTCGCGGTCATCGGCTGCGGGCTGTGCGCCTCCACCTGCCAGACCGGCGGCGCGCCGGAAGTCGAAGCGATGAAAAAGACGCTCGAAGAAGCGGGCAAGACCGTCGTCATCACCGATGTGGCAGACGCCTGCTGCATGAAGCTCGGCGTGCGCGCCAAATGTAAGGCAATCTCGACTGCCGCGCCCGACTGCATCGTTTGCATGTCCTGCGGCGACGGCGTGCAGACCATTGCCAAAAACTGCACCGGCATCCCCGTCTACCCCGCCAACAACACCATGTTCCTCGGCGAGGTCGCGCGCGTGGGCATCTGGGAAGAAGCGTGCAAGATGTGCGGCGACTGCGTGCTCGGCACAACCGGCGGCATCTGTCCCATCACCCAGTGCGCCAAGAGTCTGGTCAACGGACCGTGCGGCGGACAGAAGAACGGCAAGTGCGAGGTCAACCCCGAAAACGACTGCGCATGGATTCAGATCTACAAGCGCCTTGAGCAGCTCGGTCAGCTCGACAAGCTCACCATGACGCGCCCCGACAAGGGCTATGAAAAGGTCGCGTATCCGAGAACGATCAACCAGAGGGGGAAGAAGGCATGAGCAGATTAAAAGAAGCACTGGAAACCGGCAAATTCGGTGTGACCGCCGAGATGGCGCCCCCGAAGGGCTATGATTTTACCGAGCAGCTGGAAGCCGGCAAGCTGCTTGCCCCCAAGGTCCACGCCGTGAACGTCACGGACATGCAGTCCGCGTCGCTGAAGGCGTCCAGCCTCGGACTCTGCATTGCGCTCAAAAACGCGGGCGTCGAGCCCATTTTGCAGATGACCGGCCGCGACCGCAACCGCATGGCAATTATGGCTGACGTTCTGTCTGCGGCGAGCTTCGGCATCGACTCGGTTCTCGCGCTCACCGGCGACCATCCGGTCGTGGGCGACTGCAAGGACGCAAAGCCCGTGTATGATCTCGATTCCGTCGGCATTCTGAACATGCTGACAAAAATGGAGCAGACGAACTGCGACTGCGGCGGCAACGAGATTGCCGGCGGCGCGCCGAAGCTCTACAAGGGCGCATCCGTCACGCCGGTCTATGAGCCGGTGTTCCTGCAGATCAACAAGCTCCGCCAGAAGGTGGAGGCGGGCGCCAGCTTCGTCCAGACGCAGGGCATTTTTGATCTCGATGCGTTCAAGCGCTTTTTGGAGCAGGTCGACGCGGCAGGCATCAAGACCCACGTCATGGCTGGCATCATTCCGCTCAAGTCTGCGGGCATGGCGCGCTACATGAACGAAAATGTCCCCGGCATTGCCGTGCCGCAGGAGATGATCGACCGTCTGGCTGCCGCTGCCGAAGAGGGCAAGGCAAAGGGCGTCAAGGGTCTTCCGATGAAGCTCGGCATGGAGATGGCAGCGGAAATGATCGCAAAGATCAAGGACGAGCATCTGTGCGACGGCGT
>CEAB01045870.1_pt1 | contig 16735 bp, 13 predicted proteins | sample 557651 | NCBI WGS metagenome assembly CEAB01 (sample SAMEA3182046, study PRJEB8094) | gut metagenome | biome: human; feature: gut; material: Stool; isolation source: human stools | place: Canada | collected 2011-11-15
GTCAAGAATACACTGCACAAGACTGGCAGGAAACAAAGCTGACATCTGGTGGCTCAGACAGCACCCAAAGGTTCTGGGACTTCAGTTCGTTGACAACATCAGACGTCCTGACAGAGATAACGCTATCGACGTTTACATTTCTGACGAGCATGATGATGTACTGGCTGAGGGCGTATGGCAGAACACATTCAAGGTAAAGCCTGAGGTGCTCACTGAAGCTGAGAAGAAGGAGTGGCTTGCAAAGAACACAGGCGTTTGCCTTGGTTCTGACGCTTTCTTCCCATTCGGTGACAACATCGAGAGAGCTAAAAAGAGCGGCGTGGCTTACATTGCCGAGCCGGGCGGATCTATCAGGGACGATCATGTTATCATGACTTGCAACAAGTACAACATGGCAATGGCATTCACCGGAATAAGATTGTTCCATCACTAATTTTTGTGCATTAATGCAAAACAATAAAGGTCAAGAAGAAAAGGAGAAATTTATTATGAAAAAGTTACTTGCATCACTCATGGCACTGTCAATGGTATTTGCAGTTACAGGCTGCTCAGAGTCAAACGATTCAAGCAGTGAGTCAAAGGCTGAGGCTGCAAAAACCACAACAACTACGACTGCACCTGCTGCCGAGTCTAAGGCTGACACAACAACTACAACTGCAGCACCTGAGGAGTCAGCTGCTGACACAACAACTTCCGCTAACGACACAGACACAACAAGCACCGGTGACGAGGCTAAGGGAACTTATAAGGATAATGTTTACACAAGCGATCTGTATACATTCAAGATCGACTCAAAGAAGTGGGCAATGCAGGAGTCCGCTGGTGTTGACGTAATGTTCACATACGCTGACGCAGGCGATGATGCTGAGCTTGAGTCTGCTTCTATCAACGTTATCTCAATGTCAAACGATCTGCTCAATGGTCTTACAGCAAGTGATTATGCTGACCAGATCAAGCAAACATATAATTCCATGGACGGCTACACTGTTACAAACGACAAGGAAGATAAGTTTGCAGGCAAGGACGCTTACATTGTTGACGTAACAGGCGAGATCGGCTCACAGAAGGTACTGCTCAATCAGATAATCACTTCTGACAACGGCAACCTTGTTGTTATCACATATGGTGCAAGCGAGAACGCTTACAGCAAGCTTTCTGACGAGTTCAAGACAGTTCTTGACAGCTTTGAGCTTAAGTAATAGTATACGAAGTAAATAAATGACGATACCGCACAGCATAGGTGTGCGGTATTGTTATAATTGGAAAAACACACTGAGGAGGTCTGAAAATGGACATATTAGTTGTTGGCGGAGGCGGACGTGAACACGCTATCGTTATGAAGCTTGCGGAGTCCCCTAAGGTAGGAAAGCTTTACTGCACACCCGGAAACGGTGGCATTTCACGCTATGCAGAATGTTTTGATGTTGCGGCAACGGATATCGAGGGCGTTGTGGCTCTGGCAAAGAAGCTTAAAGTAGACATGGTGGCTGTTGCACCTGACGATCCGCTTGTACTTGGAATGGTAGACGCTTTGCAGGCTGAGGGCTTCAAGACCTTTGGTCCTAAGAAAAATGCGGCTATAATCGAGGGTTCAAAGGTCTTTTCTAAGGATCTTATGAAGAAATACAATATTCCTACAGCCAAATACGAGGTGTTCACAAACAGTGAGGACGCTATAAAATATGTCAAGGAACAGAACACATACCCTGCTGTTATAAAGGCTGACGGACTTGCACTTGGCAAGGGCGTTATTCTGGCAGAGAATGAGAAAGAGGCTGTAGAGGCTATACACTCAATGATAGATGACAAGCAGTTCGGCGAGAGCAGCTCCACTATCGTTGTGGAGGAATATCTCACAGGTCCTGAGGTTTCTGTGCTTTCATTCACTGACGGCAAGACTGTTGTTCCTATGATCTCTTCAATGGATCACAAGAGGGCGTTGGACGGTGACAAGGGTCTGAACACAGGCGGAATGGGTACTGTTGCACCTAACCCTTACTACACTGAGGACATTGCCAAGGAGTGCATGGAGAAGATCTTCCTGCCGACTATCAATGCAATGAACGCTGAGGGCAGGACTTTTGAGGGCTGTTTGTATTTTGGTCTTATGCTCACCCCTAATGGTCCAAAGGTTATCGAATACAACTGCCGTTTTGGCGACCCTGAAACACAGGTAGTTCTTCCTATGCTGGAGGGCGATCTTTGCGAGATATTTGAGGCTATTTATGAACACAAACTGGCTGATGTCAAGATCGGCTGGAAGTCAGGCTACTGCACTTGTGTTGTTATGGCGAGCGGAGGATATCCTGTTAAGTACAAGAAGGGTATCGAGATGTTCGGCATGGACGACAAGGGTCAGGTGGACGGAGCGTTCATTTATCACGCAGGCACTAAGTATGAGGACGGCAAGTTCTACACAAACGGCGGACGTGTTCTGGGTGTTACCTGCAATGCTTACACGCTTCAGGGTGCCCTTGACAAGTCTTACGAGGCTGTTTCCAAGATAAAGTTCGAGGGAGAGCATTTCAGAAAGGACATTGGTCAGAAAGCACTCAAGGCACTGCCAAAAGACCCTCTTGATCTTGAATACAAGCAGGACATGGAGGACTACATCGAAGAAAACGGAGTTTATCTAAGACAGTAGGATATATTAAACGGGCGGAGAGATTCCGTCCGTTTTTTTGTACAGATAATACGTTTATAAATACAAAGGCCCCCTTGGACATTTCTGTCCAAGGAGGTCTTTGCTATGTGTGGGAAGTAAAAATTACTCGTCTGCTTTTTCTATAGCCGCAGTTTCGTAAATATACTTAACTGAGCTTTCTACGCCGTCAGCTGCGCCTGAGAATGTTGTTGAATCCTCGGCTGCTGTCTTGAGAGCGTCAAGTCTGTCGATAAGTCCCTTAAGGTCATTGTTGTAGATGTCAAGGAGCTTGCCGATGCCCTCGTCCTTATACTTAGCCATGCCGTCTTTAAGGGTCTTTGCACCGCTTTCGAGCTTCTTAACTCCGTCTGAAAGCTGTGAGCTGCCGTCTTTGAGCTGACCGATACCGCTGAACAGCTCTGCACTGCCGCTTGAAAGTGTTGTTGTACCCTGTGCAAGCTCTACAAGTGAAGAATAGAGTGTTGCAGTACCGTTTTTAAGCTGTTTACTGCCGCTGTCAAGCTGACCAAGACCGCTGTCAAGAGTTTTTGCACCGCTTGAAAGCTTTGATACGCCTGAGTTCAGGCTGTCAACGCCCTTATCAAGCTTGCTTGCGCCTGCCTGTGCGGAGCTTACGCCTGCGGAGAGGTTCTTTGTGCCTGCGGAGAGTGTAGCCGCACCGCTGTTAAGCTCCTTGCTGGACTTAGCAAGTGTGCCGATACCGGTGTTAAGTGCAGAAGCGCCCTCGTTTACTGTTTTAAGTCCTGTATTCAAATTATCAACGCCTGCGACAAGACCTTTCTTCTTATCGTTAAGACCATTGTATATCTGAGTTACACCGTCAACAAGCTGTTTGCCCTCGGTAGCCATTGTGCCGACACCTGTTGAAACATCGCCTAGGCCGCTCTGTGCGCCCTGCTGATACTGGATAGAACCATTTACGGCTGCTATCATATCGCTTATGCTCGTATACTCTGCTGAGCCTTCTTCGTAATTGCCCAGAAGCTGCTCAAGTCCTGCGAGTACCTGCTGGTCGTATGCGATAGACTGTGTAAGTGCGTTATCTACCTTTGTTATGCCATTTGAAAGAAGTTCAACGCTTGCAGGGAGTGTCTGCACCTTTTCATAGAGTGTTGAAACGCCTGCGTTAAGTGTGGCAACGCCCTTTTTCAGTGATGTTGAGCCGTCATAGGTCTGCTTTGTGCCTGCGGCAAGATTTTTAGAGCCTGTCTGGAGGTCGCCTACGCCTGTAACAAGCTTATTTGTGCCTGCGGCAAGGCTTGCGGCACCGTTATTTACCTGCTGTGCGCCTGAGGATACCTGTGAAAGTCCGTTTGAAAGTGATGATGAGCCGTTCTTCAAGGTGGACATACCGCTGTTTACCTGATCAAAACCACCGAGGAGGGCTGTTGAGCCGCTGTGAGCTGTGGAGATACCTCTCATAAGCTCCCCTGTGGAAGAATCAAGAGTCTTTGCACCGTCACGAAGCTTTGTTGCACCGCTGTTAAGTGTCTTTGCACCATCGTCAAGTGACTTAGAGCCTGAATAAAGCTTGTCGATACCTGTGATAAGTGTTCCTGAGGAATCGGACAGCTTCTTGATGCCTGCGTAAAGCTCTGCTGTGCCGTCTACAAGCTCGTCTGTAGCGTCAGAAAGCTCATCGAGCTTATCCTGAAGATCGTCAGCGTCACCAATATCGCTAAGGTCAAGCTTTGAGAAGATGTCAGATGTTGCGACTGTGAGAGAGGTCGTTGACTCGAAGTCCTTTACGTCAGCTGTGAACTCAACGTACTCCGGTATCTCGATATCTTCATTATCCTGAAGGTCAAGGCTCTTTGTAAGGCCAGGCATTGCAACGCCTATAAGTATCTGTCTGCTTCCGTCTGAAATGAGCTTGCCGTTTGTTACTTCAACGTTTGAATAAACGTTAGTATCAAGGATAGCTGTTGTTGCCATAAGGTATGGAACATAGATATCTGTGTTCTTGCCGTTTATCTTGACAGTTTTCTTATCGTTGTTTGTGTAGTCATATCTTACTGTAAGCTTACCGCTCTTGCCTGCGAGATCCTCAGGCTTTATCTCCTTGCCGTCAAGGGTATATGTTACCTTTACATCAACCGGGAGTGCCTTATCGGTATAGCCCTTATAGTAGATGTCTCCGCCATCGGTATCCCATGTGAGCTTATCACCATTGGCTGTAAAGCCCTCGTCTGTTTTAACGTTCTCGATATCTGTCAGGTCGGAAACGTCCTCCAGCTTCTTTACGCCCTGGGGGTTTTTCAGCCAGTTGGAAACGACTGTTTTTGTCTTGTTGCCGGAAGCGTCAGTGATAACATAAACTGTTTCTTCCTTAGCCTGCTTTTCTGTATCGCTGTCAGACTTATCAGCTTTCTTTGTATCTTTTGTATCTTTTTTATCTGATTCGTTCTTTGTTGTTGAGGCAGTGCTGTCGGCAGCGGAAGAGCTGTCTGACTGAGCTGCTGCATAAAGACCTGTGCAGCCTGCGGAAAGAAGTACGGCAAGTATGCCTGCAAGAACTCTTGAATACTTTTTCATAACTATATCTCCTTTACGAATTAGTGTATTTCAGGAAGCTTATAAAGCTTATTTTCTTTTTTCTTCATGCCCATTGTTGTATTGATAATTACCTTATCGAACAGCATAAGCATTGAAGGAAGTATGCAGATAACAGTTATCATACTGATTATTGCACCTCTTGACATGAGCGTACAAAGCTGTGAGATCATATCTACGCTTGAATAAACGCCAACACCGAATGTTGATGCAAAGAAGCCAAGTGCGCTGACCATGATAGACTTCATGGAAGTGCTAAGGGCGATAGTAACAGCTTCGTGCTTATCCTTGCCTGCGTTACGCTCGGTCTTATATCTTGTTGTCATAAGGATAGCATAGTCAACTGTTGCACCAAGCTGGATAGTACCGATTACTACCGACGCTATGAACGGTATGGTGGTATTCGTGAAGCACGGAACACCCATATTTACTGTGATAGCAAATTCAATAACGGCTACCAGAATGATCGGCAGTGAAACTGAACGCAGCGCCACAAGAATGATGATAAAGATAGCGGCGATAGAAACGATATTTACTACCTTGAAGTCATGGTCTGTTATGTCGATAAGGTCTTTTGTTGCCGCCGCCTCACCGATAAGCATTCCGTCCTTATCGTAGGATTTAAGTATCTTACTAAGCTCATCTATCTGAGCGTTCTCCTCATCGGAGGCTACCTTATATTCAGAGCCGACCAGCATAAGCTGCCATTTATCGCTCTTAAGTATTTTTGTTACTGAGTCTGGAACAAGCTCACGAGGGATAGACGGACCGATAAGGGTATCCAGTGACATTGAGAAGCTTACACCGTCAACCTTGCCCATTTCGTCGAGCATAGAGTTTACTTCCTTTGGCTTCATATCAGCGTCAACTAGGAGCATATGGGTCGTTGCCATGTGGTATTCCTCATCTAGCTTTGTATTTGCGATAACACTGTTGAGATCCTTTGGAAGAGTATCTGTCAGGTTATAGTAAACATTGGTGTTTATCTGACCGTATATCGCAGGGATAAGTACAACTATAAAGAGTACGATAAACGCTGCATGGTGCTTGATAATGAACTTTGAAGGCTTTTCAAGGCTTGGAACAAGGTCTTTGTGCATTGTCTTTTCAAGAGCCTTATCAAAGACAAGTATCATTGACGGGAGAACTGTTATGCAGCAGATAACGCCAATAACAACGCCCTTTGCCATTACGATACCCATGTCCATGCCAAGCTCGTAGCTCATGAAGCAAAGTGCAAGGAAGCCTGCAACTGTTGTTATGGAGCTTGAAACGACAGAGGTGATTGTTTTGCCGATGGCGACTGCCATAGCCTCTTTGTTGTCACCAGGGTGCTTTTCTTTCTCCTCCTTGTAACTGTGCCACAGGAAGATCGAGTAGTCTATCGTTACCGCAAGCTGAAGCACGGCCGCCAGAGCCTCGGTGATGAACGATATTTCGCCTTGTATGAAGTTCGTTCCCATGTTATAGATTATCGCCATGCCCACGCTGAGCATAAAGAACAGCGGGATAAGGAACGAATCCATTGTAAGAGCAAGTATGATACTTGTAAGTATTACAGCGATAACAACGTACATCGGAGCTTCCTGCATTGTAAGGTCCTTGATATCCTCAACTACTGAGGACATACCGCTTACAAAGCACTGCTCGCCTGCGATGCTTCTTATCTCCTTGACAGCTTCAAGTGAGCCGTCAGCGGAGGTCGCTTCGTCAAAAAAGACAGCCATCATTGTTGAGTTATCTGTATTGAAGAAGTCGTAGATATCGTCTGGAAGAACTTCCTTCGGAAGTGAAACGTCTGCCAAGGTGTCATACCAGAGAACATCGCAAACGTGGTCTACCTTTTCGATCTTCTCCTTGACCTTTTCAACGTCCTTATCGTCCATGCCATCAAGCATTACCAGCGAAAAGCCGCCCTTGCCGAACTCGTCAAGCATTATATCCTGACCTTTCATGGTTTCAATGTCTGACGGGAGGTATGAAAGAATATCATAGTTTATTCTTGTGCTGACAAATCCGAATATTGACGGTATCAGCAGAAGAACGCTCACTATGAGTATCGGTACTCGGAGCTTTACAACTCCTCTGCCAAATTTCTGCATCAAATGTCATTCCCTTCACATAGTTTTGACCTTTCGGTCTTTTAACAATTCATAGTATACATCAAAAATGACCAACAGTCAATAGTAAAATGACCGTTAGTCATTCTTTTTGTAGGGTTGCACAAAATGACCAATGGTCATAACTGACTATTGGTCATTTTGCTCAGTTGACTTTAAGGCGGTTTTGTATTATAATAAATATAAGGTCAACCACAGTAAACCTGTGTATGTGCGGCATACAAATTGTATATATTATAATAAGGAAGGACGTGTTAAAATGGGCAAGCTTGATACCAATAAAAAGGTAAAGGAGGACTCTCTGCTTAACACGGCTTTTAGTCTTTTCACTACCAAGGGAGTGAGCAAGACCTCTATTTCAGACATTGTGAACAACGCTGGTGTGGCGAAAGGGACGTTTTATCTTTATTTCAAGGATAAATATGACATAAGAAACAAGCTTGTTTCTCACAAGTCGTCACAGCTTTTCAGAAACGCTATCGAGGCATTAAATGCGAGCGGCAAGAAGCTTACCTTTAACGAACGGATTATTTTTATTGTTGACAACATCATCAATCAGCTAAATGAGAACAAGTCACTGTTGACTTTTATTGCAAAAAATCTAAGCTGGGGCGTTTTCAAGCACGCTTTGACTACGCCCATAAAGGACGATGACATTGACTTCCGCAACATTTATGACGCAATGCTTGCTGACGCACCATATAATATCGTTCAGCCTGAGGTCATGATATTCATGATAGTTGAGCTTGTAAGCTCAACCTGCTACTCGTCCATACTTTACAACGAGCCTGTGGACATTGGCGAGCTTAAGCCTTATCTTTACAAATGTATAAACAACATTATCGACACTCATGCAGGTACTGTAAAAGCATAAGAAAAGACACGTTTACGAGATCGTAAGCGTGTCTTTCTTTGTACAGTTTGGCTGTTGGTGGCGTAGCGATATATTGTGTTCAACCGCAAGGTTTCATAGGAAAAGGCGTGCGAACAATGTTCGCCCCTACAGATGAGTGCTGATTTGTGTACAAAAAAACGGACGGAAATTATCCGTCCATTTGGTGTTTTTATTACTTTGCCTTAACAGCGTCTCTTGCCTTTGCAACGATATTGTCAGCACAAAGACCATACTCTTTAAGAAGATCAACTGCCGGGCCTGAGTGACCGAACTCGTCATTAACGCCGATCTTAACAAGCTTTGCAGGGTGTCTTGCTGCAAGAACGTCTGCAACGGCTGAACCAAGTCCGCCGATAACGCTATGCTCCTCAACTGTAAGAAGAAGTCCTGTATTCTTTGCAGCCTCAACGATGATGTCCTCGTCGATAGGCTTGATAGTGTGGATATTGATAACGGTTGCTTCGATACCCTCAGCTGCGAGAGCTTTTGCGGCTTCGATAGCTTCATAAACCATAAGGCCTGTTGCAACGATAGCTATATCCTTGCCGTCACGGAGCTTAACGCCCTTGCCAAGCTCGAACTTGTATGTTTCAGGGTCGTTGAAAATAGGTGTGGCAAGTCTGCCGAAACGCAGATAAACCGGACCTTCGTGGAGGATAGCGGCTTCAACGGCTGCCTTTGCTTCAACGTCGTCGGCAGGGTTTATTACCACCATGCCAGGGATAGTTCTCATAAGAGCGATATCCTCGTTGCACTGGTGTGTTGCACCGTCTTCGCCAACGGAGATACCTGCGTGTGTTGCACCTATCTTCACGTTAAGGTGAGGATAACCGATAGAGTTTCTTACCTGCTCAAATGCTCTGCCTGCGGCGAACATTGCAAATGTAGAAGCAAATGGTATCTTGCCTGTGGCAGCCATACCAGCTGCAACGCCCATCATATTTGACTCGGCGATACCGCAGTCAAAAAATCTGTCAGGGAATTTCTTCTTGAATATACCTGTTTTTGTTGCAGCAGCAAGGTCTGCGTCAAAAACATAGAGGTTATCGTACTTATCGCCAAGCTCTGCAAGAGCCTCGCCGTAGCTTTCTCTTGTAGCTTTCTTCTTCAATTCTGCCATTGCTTAACCCTCCAGACTTTTAAGCTGTTCGTTTATTTCTGCCACAGCCTGTTCATACTGCTCCTTGTTAGGTGCAGAGCCATGCCATGAAACGTTGTTTTCCATAAATGAAACACCCTTGCCCTTTATGCTCTTCATTACGATAACGCAAGGCTGACCGCAGACTGTTTCTGCTTCATTGAATGCTTTTTCAAGGGAGTCAAAATCATGAGCGTCGGCTGTGATAACGTGCCAGCCAAATGCAGCGAACTTGTCAACGATAGGATATGGCGACATTACGTCCTCTATCTTTCCGTCGATCTGAAGTCCGTTATTATCCACAACAGCAACGAGGTTATCAAGCTTATAATGAGCGGCAAACATTGCAGCCTCCCATACCTGACCCTCTTCAATCTCGCCGTCGCCGAGGATTGTGTAGACCTTATAGGTATCGCTTGTGAGCTTTCCTGAAAGTGCCATACCGCAGGCAACGGAAATGCCCTGTCCCAGGGATCCTGAGGACATATCTACGCCAGGGATAGAGATACAAGGGTGACCCTGAAGCATTGCACCGATATGTCTGAGTGACTTCAGCTCCTCCTTAGGGAAAAAGCCTTTTTCTGCAAGAGTTGCATAAAGTGCAGGGGCTGTGTGACCCTTTGAAAGCACAAGTCTATCTCTCTCAGGCTCTTCCGGCTTATCAGGATAAACGTTCATCTTGGCAAAATAGAGATAAGTGAGCAGATCTGCGATAGAGAGCGATCCGCCCGGGTGACCCGACTTTGCGTTGAATACTCCCTCGAGTATTCCAAGACGAACCTTGCAGGCTGTGATCTCAAGCTGTTTCTTTAATGTTTCGTCCATACTTTTGACCTCCAAAAATATTATTTCTTCAGTTTTTCAAAAATTTCATCTATGACTGCGGCAATAAAATCCTCCTCGCAGGACTGCTCAAAGACCTTATCCGCAACCTTTTTGACCTCCTCTGCCGCATTTGACGGGCAATATGCCACGTCAGCCGCTTGAAGAAGCTCAATATCATTATTATAGTCGCCTGCCGCCACAAAAGTAAAATCCTCCATGCCGCAAGCTTTTCTCAGCTCCTCAAGAGCTGTACCTTTTGATATATTCTGGGGAAGTATCTCATAATACTCGATACTTGAACGCACAAAATCTACGCCTGTGTAGCCTTTTTTCGCCACATAGTCTATAAGCTCGTCCATACGCTCAGGCTCAACTGCAAAAAGCACCTTATACCAGTTCTTGTCAGGTATCTCATCAACAGCGCACTGAACGGGAATGAGCTTGCAGATCTCATTATGGCGTTTTTCCATAGGGGTCATGCTTGGCACATAGACCTCTCCTGCGGTGAGTATCTCACAGCCCACATGCGGATTATCGGCAAGTATCTCCTTGACGATATCAGCCGCAAAGCCAGGGAGAAAAACGTCATAAATCTGCTCTTTGGCATGGATATCATAGACCATTCCGCCGTTTGACATTATGATAGGGCAATTCACATTCACCATGTCAAAATACTGTCTAGCCGCCTGAATGGCTCTGCCTGTTGCGATAGAGAATCTGCCCCCAGCCTCTTCAAAACGCTTCACTGCCGCAAGGGTCTTTGGGGTAGGTATCTTGCTTGCAGGGAGAAAAGTTCCGTCCATATCCGTTATGAGCAGGACTTTTGATATATCTTCAAACATAAAATCACTTCCGTGGGTCAATTCCCTGCTCTGAGTTTTTTCAGCACCGCCTGAAAATAGTCGGGCAATTCGCTGTCAAACTCCATATATTCATTGGTCGCAGGGTGTATAAAACCAATTTTCTTTGCGTGGAGGCACTGTCCCTCGATACCCTTTACAGCTTTGCCGTAAACATCGTCGCCATAGACAGGGTGACCGATATAGGCGGAATGTACTCTTATCTGATGAGTTCGACCAGTTTCAAGGCGGAATTTCACCAGGGAATACTGACCTAACTCCTCCAGCACCTCATAATGGGTAACTGCGTGCTTGGAGTTTTGCTCTGTCACGCACATTTTCTTTCTGTCATATTTGCTTCTGCCGATAGGTGCGTCAACTGTGCCGGTAGGGGTCTTTAAACGACCGCCTGTGAGTACAGCTTCATACTCTCTTGTAAAGCTATGCTCTTTTATCTGAGCCGCAAGAAAGTTATGTGCGCTGTCGGTCTTGGCAACGATCAGCAGACCGCTTGTATTTTTGTCTATCCTATGGACTATACCAGGGCGAATGACGCCGTTTATGGAAGATAGCCTGCCCTGACAATGATAAAGCAAGGCGTTCACCAAAGTGCCGTCAGGATTTCCTGCGGCTGGGTGCACCACCATACCCTTAGGCTTATTGACCACCAGCAATTCGCTGTCCTCATAGACTATTTCCACGGGGATATCCTGCGGTTTAACGTCAAGCTCCACAGGGTCAGGAATGATTATCTCAACGCCGTCGCCATTTCGGAGTTTGTAATTTTTCGCTACCTTTTTGCCGCCAACTGTTACGCCACCGTCCTCGATAAGCTTCTGCACTGCGGAACGTGTAAGACCTGTATCCTGCGCTGACAGAAATCTGTCGATACGCTCGCCTGTTTGCTCGGCAACGGCAATAAAATCAAGCTTTGTCATTTTCGTCCTTGACCTTTATATCGTCACGAATGGGCTTTTTCTTTTCCTCAAGGAAGCAAAAGCAGATAACGAACAAAATTCCGCCGATAACGATACAGATATCCGCAAAGTTGAAGACAGGGAAATTTATAGGCTCGAACTTGATATAGTCAACAACTTCTTTTACCCTTATTCTGTCAATAAGGTTACCGATACCGCCTGCAAGCACCATGGCAAGCGACACAAGCTCCAGCTTTGAGCCTTTGCGTATCTTATACATATAGATCACCGCCACGATCAGTACGACAACAGGCAGACCGATAAGAAACCAAGTCTTTCCTGACATCATGCTCCATGCTGCGCCTGAGTTTCTTATATGGGTCAGGCTGAACACCTTGAAGCTGCCAAACTTTATGATCTCGACAGGCTCTCCGTTCAGCGGGAGGTTATTTGTCACGGCAAGCTTTATAAGCTGGTCGGCGGCAACGAGAACTGCCATGATAACAAGCGAAATTACAAACATCTATTCCCTACTCCATTTATGAACAGTAAGGCTCTGCGGAAAACAGAGCCTTTGTATTAGTTATTTTTGCCAAATTTAAGCTCTGCAGGAGCTGTCTTTGGTATAACAGGGTCGAATGAACCTGTGTTAAGTATCTTCTCAACGTGCTCGCTGTCGGTAACAGGTGCGGCTGTTTCAGCTTCTGCTTCCGGCTGGGCTGTTTCCTCTGCCTGCTCCTCTGTAGCTTCCTGAGTTTCCTCGGCTGTTTCTTCCTCCTCGTACTCCTCTGCTGTATCCTCGGCAGGCTCGGATGCAGGAATTTCCATAATAAGTCTTATCTGCTTATTATAAAGCTGAGTAAGGTCAGCCTTGAACTGAGTTACCTCAGCCTTGAGGTTCTCAAACTTAGCAAGCTCCTCGTCATAAGCGGCTCTTACTTCATTTATCTTCTTCTCTGTTATCTCAGTATTAGTTTTGATAAGCTCAGCGCACTTTTCCTTATGCTCCTTAACTATTCTCTCGCATTCAGAAGCACTCTGCTCTGCGAGTCTTACCTGCTCTGTTTTGGCAGACTCGATCATATCGTGAGCCTGAGTTTTGGCCTCAGTAAGTATCTTATTTGACTCTTTCTGAGCCACGACAAGAGCCTGCTGGATAGCTTCCTCGTCCTCTCTGTACTCGTTTATCTTCTCAACGAGCTTGATTATCTTAGCTTCGGTATCCTGATTTGCCTTTACGACTTCGGCATAATCCTCGGCTACCTGCTCAAGAAATTCTTTTACGTCTTCTTTTGAATAGCCGTTTTTCTCGGTATCAAAAGTTTTTCCTTTAATATTATTTGGATTTAACATACTAGGACCTCCGTGATCTTTACACAAATTTATTTAAAGTTATATGTATTCTGTCTTTTTTAGTTGTACCGTCAACTGAAAGGAGCTTGAATTTGCCGTATCCTCTCACTGAAAACGTACAGCCCTCTTCGAGAAGTATTTTCGGTGAATTTTTCGGCATATGGTCGATTTCAATGCCCACGTTTTTTATAAGCTGTGCTGATTTTTCTCTTGATATCCTTGCGGCAAGACTTAAGATACAATCTGCACGCATGGAAGCCACAGTACCGCTTATTTTCTGAGTTTTCTGCTCTATATGTATGCTTCCGTCATAGCCCTCACTAAGCTTCACTCCTGCTCTGCCCACCTTCGTCAGAGCACTTGTCACCTCGCCTGCAACAGAAGAACGCAGGAACACCGCTGACTTGCCCTCTCCCACAAGAATGTCGCCAACGCTGTCTCTTGTTATTCTTAGTCCCATAAGCGAGCCTAATATATCTCTGTGAGTTATTTTATCCTCTTTGCGATACAGCAGAGTTATTGCGGTGATAGGAAAATCCTCACTTTCCGCCTCGCCATACTCAGGATATACGCACAGCACACGCCTTGCGGCGTTTTCATATCCGCCCCAAAGCCTATAATTCTCATATTTCACAGACGCCATGAGCTTTTCACACAGCAAGCACTGCCTTTCATCGAGAAAAGCAGAAAACTTTGTTATATACTTTTCATCAGCCGCCATTATCCAATCGGACACTCTGTCTAACAGACGGATATCGTCCTCAGACAGGTCGGGCAGAAACTGATATTTAGCACGAGCCATTTTTAGAAGCTATAGCCGTTATTTTCAAGCTCGCTCATAAGGTCAACGCCTGAGAAGCCAACGTTTCTAGGCATGATAGCGAAAGTTTTCTGAGCCATCATCTTGATGTCTGCACCATTTGCATATGCAACGCCTGAGATAAAGTCAAGTATTCTCTTTGCGTCCTCGCTCTTGACAGTTTCAAGGTTAAGAAGAACTGTCTTTCCCTCATTTATATCGCCGCCTATAGACTTGACCTCTGAAAAATCGTTTGGTCTTGCAAGAACTATCTGCAAAGTCGTGGTCTGCTCCATTCTTACCGGACGTGCGTTATTGCCATATGCACCTGTGTTCTTCGGCACTTCGTTGTATTCTGTTTTATTCTCATACATCGGCTGCTGATACATTGCGTCCTCCTGCTCAAGTTCATCTTCGCCTACAAAGAGATTCTTTAATTTCTGCATTGCACCCATTTTCAATCCTCCAAATATTTTCTAGCTCCGAAAAGCTTTGTTCCGATCCTCACCAAATTTGAGCCATGCTTTATGGCAAGCTCATAGTCCCCGGACATTCCCATTGAGAGAATATCCATAGACACGTTCGGTATATCCTGCTCTTTAACCCTCAGGAAAATACCATGCATTTTCTCAAAAACGTCCTCCCCTGAGCCAACAGGAGGGATAGCCATAAGACCCTTTACGGAAACATTAGGCAGCTGTGCGGTCTGTCTTACAAGCTCCTCAGCCATTTCAGCGGAAACGCCGCTTTTAGTGGCCTCGTCGCCTATATTAATTTCCACAAGGACGTTCATAGTTTTATTATTCTTCACTGCAAGTCTGCTTATCTCCTGAGCAAGCTTCAGGTTATCCACAGACTGTATCAGAGTAACGTCATTGATTATATATTTCACCTTATTGGTCTGCAAATGTCCGATAAACTGCACTTCCGCACTTTTATCGTAAGCGTCTTTCTTAGAAAGATACTCCTGCACCCTGTTTTCGCCCAACAGCTTAAAGCCCTGAGCAACGGCGAAATTCACCTTTTCAGGCGGCACTGTCTTTGTGACAGCCATTATCCTGACTTCTTCATCAGGCTTACGCCATTTTGCTTTGGCGTTCTCTACATTATAACATATTTCCTTACAGTTTTCAAGAACCTCCGGAAAATAATTATCCTGAGGTGACAGCGTTGCTGTCTGATCTACTTTGCTGCACATCTTCATCTGATACCACCTCTAACAAAATTTGATCGTAAAGCAGCAGATAATCCTCGTCTGAGGTATTTTCAGAGAGCACATAATCGTCGCCCTCGTAAATAACATTGATCTTCTTAAAGGTAACGTCCTTGCCGAGTATCACATAAACGCCCTTCTGATCGCCCTGAAAACGTATCGCACTTCTTGGAACTTTAAGACCCTGATACTCATCAAAGATAAGCTCCGCAGACTGCACCCTTGACTCAACAAGAGCTTCGTCAAGTCTGTCGCAGGAAAGCACAACGACAACCTTGTTCTCGTCGTCCTCACAAGGCTTAACAGACTCCACCTGAACGTCATAGATGTTTTTTGTGGTACTGAGCGTCATTCTAAGCCATGCGCCCTCGGTTATCCTTTTATCATTTTCCATGACCCCTGCTATCCTGCATGAATAGTCGGAAAACATTTTGCCAATGGCGTTCGGTGCGTCCTTACTAGGCTGGTCGATGACCTTTTGGATATCCTTATCAGTGAGCTGGGAAGCATTCTCCATAGTAAGCTCGCTCTCATAGCCGTCTGCATAAGAAACAAAATAGCCCGTTTCGTCAGCAGTGATCGTTTTTCCTGAGCCTGAGGTCTGTTCCTCCAGCTCCTTGACTTTCGCCTGAAGCTGACTTATCCTTTCGTCATAGCTCTGCTCGGTCTTGGTGACGATATTATAAATATTCATCACAAGGGACATATCCTCTCTTGTTTTTGCAAACTCAGAGAAATTGTCCTGAGAAGAATATGAGAGAAGCTCCTTATATTCCTTATCTATCTTGCTTTTGAGCGTTTCAGGCTGAACATAATTCGTTGTACCCGGATTCTGCGCTCTTTCAAGGGCGGCTATCTCGCTTTCAAGTATCTTTATCTTATTTTTCGCTGTAACAGCGTCCTCAGAAGAATAAACTGACGCTATGGTATTGCCGACAGATATTTTACTGCCGTCGGAATAGGTATAATCCAAAACTCCGCCACCGTCATAGGTGACCACCTTTTCATCTCTGATTATAACGCCTTTGAAAGCAATATCCTCATTGATAGTAACAAGCACAGCTTCCTCGGTGTCATGACGCTCTGTAAGTGCGCTGTATATCTGACTGCCGATAGTGGTGATTATCAGCACAGAAAGCAGACCGGTAAGTATTTTAACGGTCAGAGAATTCATTTTTTACTGCCCTCTTAAATATCTGAATTGCCTGCGGCGTCAAGAACGTTGATATATCTTGACGGAACGATAGTTGAGATAGCGTGCTTATAAACTATGTTCTGCTTGCCCTCGCAATCGAGAACTACAACATAGCTGTCAAAGCCCTTTACAACGCCTTTGAACTGATAGCCGTTCATAAGGATAAAAGTAGACGCTATCTTGTCTTTTCTTATCTGGTTGAGTATAACGTCCTGAAGATTAA
>CEAB01036635.1_pt1 | contig 16561 bp, 10 predicted proteins | sample 557651 | NCBI WGS metagenome assembly CEAB01 (sample SAMEA3182046, study PRJEB8094) | gut metagenome | biome: human; feature: gut; material: Stool; isolation source: human stools | place: Canada | collected 2011-11-15
TATGTAGAGAATTTGTTTCCCTTTGTATAGTCGAACTTGTCGACTGCACGGATCAAGCCCGTATTGCCTTCCTGAATCAGGTCAAGAATATGAAGCCCGCGTCCGGAGTATTTCTTCGCAATCGACACGACCAGACGAAGGTTTGCCTCCGTCAGCTTGTCCTTCGCCGCCTTATCGCCCTCGCACACGCGCTTTGCCAGCTCCATCTCCTCGTCTGCCGTCAGAAGCCGGACCTGCCCGATTTCCTTGAGGTACATGCGCACTGGGTCGTCGAGGTTATACTCTGCCGCCAGCTCCACGGGGTCGATCAGCTCTTCCTCTTCATCTCCCATGGGGATATCGCCCTCGCCCAGGCCCATGCCCATGCCGTCGTCGGCGTCGTCGAGACCGATTTCCAGCTCCGGGCTGACAATCTGGATGCCCATTGCGTCGAACGTGTCGTAAATATGTTCAATCTTTTCTACCGGAAGATCCAGCTTCTCAAGCTGTGCGGTCAGCTCCGTCGCCTGAATGCTGCCCTCGCGCTTTGCCTTTGCAATCAGCGCGCTGACGGCTGCCATGGCGTCTTCTGCCGGAACCTTCGTATTCTTTGCATTTGCCATCTATGCTCATCCTCATTCAATGCGGTATCCCGCGCGAAACAAACACTTTTCGCGCAACCAATTCATTATATACCACAAACCTCTTTTTTGACAAGCGGTTTTCGAAAATTTCTGCTCTCTTTTTCTGCTCTTTTCAGGCGCACAAAATCAGGATGCCCCGATTTTCGCGGGGCATTCCGATTTCGGTGTGTTTTGTGTGTACAGCGGTCAGATTTCCATGATCACAGGAAGGATCATCGGATTACGCTTGGTGGTCTTGAAAAGATAGCCGGAGAGGTCACTCTTGATGTTCGCCTTCAGCGCGCTCCAGTCGCGTGTGCCGCCGGCAAGGCAGCGGTCAATGGCGTGCGCTGCAATGACGCGCAGCTCTTCCATGAGATTTTCTGATTCTTTGACGTAGACAAAGCCGCGCGTGATGATATCGGGACCTGTGATGACGCTGCCGTCTTCACTCGAGAGGTTCACAACCACGACCAGCATGCCGTCTTGCGCCAGATGCTTGCGGTCGCGCAGAACAACACTCCCGACGTCACCCACGCCCGTACCGTCAACGAGAATCTTACCGGCGGGAACCGTGCCGCCCCATTTGCAGGTTGCCTTCGTCAGCTCGAGCACCTTGCCGATGTCCGAGATGAAAATATTCTTGGGATCCATGCCCAGCGACTGCGCCAGACGCGAATGCGCCTGCAAATGGCGCTGCTCGCCGTGCAGTGGGATAAAAAAGCGCGGATGCAGCAGCGCGTGCATGATCTTCAGCTCCTCCTGGCAAGCGTGACCGGAGACGTGCAGACCCTCGAGCTTGTCGTAGATGACCTCCGCCCCCTTGCGGTAGAGCTCGTTGATGATCTTGCTGATGGACTTTTCATTGCCTGGAATGGCGGAGGCGGAGATAATCACGCGGTCGCCCGCCTGAATTTCCACCTGCCGGTGCCCGGAGAACGCCATGCGGTAAAGCGCAGACATGTTTTCGCCCTGCGAGCCGGTCGAGACAATGACAATCTTGTCCTTTGGCAGTGACTTGATGGCATTGATGTCGACGAGCGTGTTGTTGGGGATTTTGAGATAACCAAGATCCGTCGAGACCTTCAGGATGTTTTCCATGCTGCGTCCGGTGACGGCAACCTTGCGCCCGTGCTTGTGCGCGACGTTGAGAAGGCTCTGCAGCCGGAAGGCATTGGACGCGAACGTAGTAACGATGATTCTCTGGCGGCAGCCGGAGAACTGACGGTCGAAGCTGTCGGTGACGCTGCGCTCCGAGGGCGTAAAGCCCGGACGCTCGACATTTGTCGAATCGCACAGGAAGGCAAGCACGCCCTCATTGCCGAGCTGACCGAAGCGCGTCAGATCGATCATGCCGTCCTCCGCCATGGCATCGATCTTAAAATCGCCCGAGAAAACAAGCGTGCCGACCGGCGTTTTGACTGCAAACGCAACAGCGTCTGCAATTGAATGGTTGACGTGGATAAACTCCACCTGAAAACAGCCGGCTTTGACGACCTCGCCTGCCTCGTGGGTGAAGAGCTTGACCTTGCGCTCCAAATGATGCTCCTCAAGCTTGAGCTTGACAAGTCCGGCAGTGAGCCTCGTGCCGTGGATGGGGCAGTTGAACTGCTGCATGGCATAGGGAATGCCGCCGATGTGGTCCTCATGACCGTGGGTCAGGAACATGCCGCGGATTTTTTCCTGATTCTTGACAAGGTACGTCATGTCCGCAATGACAAGGTCAACGCCGTACATGTCGTCTTCGGGAAAGCCGAGACCGCAGTCGATGATGATGATATCCTTGCCGTATTCCAGAACGGTCATGTTCTTGCCGATTTCGTTGAGTCCACCGAGGGGAATGATCTTTAATTTTTCAGCCAAGTGATAAATACCTCTTTTCAGAATTTTTCAAAATTTCGTTGGAAATGCCCGATTACAGGGGCTGTTTGTGTAAAATTACGCGCAGAAATCGCGCAGCAATGCGGGCGCAGGCAATACCTGTGCCCCTCCCGCCGGGTGCGGGAGACATGATTGGGACGCCGTGCAGACGCCGGATGGACGCACAAAGCCGCGCGGACCGCGCAGCATCTCCAGCCCCGTCTCGCCGGATTTCTGCCGCTGCCGTCTGCGAACGCCGCACTTTCCTGCGCAGCTTCGGCTGCCCCAACGCCCCGGGCATACCGCAAACTGCGCCTTACAGCTGTCTGCAACTGGGATTCATTCCGTTCTGTGCCGCCCGGAAAAACGTCCTCCGGATGGGCACACGTTTCATGCTATGGGATAGTATAGCACAGGTCTTTCTAAAAGTATACAAATTTTTTATCAATTTTTTGTCGAAACCGTGAAAAGTACGTTTTAAACGCCGCCGCACCCCGCGCCATGCAGGCAGGAAAGTTTGTCCGTGCAACTTGTAAAGACGGGAAAGATTTGCTATAATATAAAAACTTATTTGCACGAGGAGGCGCGGCGCGCATGAACAAGCATGTTTCAAAGCTCTTACAGCCCGGCGTTTTCTGGTATTGCCTGATTCTGCTTGCGTTTGCGGTCGCTGCCGCGCTTCTGGATCAGTATTATCTGGCGACAGGCGAGCTGGTTGTGACGGTAATCGCCATGGTCGTCAGCCGGCTTTTGTTCATCCGCCGCAGAAACGCGCTCATGCAGTATGTCCAGAGCGCGACGGACGCCGAGGGCATCTCAGTGCATGCCGGTTCTCCGTTTCCGATGGCGGTCATCCGCCTGCCGGAGGGCGAGATCATCTGGGGAAACGACGGCTTCTACGCCATCACGGGTTTGTCAGACGGCTGCCGGTATCAGACGCTCGAGTCTGTTGTGCCCGGCTTTACCACCGGATGGCTGCGCGAGGGGCGAAACGAGCTTCCGGGCGATCAGCTGATCGGTACGCGCCGCTACCGGATTTACGGCAACTACGTCCGCTCCGAGGACGACGCGACGACGGTGCGCCTGGCGACCATCTTCTTTGCCGATATGACGGAGATGTTCAACGTACGCGACGAGTTTTTACGCACGCGCCCCATCACCGCGGTCATTCTCATCGATAACTATGACGAGCTGATGAGCAATCTGCCGGACTCGACCATCTCGAAGCTGGACGCGCAGATCAACGAGGCCGTCTCCGGCTGGGTCACGGGTCTGCATGCGCTCTGCCGCAAGATCGAGCGCAACCGGTATCTGCTTTTGTTCGAGAGCAAGGACCTTTCCCGGCTTCAGGAGGGCAAGTTCTCGATTCTCGACGCCATCCGCGCCGTGACAAATCCCGCAGGCGTCAATGCAACCATTTCGCTTGGCATCGGCAAGGACGGCAGCTCGTTCGAAGAAAACTACTCGTTTGCCAACCTTTCCATCGAGATGGCGCTTTCGCGCGGCGGAGATCAGGCTGTGATCAAGGACCGCTACAATTTCACCTTCTACGGCGGCCGGACCAAGGAAACCGAACGCCGCACCAGAGTCAAATCGAGAGTCGTCGCAGGTTCCTTGTCCGAACTGATTTCTCAGTCGAGCAAGGTCTTCGTCATGGGGCACAAGATGGCAGACCTGGACGCGCTGGGCGCGGCGGTCGGCATCAGCTGCCTGTGCCGCAAGCGCGGCAAAACCGCGCAGATCGTGATCGATCTGGAGAAAAATGCCTCGCAGAGCCTGCTTGCCGAGCTGAAAGCATCGAACGATTTTTCCGGCGTCTTTGTTTCGTGCGAGGACGCGCTTTTAGAGGCGGACGCGAAGAGTCTTCTGATTGTCGTCGATACGAACCGCCCCGATCAGGTCGAGTCGCGCGCGCTGCTGGAATCGATTCCCCGTGTTGCCGTCATTGACCACCACCGGCGCGCGGCGGATTATATCGAGCAGGTTGTTCTGAATCTGCATGAGCCGTTTGCCTCGTCTGCGTCCGAGCTTGTGACCGAGCTTCTGCAATACGCGGTTGAACAGCGCGACATCCGCCCGATTGAAGCGCAGGCGCTGCTTGCGGGCATCGTGCTCGATACGAAAAAATTCTCCGTGCGCACCGGCTCTCGCACCTTCGAAGCGGCGGCATTCCTGCGCCGCGTGGGTGCGGACACAGTCGATGTAATGAAGCTGTTCCAGAACGATCTGGACGCAACGATCATCCGCTATCAGATCATTCAGGCTGCGCGGCTCTACCGCAACGAGATTGCCATCGCAGCAGTTGACCATACGGTTCCGCGCACCATTGCCGCGCAGGCGGCAGACGAGCTTCTGAATATCTCCGGCATCATGACCTCCTTTGTCCTCTACCCCGAAAACGGCGTCGTGTTCATGTCGGCGCGTTCCATCGGCTCGTGCAACGTGCAGGTGGTGCTGGAAAAGCTCGGCGGCGGCGGAAACGCGGCGACTGCCGGCGCGCAGATCAAAAACAAAACCGTCCGCGAGGTGCTCGCGGAGTTGGTCGCATCCATCGACCAGTTTTATGAATCGTAAATTATCCGAAAGGAGCTTATAGCTATGAAAGTGATTTTAACGCAGGACGTCCGCGGCAAGGGCAAGCGCGGTCAGATGATTGAGGTGTCCGACGGCTACGCCAGAAACTTCCTGCTTCCGAAGAAGCTCGCACAGGAGGCAAATGCCGACAACATCAATACCATGCGCATGAACGATAAGGCGACGCAGGAGCGTCAGGCAAAGGAGCGCGCCGAGGCACTGGAAATCTCCAAGAAGATGAAGGACATGACCGTTGTTGTCATGGCAAAGGGCGGCGGCGCAGGTAAGCTCTTCGGCTCCGTCACGAACGCGGAAATCTCCGAAGCACTGGAAAAGCAGGAGAAAATTACGCTCGACAAGCGCAAGATCGTCGTCGAGCCCATCAAGACCACCGGTGTCTACACCGCCAAGTGCAAGCTCGGCTACGAAATCACCGCCGATCTAAAAGTCGAGGTTCGCGAGCTGTAACTTTACCGTAATTTAATTTCTATATTCTTATGTAAACCATTCGAGGAGGTGAACATCCATGTCCATGGACGAGCTGCTCAGCCGTCAGGTGCCGCAGTCTCTGGAAGCGGAGCAGTCGGTGCTCGGCTCGATGCTCATTGACGAGCGGTGCGTGCCGGACGTGATTGCGCTTCTGCAGCCGGACGAGTTCTATCTGCAGCAGAACCGCGATATTTTCGAGACCATCTACACGATGTTCAACTTCTCGCAGCACATCGACCCCGTCACCGTGCTCGACAAGATGAAAGAGCGCGGGGTCTATGACGAGGCGCATTCCTACGACTACATTTCCCAGCTGCTGCAGATTACGCCAACGGCGGCAAACGTCAGGCAGTACTGCGCAATTGTCCACGACAAGGCGTTCATGCGGAACCTCGGCACAGCGGCGGATGAAATCACCGCCATGGTCCAGGAGGGCGTCGGCACGGCGCAGGAGATGTTAGAGGCGGCGGAAAAAAAGGTCTACAGCCTTCGCAAAGAAAACTCCGGCGACAGTCTGCAGCACATCGGAAAGGTCCTTATCAACGTCTACGACCGGCTGGAGGAGCTTGCCGAGTCCGGAAATGAAATTCCGGGGCTTTCGACCGGGCTTCATGATCTGGATAAGAAGATCAACGGCCTGAATAAATCGGACCTGCTGCTCATTGCGGCGCGCCCCGGCATGGGCAAAACGTCGATGGCGCTGAACGTGGCGCTCTCGGTCGCGAAAAGCACCAACAAGACCGTCGCATTCTTTTCTTTGGAAATGTCGCGCGAACAGCTGGCAATGCGGCTTTTGTCCAACGAAAGCTTTGTCGACAACCAGAAGCTTGTCACCGGCAAGCTGACAGAGGAGGATTGGAACAAGCTCTCCATCGCCTCGTCCGCGCTCAGCCAGACGGACATCCGTGTGGACGACAACCCGGCAATCACGGTTGCCGAAATGAACGCAAAATGCCGCCGGCTCGACAATCTTGGGCTGGTGCTGATTGACTATCTGCAATTGATGACCGCTGCCGCGCCCGGAAAATCGGGCGAAAACCGTGTGACGGTCGTCAGTGAAATTTCAAGAGCGCTCAAGATCATGGCGAAGGAGCTGAACGTTCCGGTTGTGTGCCTGAGCCAGCTTTCGCGTGCAAATGAATCTCGAACCGACAAGCGTCCGATGCTCTCGGACCTTCGTGAATCCGGCGCCATCGAGCAGGACGCGGATTCGGTCATGTTCATCTACCGCGACGACTATTATAACCCCAACACCGAAGAAAAGAACATTGCGGAAATCATCATTGCCAAAAACCGGCACGGCGAAACCGGCACGGTCAAGACGCAATGGATGCCGCAGTACACCACGTTCTCCGATCTGGAGTGGAAGCATGAGGGGTAACATTCTGCGATTCATCCGGGAAAACGAGCTGATCAAGCCCGGAAGCACGCTCGTGTGCGCCGTCTCCGGCGGAAAGGACTCGGTGTGCTTGCTTCATGTGATGCTCTCGCTTCAAAAAGAACTTTCCATCACCGTGAAAGCCGCGCATCTCAACCATCAGCTGCGCGGGGAGGAATCCGACCGCGACGAGGCGTTTGTCCGGTCTCTTTGCGAAAGCCTTTCCGTTCCGCTCACGGTTTCGCGCGCCGATGTGTTGGCACGCTGCAAGGAAACCGGCGAGAGCGTGGAGGAGGCGGCGCGGGTCCTGCGCTATCGTTTTTTTGCCTCGCTCGAAGGCGTTGTTGCAACGGCACACACACAGGACGACAATCTGGAAACCGTTCTTCTGAACCTCGTCCGAGGCACGGCGCTGCGCGGTCTGTGCGGCATTCCGCCAAAGCGCGGGCAAATCGTCCGCCCGATGCTCTGCGTCTCGCACGCAGAGGTCGAGCAGTACCTGCTGCAAAACGATCTTGCGCACGTGGAAGACTCTTCGAACGATTCCCGCCTTCCCCTGCGCAACCGTCTGCGGCATGAGGTCCTGCCGCTGCTGCGGCGGGAAAACCCGAACCTTTCCGAAACAGTTTTTCGCATGGACGCCGTTTTGCGGCAGGAGGATTCCTACTTGGAAAAGCAGGCGTCTTCCCTGCTCCAGTTGTGTGCGCTGTCGTCGGGCAGCTGGTCATGCAGCGTTCTGCGCGCCGCACCGCAGGCATTACAGGCGCGCGCGATGCGGCTGCTTCTTGCGCAGCTGAACATTGCAAAGCCTGCGCAGGCGCATGTGGACGCGCTGATGCATCTGATTGCCTCGTCCGGCGGTTCTTCGTCCGTTACTCTTCCCGGCGGAAAAATGCTCCGGCGCAGCTACGACATTCTGTCGATTGCCGCTGACGATCTGCCGCAAACCTTCGAGCCGAAGGCGTTGCTATTGGGCGGCGAAACGGAAATTCCCGAGCTTTCGCTGCGCATTTCGTGCCGGTTCGTAAAAAAATATGAAAAATCGATGCAGAGCCTCTGCACATTTGCATTCAAATATGATACGATAGACGAAATCAAAGCCCTGTGCGTCCGCCCGAGACAGGCGGGCGATGAAATTCAACTTCCCGGCGGAGGCCGGCGCCTCAAAAAGCTTCTGATCGATCGTAAGGTCCCGCGCGATGCGCGCAGTCTCGTTCCGGTCGTTGCCGACCGCGCAGGCGTTCTCCTGGTTTATCCCCTTGCCGTGTCGGTTTCGCGGCAGGCGCAGCCGGGCGATCGCGCCATTCTGATTCACTTTGTGCATGAAAAAGAGTATATACAGAAAGAGGATACGCAATGATTAACAAATTTGACATGCAGCAGGATATTGAACGGGTTCTCGTCTCCGAAGAGGACATCCACGCCCGCATCCGTGAGGTCGGCGCGCAGATTTCCGAGGACTATCGCGGCAAGTGCCCGATTCTGGTCGGCGTTCTCAAGGGCGTGGTGCCGTTCTTTGGCGAGATGTCGCAGGCAATCACGATCCCTGTCCAGGAGGATTTCATGTGCGTCACATCCTTTGAAGGCGGCACCACATCGACCGGCAAGCTGACCTTCCGCAAGGATATCGACCACGACATCGAAGGACGCGACGTTCTGATTCTGGAGGACATCATCGACTCCGGCAGCACGCTCAAGCTGATTGTTGAGCTGTTCCAGGCAAGAAAGCCCGCTTCCATCAAGATCTGCACGCTTCTGGATAAGCCCTCGGGTCGTAAGGTCGATCTGGAGCCGGATTACACCTGCTTCACGATTCCGGCAGCGTTCGTCGTCGGCTTCGGTCTGGATTATGAGGACTACTACCGCAATCTGCCCTACGTCGGCGTTCTGAAGCCGGCGGTCTATCTCGAAAAATAAACCGGAAGGAGACTTTCCTTGTCTCAGCAGTCAAAACCGACGAGTTTTCTCGTCTTGCTTGTGGTGCTGGCAGTAACGCTGCTGCTGGTAAGCAGCCTGCTCACACCAAACGCCGCACAAATCCTTCCATACTCAGATGTCCTCGACCTGTTCCGCAATGAAAAGGTCGCTTCGTTCACATTGGAAGGCAGCAATCTTACCATGCAGGTCCGCGGCGATGATGGGGATACTGCCTCTACCGTCACCGCAAAAATCGGCAATACCGAGCAGTTCCGCGAGGATCTGGACGCGCTGATTGCCGATCAGTATGCCGACGGCACGCTCGAAAGCTACAACTATCTGCCTGTTTCCGAGCCGTGGTACCGCGCGGCGGCGCCGTATATCATCGGCGGCGTTGTGCTGATTGCCCTGTTCTTTTTCCTGTCGAGCCGCGCCAACGGCGGACCGAACGGTATGGCAAACTTCACAAAGGCAAACGCCCGCTTCGGCATTCCGACGTCGCAGACCGTCACGTTCCAGGACGTTGCCGGCGCGGACGAGGAAAAAGAGGAACTGGCGCAGATTGTCGATTTTCTGCGCGATCCCAAACGCTACAGCCGCCTGGGCGCGAAAATTCCGAAGGGCGTGCTGCTCGTCGGTCCTCCGGGTACCGGCAAAACGCTTCTGGCGCGCGCTGTTGCAGGAGAAGCCGGCGTATCGTTCCTGTCCATCTCCGGCTCCGACTTTGTCGAGCTCTATGTCGGTGTCGGCGCAAGCCGCGTCAGAGATCTGTTTGAGCAGGCAAAGAAGGTCGCTCCCGCGATCATCTTCATTGACGAAATTGACGCCGTCGGTCGTCGCCGCGGCGCAGGTTTGGGCGGCGGACACGACGAACGCGAGCAGACGCTCAACCAGCTGCTGGTCGAAATGGACGGCTTCAGCAGCAACACCGGCGTCATTGTCATCGCCGCAACCAACCGCAAGGACATCCTCGACCCGGCGCTTCTCAGACCCGGTCGGTTCGACCGGCAGATTTACGTCGGAACGCCCGACTGGCGCGGGCGCGAGGCAATTTTGAAGGTCCACGCAAAGGATAAGCCGCTGGCGGATAACGTCAACCTCGAAGCGCTGGCAAAGGCGACGGCAGGCTTCACGGGTGCGGATCTTGCAAACCTTCTCAACGAAGCGGCGCTGCTTGCCGCCGGAAAAAGCCGCGCAGTCATTACGATGAAGGATCTGGAAGAAGCGATGATCAAGGTCATTGCCGGTCCTGAAAAGCGCAGCCGCGTGGTCTCGCAGTATGAGCGAAAGCTCACCGCATTCCACGAGGCAGGGCACGCCATCGCGATGTACTGTCTGCCGACACAGGACCCAGTCCACATGATCACGATTGTTCCCCGCGGCATGGCAGGCGGCATGACCATTTCGCTGCCGCAGGACGATCAGTCGTTCGTCTCCAAAAGCGAGATGTTTGAGACCATCGTCGGCTTCCTGGGCGGTCGTGTTGCCGAGCAGCTCAAGCTCGACGATATCTCTACCGGCGCGTCCAACGACATTCAGCGCGCCACTGCCATCGCGCGCGACATGGTCTCGAAATACGCCATGAGCGACAAGCTCGGTCCCGTCTGTTACTCCTCCGGAAACGAGGTCTTCATCGGCAGAGACTACGAAAAGACGAAGTCCTACTCCGAGTCTGTCGCCGGGCGGATTGACGACGAGGTGCAGACGATCCTGATGCAGGCATACGACAAATGCACCGAGCTTCTGAAAGCCCATGACGCGCAGTTAGACACCGTTGCCGCATACCTGATGGCGCACAACAATATGGGAAGAGCCCAGTTTGAGGCGGTCATGGAGGGAAAGCCCGTGCCTGACGCAGATGTTCTGCCGATAACTTCCGTAGAAGCCATCGAAGAAGAGCCGCATCCATCTGAAGAAGAATAAATGCACGGAAGGTCTGCCGCGTATGCGGCGGACCTTTTTTCAGGAGACATCATGGAACATTACAATGCGCTGAGCCCTTACCTCAAAAATTGCTTTGGCTGCAAGATCTGCAAGCTTTCGCTTTCCGCAGGCTGCACCTGCCCGAACCGCGACGGAACGCTCGGTACACGAGGCTGCATGTTCTGCTCGGGAAGCGGCGAGTTTGCCGCGTCCGGCTTGGCTTCCATTCCGGAACAGCTGGAGCAGGCAAAGCTGATTCTCGGCAAAAAAGCGCATAACGCCAGGTTCATCGCCTATTTTCAGGAGTTCACGAATACCTACGGGGATGTATCCCGGTTGGAGCCGCTGTTTTTGCAGGCGATGGAGCCGGACGATGTCGTCGCGCTTTCCATTGCCACGCGCCCGGACTGTCTGCCGGAAGATATCCTTCGCATGCTCTCTCGCCTGCGTGAAAAGAAGCCCATATTCGTTGAGTTGGGGCTTCAGACCATGCACGACGAAACCGCGCGCTATATCCGCCGCGGCTACCGGCTGTCCGTTTTCGATGCGGCGGTAGATAGGCTTCATACACTGGATGTCGAGGTCGTTGCGCACATGATTCTGGGACTTCCCGGCGAGACGCCGGAAATGATCGTGCAGACGGCACGCCATCTGGGACAGGTCGGTGTGGACGGGGTCAAGCTGCATCTTCTGCACGTGCTGCGCGGCACTGATCTGGCACTGGCATATGAAAAAGGGCTGGTCCCTGTTTTGCAGATGGACGAATATATCACACTTCTGGAGCGCTGCCTTGCCGTGCTGCCGCCCAGCGTCGTCATTCACCGTCTGACCGGAGACGGCGCAAAGCGGGACCTGATTGCCCCCCTGTGGAGCGCGGACAAAAAGCGGGTGCTGAACGAAATCCGGCGGCGCTTTGACCTGGATGGCGTTGTGCAGGGAAGCAGTTGGAAGCCTTGAACGCTTGCATTTTCTCAGAAGGCAGCGTATACTGAAAGAAACATACATCAATTTCCGGAGAAGTGAGGCGCAGGATGAAAAACTTTCTTGGGCATCTTCATACCATAAACCACCACCGGCGGCTGGTCCGGCAGGGCTGCTTCCGCATGGGGCTTTACTGGCAGGGACTCACCCACGACCTTTCCAAATACGCCCGCGTGGAATTCTCCACCGGCGTCAGATACTATCAGGGCACCAGAAGCCCCAACACTGCTGAGCGCGAGGAAAAAGGCTGGAGCGAGGCGTGGATGCACCACAAGGGCCGCAACCGCCACCACTGGGAATACTGGACCGATCTTGACATGAAAACGAAGGCATATGCTCCCGTTCCCATGCCGCAGAAATATCTTGCCGAGATGGTCGCCGACCGCATCGCCGCCTGTAAGACCTATCAGGGTCCGGCTTACACCGACGCTTCCGCGCTTGCCTATTTTGAACGTTCCAATGAAGCGCACCTCATGCACGCGGATACCATCCGCGAGCTTCGGTTCCTTCTTACCATGCTCAAAGACCAGGGCGAGGACGAGACCTTCCGGTTCATGAAACGCCGGCTCAAAAGCAAAACGCCGTTCTGTGAACAAGTGCCGATCGGTGCTGCCGGACAGAATCCCTGACATCAAACGCCGCAGCGTCGTCTGCGGCGTTTTCAGCATTACGGACGTAAAATTTTTGTAAGCTCTGTAAAAAAGCGTCAGATTTTGTAGAAATTGCTGCTGCAGTTTTTGAAATTGAAACAGTTTTTGTGCGAAACGATGAAAATATTTCGCATTTTTCCCTCTTCTGCCTATTGCTGTTTTTCAACTTTTGTTGTATGATTCTGGTATACCCTTTCGCGTTTGCGAGAGTGAGAAAAAAGGAGGATACTATGAAGAAACTACTTGCACTTCTGCTTTGCCTGGTAATGGTTCTGGGTCTCGGGACCACGGCATTCGCGGCAGACGCAAAATCCAACGACATTGTCATCTTGCACACCGACGACGTTCACTGCGGCGTAACCGATGGCATGGGCTATGCCGGCGTTGCGGCATACAAAGCCGAAATGCTGAAGACCCACAACTATGTCGCGCTGGTCGACTGCGGCGACGCGATTCAGGGCGAGACTGTCGGCACCCTTTCTGCCGGCGCTTACATCGTCGACATCATGAACGAGACCGGCTACGATTTTGCGGCCTTCGGCAACCATGAGTTCGACTACAAGCTCCCGCAACTTGCCAAGCTGACCAAGCAGGCCAAGTACGAATACCTCGCCTGCAACTTCAAGTACCTCGGCACTGGCACGACCGATATCACCTACAAGCCGTACGAGATCGTCGATTACGGCGGAACGAAGGTCGCTTACATTGGCATTGCCACGCCGGAGTCCTTCTCCAAGTCCACCCCTGCATACTTCCAGGACGAAAACGGCAACTACATCTACTCCTTCTGCGAAGACGATGACGGTTCGGCGCTGTATAAGGCCGTGCAGGACACCGTCGACGAGGTCAAGAAGGCCGGTGCCGACTATGTGATCGCCCTTGCCCACCTCGGCAATGAAGGCATCACCGACATCTGGACGTCCAAGGCGGTCATCGCCAACACCACCGGCATCGACGCCGTGCTCGACGGCCATGACCACGAGACTCTCACCATGAAGGTCGCCAACAAGGACGGCAAGGAGATCATCCTTGCCGAGGCCGGTCAGGCAGACGGTAAGCTCGCCACCATCGGTAAGCTCACCATCAAAGAAGACGGCACGATCACCTCTGAGCTCGTTGCCGCCAAGAATGTTACCGTGAAGGACGAAACCGTCGACGCTTACGTCCAGAACATCCTGAACTCTTTCAAAGAAAGCGTCTCTAAGGTCGTAGCCAAGAGCGACGTGGAGCTGCCCGACTACAATGGCGACAAGCGCCTTGTCCGCAACACGGAGACCGCGCTCGGCGATCTCGCAGCGGATGCGTTCCGCGTCATGATGGACGCCGACATCGGCATCATGAACGGCGGCGGCCTGCGCAAGCCCATCCATAAAGGCGACATCACCCTCAACGATATGCTCTCCGTCTTCCCGTGGGGCAACCTCCCATGCAAGATGGAAGTGACCGGCCAGACCGTTCTCGATATGCTCGAGATGGGTGCAATGAAGTATCCGAAGGAATCCGGCGGCTTCCTCAGCGTTTCGGGTCTGAAGTACACCATTCTTGCCGGCGTTCCGTCCTCGGTTGAGACCAACGACAAGGGCGAGTTCGTCAAGGTCGCGGGCGACTACCGCGTCTGCAACGTGCAGGTTCTGGACAAGAAGACCGGCCTGTATCAGCCGCTCGATCTGAAGAAGACATACACCCTCGGCGGCATCGACTACACCATCACCTACTGCGGCGACGGCTTCACGATGTTCAAGGACTCCAAGGTTCTCAAGGCCGGCGACGCGACCATGACCGACGCGCAGACGGTCCTTTCCTACATCGAGACCAAGCTCGGCGGCACCATCGGTGAAGAATACGCAAAGCCCGCAGGCCGCATCACCATCTACTCTGATGTCAAGGCCACCGACTGGTATCTGAAGGCTGTCAAGTACGCGCTTGACGCGGGTCTTATGAACGGCGTCGGCTCCGGCTTCGCACCGAACGGCGCGCTGACGCGCGGCATGCTGGTCACCATTTTGTACCGTCAGGCTGGTTCCCCTGCCGTCACCACCAAGGTTTCCGATAAGTTCTCTGACTGCGTCGAAGATAGCTGGTATGCACCGGCGGTCGTCTGGGCAGCGGAAAACAACATTGTCGGCGGCTATGCAGACGGCACGTTCGCGCCCAACAAGGCAATCACCCGTCAGGAGATGGCAAAGGTTCTCTACGGCTACGATGTCGCAACCGGCAAGGCGAAGGACGCTGCAGCTACCGAGCTGACCTACACCGACCTCACCTCCATCGCAGACTGGGCGCTCGAGGGTGTTCGCTACTGCACGGCGGAGAAGTACCTTTCCGGCTCCAACAATGCCTTTAACCCCGCCGGTACGGCAACCCGCGCCATGGTTGCGCAGGTCTTCATGAACATGGCTGGCTAAACGCATTCCGGCAGACAACGCATGATACACGAAATCGCCCGGCTTTCGCCGGGCGATTTTTTATACGGACCCAAAAAGAGCATCCGCGGCATTAGGTGCGTCCAGTTAAGAAAACATTCTAAGGCGAGAGAGAAACGGTATAGCTTCGGCTATGCCGTTTCTTTCATTTTTGCCTGCTATCAAATACTTTGGACATTTCCAAAATCCCGATACCTTTGTAGTAGATATCTACCTCTTGTCTGCGGTTGATTTTGCTATGGGGATCGGTCGCTGCGTGAATGACGATCTTCTCAACGAACTCATGCAGGATACGAGGTGTCAGCTCCGGGATATCGGTGTACTGGCGGACAACGGACAGAAACCTGTCAACATTGGCACTTTTGCCTTCTACTTCTTCGATTTCCTCACGGAGTATTGCTGCCTGGGCCTGCAAGCCAGCCTGTTCCGCTTCATAATCGGTGGATAGCTTGTGAAAACGCTCGTCTGTCAGCTTGCCGCTGATGTTGTCCTCATACAGCCGCTTGAAGATCATATCCAGTTCTGTGATACGCTTCTCACTTTCAGACAGCAGCTTGCGCTTTTTGGCAAGACCTTTATTGCGTTCCTTTACATCCATATCCATGACCATTTGAACGAAACGGTTTTCATGGCTTCTTGCGAAGGACACGATCTCCCGCAGATTTTGAAGGATCAGTTCCTCCAGGATAACCGTTCGGATGGAGTGTGGTGTGCCACACACCTGCTTTCCCTTGCGATATCCAGAGCAGATGTAGTATTCCTGATCCTTTCGGAAGCCGGTCGCTCTGCACTGGTACAGGATCGAGCCACAATCGGCACAGTACATCATGCCGGAGAACATTCCCATTTCTCCCATCTTTGTCGGACGGCGCCGTGACTGCCGCGCCTGATTTACAGCCTCGGCAATGGCTTCTGTCCAGATAGGTTCATGGGTATTCTCAAAGATGACCCATTCACTTTCAGGATTTTTGATTTTCTTTTTGCTCTTGTAGGACTTCTTTGTGGTCTTGAAATTCACCGTATGCCCCAGGTATTCACGCCAACGATCCATAATATGTGCTATCGTGGTATTATCCCAATCATAAGGATCGCCTTGCTTTTTTACATTGCAGGTAATGCCCTTGCTTTCATAGTAAGCGGCAGGTGTGAGAATTTTCCGTTCCCGCAGCTTTCGTGCTATCTGGGACGGTCCAAACCCATCCATAACATACAGCCCGATTTCATAGACCACATCGGCAGCCTCACGGTCGGGTATCCAATGTTTGCTGTCATCCGGGTCTTTCATGTATCCGTAGGGCGCATTAGTCGTCAAATGTTCTCCGGCGTTCCCTTTGACCTTCATCACAGCACGGATTTTCTTGCTGGTGTCTTTCGCATACCACTCATTGATGATATTGCGGAAGGGAGTAAACTCATTGTCGCCCTGGGTGCTGTCCACCCCATCGTTTACGGCGATAAAGTGAACATCATGCTCCGGGAACATGATCTCGGTATACATACCCACCTGCAGATAATCACGGCCAAAACGGGACATATCTTTGATGATGACCCGCTTGACGATCCCTGCCTCCACATCGGCGATCATCTCCTGGAAACCAGGTCGATTGAAGGTCGTTCCTGAAATGCCGTCGTCAATGTAAAAGCGGAAGTTGGTGTACCCGTGTTCAAGAGCGTACTTCTGTAAAATTTTCTTTTGGTTGATGATACTGTTGCTGTCGCCCTGCAATTCATCGTCACGCGATAAACGGCAGTACAAAGCGGTAA